>ERZ506957.136-NODE-136-length-33754-cov-4.892222_pt1 | contig 33754 bp, 27 predicted proteins | sample MGYA00512894_ERZ506957 | MGnify/ENA metagenome assembly ERZ506957
GTGGCTGGCGGCGCGTTGGTGGCTGCCATCAATGTGCTCACCGACTTCGGCAATCCCCAGATGATTGGCGGAGATCTGGCCCTGTTACCCACAGAGGCCTATATGCAGATCTCCGGTTGGTACGATATGAAGACCGCCTCTGTGCTGGCGGTGGCACTGCTGGTCCCTGCGGTGGTGTTATTCCTGGTGAAGAACTTCTGGGTGGGCAAACGGTCTTATGTGACAATCACCGGCAAGGAGATCTCCTTGAACCCCTTCCCGGTCCCCAAGTGGGTCAAATGGGGGCTGTTCAGCCTGACGATGCTGATCTCTCTCTTTATCTCATCTGGGCGGCGCTTGTTTCCTGCATACTCGTTTTCGTCTTTCCGCTTCTTGTGCTCGGCATGGTAACACCGAATCTTGTGAAATTCGCCGTTTCCAGCCTTGAAGAAAGCGGACGCACAGTCGGCATAATCGAAGCCTGCAATACCGTCGGAAGTATACTCGGAACATTTCTGCCTACCTTCGTTACGATTCCTTATATCGGCACGGCGCTCACCTTTGTTATATTCGCATCACTGCTTTATATCGTTTCGATAACATATTTCATCCTGCGCAAAAAATTCATTGTGAGAGGCTCGGTTATTGCTGCCGTGGCGCTTGTTCTCGGCATACTCTCGATGAATATCGGCGTGGCTTTCTGGAACGGCAATATACTCTATGAGGGCGAGTCCATATACAACTATCTGCGCGTGGAGGAGGACGATAATTCGCTTATTCTTTCCACAAATGTGCTTTTCGGCGTTCAGTCCATAAAGCGCAAGCAGGGCGGGCTTACGGGAATGTATTATGACTGCGCACTTGCCGCGCCCGCTATGGCAAAAAATTCTCCCGATGATGAAATATCCGTCTGTATTCTCGGGCTCGGCACGGGTACCTTCGCCATGCAATGCGAAAAATATTTCGGCGTGACGGATACGGACGGTGTCGAGATAGACAGGAAGATAGTGAAGCTGGCATATGAATATTTCGATCTTTCCGACAATGTGAATGTCTTTGTCGAGGACGGGCGGGCTTTTATTTCGCGCACGGAAAAGAAATATGATGTCATCATGGTGGATGCCTATCAGGATATAACGATACCTTTTCATATGTCGAGCAGGGAATTTTTCTTTGAGGTGCGTTCGCGTCTCAAAGAAAACGGCGTCATGGTTGTCAATATGAATATGTATACCGAGGTTGACGGCGGAATAAACGATTATCTCTGCGGGACTATACTTTCGGTTTTCGATTGCGCCTACACATATACCACGGGCGGCACGAATATCGAGCTTTTTGCTTCTTCCGGTTTTGACTGCGCAGAGCGCCTTCGCGAAAATCTGCCGATGCTCTCGGGTGAGCTTCGTCCATTTCTCTCCGGTGTGAGCGACTCTCTTGAAAAAAAGGAAAAATCAGATTATATCTTCACGGATGATAAAGCGCCTGTGGAGCTTCTCGGTATGCGCGTGCTTGACGAGATGATAGCAGACGAGCTTTCCGCTGTGAGAGAAACGATAAAGGGCAAAAGCATAGGTGAGCTTTTTGATATGCTCATCTCGGGACAATTTGCATGAGGAAAAAATAAGAAAGGCTTTTAAAATGAACGCAAAGGAAATTTCGGAAATCAAAAAAACGCTCAGTCCGGACAGAAGCACAATCGCTTCCGTTTGCGGCTGTTATGTCAATGCAAGCGGAGAGATAATAGCAAAATTTTCGCGTCCTCTCGGACTGATGGGAGAGGATGAGGCGGAAAAATATCTCTTCATTTTCAAAAAGACGATATCGGGTTCGCTTTCCAAGAACCTTTTCAATATGGATTTTTCAACCTCGCAGGTTTCCGGCGGGGAAGAATACAGACTGCTTTCACGCCTGCGCACAAGCGAACTCGGCGATGAAGAAGCTATTGACGCTTTCTATGCGCTGGTCGCCAAGAGTGTCACTATGAAAGATAATTATGTGATACTGCTCGCCTCGGCAAAATATGATGTGCCTTTCAAGCATATCGACGGGAATACGCTTGCCGACGATTCGAGCGAAATTTTCTCGCATATATTCTGCTCGGTTTGCCCTGTGAAGGCATCAAAGGCTTCGCTTACATATGACCCCGAAGAGAAGCTTTTCCGCAATAATGCGGGTGCTTCCGCTGTCTCCGCGCCGGAAATGGGATTTATGTTTCCTGCTTTTGACTGTCGCCGCACAAATATTTACGGCGCACTCTTTTATACGAGAACGACAAAGGATACACATTCCGATTTTACGGGCGCTGTATTCGGAAATGATATTCCCATGCCTGCCGATGTTCAGGAGGAAAGCTTCCGTACATTGATATCGGAGACGCTTGCCGATGCCTGCGACCTTACGGCAGTTAAGGAAATGCGTCGTCAGATAGAAGAGAAGATAGAGGAGCACAAGGCAAGCGGCGAGGAAGAGCCGCTCACGCTGGATTGCGGCACAATAAAGGAGATACTGGCAAACTGCGGCGCATCGGAAGAGGGGCTTGCCGCATTTTCCGAGAGCTTCAGGGAAAATTTCGGTGAGATGACGGAGCTGGACCCGAAAAATCTGATAAACATGAAGAAATTTGAGCTTCGCACGCCGGATGTTGTGATAAAAGTGGCACCCGATAAGCCGGAGCTTGTGCAGACGAAGGTCATCGGCGGTGCGAAATTTATAATGATTCGCGCTGACGAGGGCGTGGAGCTTAATGGACTGAATATGTCCATATAAAAGATATCACTTTCATTTTTCAAACTTTTGAGAGACAAAGAGGATGGGGCATTGAGGCGAAGCCACCTCTGAACGGCGGCGCCGAGACAGGGGGCAGAATGTGGCAGTCGCAGGCTGACGGATGAGGCGTTTATAAATAATTTATAGCAATATTTATTTCAATATTCCAATTTTATTCCTCATCCACCGCTATCGCGGTCCCCCTTCTCCCGCAGGAGAAGGCTATACGAAAAAATGCTTTTATCTGTTTTTGCAGTGAAAATATTTTTTCGACAGACTAAAACGGGAAGCCATGCGGCTTCCCGTTTTTTTGTATATCATTATTTCTTTTTCTTCACCGCATAAACAGCATATGCGCCGCCGAGGAGCACGATAATGCATATTATCGGCAGACCTGCCTTGACAAATGAATTTCCGCTTTCGGAAGAAGTGCCGGAGGTTGGCTGCACGGTGGCGATGGCTGATGTGACTTCGGCGGCAGTTGTAGTAGTTTCGGCTGTAGTGATAGCAGCGGTTGTGGCGATTGTAGTAGTTGCAGCAGTTGCGGTTGTTTCCGCCGTGGTCGCTTCGGTTGTGGCCGTAGCCGTTGCGGTGGTTGCAGTAGTGGTGGTTGTCGCAGTTGTTGTAGTGGCAGTTGTAGCCGTGGCTGTCGTAGTAGTAGCTGTGGTCGCTGTTGTTGCTGTTGTTGCAGGTGTCGTTGCGGCTGTTGTAGCCGTGGCTGACGTAGTTGTTTCACTCTCGGAAAACTGCGGATAATCTGCCGCAATATGCTTTTCAAGTAGCTTTGCTATCTCCGCATGCCCGACTGCCGACGGATGAAAATCAAACTTTGTATAGTCGAGCGTTCCGTTCATGAGTGCCCAGATATCCTGTGCCGAAATATTGCTTGCCGTAGAGAAGCAAGCCTTATTTCCGTTGAGCGCGGCGGCGACATCGACTACAGTGCAGTTCTTTTCCGCGGCACGCGTGCGGATTATATTATTTAACCTGACGATATACGGGTCAAGCAATGTTCCCGCATTGTATCTGTCCATCACGGTGAGGTTGCCGTAGGGATTATAGAGCGTTTGTATATACACCTTGCAATCGTGATTTTGCTCACGGATAGCCGCAAATATCGCGCGGAGATTTTTATCGAAAGCCGTATATGCAGCGTCGATTTCGGCAGAGTGATCGGCAACATCCAGCCCGAGCGCCTGCGGGAGTATATATTTGTATTTATCAAGCAGGTCGTTTCCGCCTATCGAAACGGAAATAAATTCCGCACCCGCTATATTGCGCTTTATTTCCTCACTGCCGTTTATTTTTGTGAGAAGGTCGGCACTTGTCGCACCGTCAACGCCGTAATTCCGCTCGGCAATACCGAGCTTATTTGAAACGAGCGTGGCAAATCGCATCGTTTTATCGGCAAGACCATAGCCTGTGGTTATCGAATCGCCGAAAATGAGGTAATCTCCGCTTTCCTTCGCATGAGTGCAGAGCGAAAATCCGATGCAAAAGAGAATTATTGCCGCTAAGACAACAGAAATCATTTTTTTCAAGTTTTATTACCGTCCGAAAAGTATTGTGCTTTTATTCTACCACCGACTGCGGCAGCCGTCAATATATTTTTGTTTTTTCATCGGTATTTAATGCAAAACGCTTGAAAGCACAAAAAAATTATGGTAGAATATCGTTGTAAATATTTTCAGAGGTATATTATAATGAACAAGACAAAACTCAGAATAAAAAAACTTGACGAGAGGGCGACAGTTCCCTCATACGGAAGCGAATTTTCCGCAGGTGCGGACATTTATGCGCTCTGCGATGAACCAATGACAATAGAAGCAGGGAAGACCGCATTTGTCCATACGGGCATTTCGCTTGAAATCCCAGAGGGGCTTGTCGGGCTTATCTATGCGAGAAGCGGACTTGCCTGCAAGAGCGGACTTGCGCCCGCAAACAAGGTCGGCGTGATAGACAGCGATTATCGCGGGGAGATAGTCGTCGCTCTGCATAATCACGGTGATGTTGCACGCACGGTTTCCATGGGAGACAGAATAGCACAGATGGTTTTCGCGCCGTATGTCTATGCCGATTTTGAGGAAGCGGACGAGCTTTGCGATACGGCAAGAGGAAGCGGAGGCTTCGGCTCCACAGGAAAATAAACGGAGCATAAAACGAGAGGGTAACGATAAATTTTGTATTGATACGCCAGCCTCCTTTGTGTAAAGGGAGGCTTGCCACCGTGGGGGCTAACCGCTTCTCAGCATAAGTTATACTGCTCATTCCAACCTGTGGTTGGATGAAAATGCCGCTTGTCAAACCGATGCGCCATTGCTTTTCTGCGGAAGGCGGTTTATAATGTGATTGTAGCTACAAAAAAACAATCACGGAGGTTAAATATGGAAAATTTCAGACTTAACGAACAAATTGCTTTTTTGAGAAAAGCGAAAGGCACAACACAGGAAGAACTGGCAAAAGCGCTCGGCGTGACAAATCAGGCGGTCAGCAAATGGGAATCTTCGCAGTGCTGTCCCGATATTCAGCTTCTGCCCGATATAGCCGATTATTTCGGCGTGTCCATAGACGAGCTTATGGGATATAAATGTGCCGATACATCCGCCGACATTGTATTGCAGCTTCGCACGGCTATAGACACCATGCCCGCGGGCGATGATGCTAAGACGGTGTTGAAACTGGCATACACTCTCCACGCGGCATATTTTTCAAAGGCTATACGTTCGCGCGGAAATCCCGGCTTTGATGCCGACAGTGCCGTAGAACATGCCGGAAACGCGGAATGGGGAATGTCATGCATACCACTGCCGGATATAACCACGCGCATGCGTTATGGCTCGGTATTCTTTTCGGACAATAAAAATTTTCATCTTGAAATAACAGATAGGATATCCGAGCTTTGCGGTCATATGAAAACTCTCGGTGATATGCAAGCGGTGAAGATATTCACGGCGCTTTATGCGCTGACTGTAAAGGATGAGAGCGCATATGCAGGCATAAAGGAAATAGCCGAGCGGGCAGAAATATCCGAAAATACCATTTCGGAGTATCTCGATGGAAAACTCTTCGGATATTTATCCGTTCGGAGCGGCAAAGAGGGCTATGCCTACCGTATTGACTGGAGGTATATGCATATAGTCCCGATTCTGGCGATGATTTGCAATCCGTAATTTCAGTCACGGAAAAGCTTTTGACAAAATACAAACATCCCGCAAGCCGATTTCGGTTTGCGGGATATTTTTTATTCAGTTATTTTGCTTTTTGATTTCTGCAGGGGCTGACTCTGCCGCCGCTTTTGCGCTTTTTTTCTTCAGGTAGAAGAGCGATATGCCGATTATTATCAGATCTATGGCGACCGGAATGAAATCATACCATGAGAGGTGCGTTCTCTTGCCGCCGAGGATTATCCATATCACGGCGCCGGGAAATGTACCGATGACACTGCTCACTATATACGGCAGATACGGCATTCCGAGCGAGCCGAAGAATGTACCGAGCAGTTCGCTCTGGAGTCCCACGGCATGGAGGGCAAGCGAAAGCACAAACGAATATTTTTCGCCCTTGGTATAATATTTTTTCAGCTTCTCATGGCGTTCTATCATCGCATTGACATCGTTTTTTCCGACTCTGCCGATAAGATACGAAACGGTGAAATTGAGCACCGTGCCGACTATGGCTATCGGTATGGCATACTTTAAATCAAAGAGCAGACCGCAAGCCGCGGCAAGTGCCATATAGAGTATGACGGGCACGAAGCCTTTGACCGAGAAGAGCAGCAGGAGCACTGCGGCGGCTTTCGGATTATTCTTTTCAAGCAGGGCAGAAAGCTTATCCGCCGATACGGGATTTTTGAGAAAGTATATCACGGCGGCGATTATCACGGCTGCCATGACAATATATTTGATCAGTTTCTTTTTGTTTTTCATTTTTTATATACGTCGGTGACCTCATATATTTTTTATCATTCCGAGCTTATCCATCCAATAGAGCACATGAGAGGCAAAGCCGTGATTGCAGCTTGCGTTTGAGGTTTCGTTCTCCCAGAGTGTGCCTGTTGTTTCAGCCATTTTTGTAAAGAAGCTCTTGATATCTGCCGTCAGCTTATCATAGTCTCCAAAGAGATAAATCAGCTCGAGACGCAGATAATCGCCGATAAAAGCGTTTGAAGGATATACATTCTTCCACTTGGCATCCTCGCGGAAATTCGGCCATACATCGACTCTGCCGGGACCGAAATCGTCGCGCATTATCTGCCAGAGTCCGGGGCGGCTGTCAAAGGTTGCCACGCCGCAGAAGAATGCATAATACTGGCAGCTCTCGGTGTATTTATCCGAGAGAACGAGATTTCCGTCGGAACTGCGCACGGCATTGTCGCAGTAAAATTCGCCCGTGAAGGAAAGCGTGTTCACGGCATCTTTTATTTTCTGTGCCTTTTCCATGGCGTTTGCATCGTCATATAGGCGGGCAACGCTTTCGAGCATGCGCGCATAGAGCATATTTGTCGGGAAATTTACATCCTGTGTCAGCTCATTTGATTTTGACCACTCAACGAAAACCCAGCCGTCAAGCTTTTCGAGCAGGGAATATTCGTTCTCAAAGCGGCGGAAATAATCAAGCAGAGCGTATATCTTTTCCTTTGCCGTATCGATGAGGGCACGGTTGCCTGTGCGTCCGAGATATTCCTCCAGCTCAAGCACATACCACATTGCCCAGTTCGGGATGAAATTTCCGTTTCTGTGGTCACCGGGGTAGCACATCGGCAGCATACCGTGCGGGAGCGCTTCAAAGCTGTCCGGCAGCAGGAAATTTTCGAGAAAAACCTTTTCTGTCTCGCTTTTTCCTGTCAGCACCTTTTCCACGCGTGAGGTAAAGAAGCTGTCGCAGAGCCAGCCGGCACGTTCGCGCGATGGGCAGTCCATATATATGGTGAAAGTATTCTGGCGATATGTTTCTATGGCGGCATCAAATATTTCGCCGAGTGCCTTGTCACTTCCCGCATATGCCTTTTCCGGCATATCGGCACCGAAATAATTCATGCCGACGCGGGAAACGCGGATATTTGCCTTTTTTGCCGCAAATTTAATATACATCGCCGTATACGGTTCGGCGGTGGAGAGATGATATTCGCCCTTTTTCAGCCGCCATATCATGGAGCAGACAAGCCCCGCATGGCGGAAATCGACGGGCTCGCTTCCGCTCTTTTCGAGAAGCTCGCTGAATGTTACAAGCACCTCGGCATCGTCCTTGCAGACGATATCAAATTCTATCTGCCCCGTGGTATTTCTTTCCATTTCAAAAACGGCAAAATGATTTTTTTCGATATCGGTGCAGTCGGCGGCGATATCAGTTACAGTGATATCCTTATTTTCGATATTTCTTGCCTCGAGCAGGGAATTGGTTGTCACCTCATCGAGCGTGAAGCCTGTCATTTTATATGAGATTTCCTTGATGTGTCTGCCGTAACCGATGGTTGCGCTGTAGTCGCCGACATCAAATGCGCCGCGGCGCACGATCTTCTTTGCCGGCACATGATAGTATGAGTTCAATGCGCTGTCTCGTGCGATGAAAGCCTTTTTCTCCGTTGGCACGAGCTTTACCTGCGCCAAAGAAGAGACATCGGAAGCTACCTCAAAATCGCGGTATGACTCATCGAGATTATAAACCTCGGTGAAGGTGCGCTGGAAGCTGAATTTTTCCGCCTTCTGTTCATGCTCTGCAATATAGCGTGCCGCGAAGCCGCTGTCTCCCGTTGCGGCGGTCACCTTGCCGTTGCAGATAAGCTCCGCGCAGAGAAACGAGGGCTGGCAGAGATGATAGAAGCTTGTGCAGTTATAGCCGAGCGCGGTTATTGTTATTATATTTTTATCATGGGTGCAAATGGAAGAGAGATCAAGCTCGTCTACGCGATAGTAGCCATGCGCACATCTCGCGGGACCGAATGCGACGAAGGCTCCGTTTACCTTGACGATGTATGCGCTTGAGCCTGTCAGTGCGAGAGTGATGCTTTCATGCTTTCCTGTCTCGGCGCGGAAGCAGAGCCAATAGTTCATTTCTTTTTCTTTGCCTTCCTCCCAGACGGGAACGGCTTTTGTAAAGGAATACTCTGTCATTTTATATTCTCCTCGGGAAATTTACATTATCTATATTAAAGCACAAAGAGGAGAATAATTCAAGAATAAATTATAAATATTTATTAAATTTCGTCGCCGAATACCGTTTCTATTATTCTTGACGAATTTTCGGGCGAATAAACCCATCTGTCTATATGTGCGGTATCTGTGAAATACTCAAACTGAGCGGGCACAGCGGAGGCAGGGAAATATGAATCTATAAGTGCAAGCTTGACCTTCATTTTTTCGGGAATGATGTTTTTTATGTATACTGCGGCGGTCTGCCCCGTAACCGCACCTTCCTTTACCTCGGCAAGCCCCGCGAGATTCGGCGCAAGCTCGATGAATATGCCGTACGGTTCAGTACTGCGGATGATGCCCGATACCGTCTGACCGACGGAGAAGCGGGCGACATTTTCTTCCCATGTGCCGAGCAGCTCCTTGTGCGAAAGGTATATCCTGCCGCTGTCGTAATCTATGCTTTTTATTATGGCTTTTATCTCCATTCCCGTATAGAATCGGTCGCGCGGATGAGATATGCGGGAAACGGAAATGGAATCTATCGGCAGGAGTGAAACTATGCCGCAGCCTATATCGCAGAAGGCACCAAAGGGTTCGAGATGAGTCACCTTTGCATCGATAACATCGCCTGCTTCGAGGCACATGAGACAGGCGCGCATACATTCATCCTGCGCGAGTCTGCGCGAGAGCAGGGCAACTGTCGTGCCGCCTATTTTCTCAAAGCCTGTTATTTTGAAGCATACGGGCTTGCCCACACGGGTTATGACGGCGATATCCTTTATTTCTTCGCCCGCCTGCGTGAGTACCGCTTCTTCTTTCGGGATGATGCCGATAACAGAGCCGAGATTTACTTTCAGCGACATCTCGGGTGTGCAAACGCTTGCCACAGCCTCGAGTATCCTGCCTGTTTCTTTTGCTTTTTCGAGTGCCGCAAGTGAAAAATCGCTTTGCTCCGCGCTGAAATTCATTCCTTCGGGCTTGTACTTATTTGTGTTCATATTGTTCCTCCGCTTTTTGCTTTCGCATTTTTTGTTTTGGTAAATCTTATTCGGCGGGAAACGTGAATATGAACGAAAACAGAAAAGTCCCGCTCGCGCGGGACTTGCGAAAGGCGATGTAATGTTGCGGAATTTACAGCAGTATAATCGGCAATTCTGCTTTTACGGCTTTTTTCAGGCATGTGGCGGCGCCGCCGCTACTGCGTACAACATATGCGATAAGAAGATCCGAGTGGCTTATCAGCCACTCATTTCTTTTTGTTATTGCTGATTTCGGATGAATCGCCGATAATTCATCGGGTATTATTACCGCATCATAATATTTTTCATAATACTCCAAGTTTGAAACAGTATAAGGAAGAACGAGAAATATTGATGATGAAAATCTGTTCAGCTCGCTTTGAACTTTCTTTATGCAAGAAGCGGCGATTATATCAAAGTCTCCGTTTCTTCCTATGTAAAATTCAGTATATTCGTTTTTTAGTATGATGTTTTTTGCTACACACGATACTTTTTGTTCGATTTCGTCGATGTTATCTACTATTCTGTGACCTATTAGCGAAACTCTGAAAGCCGACATGAAAGCTTATTAACCTCCGAATTATATAAAATTACATGTGCTTTTACATAATTATAGTGATTTAATAACTATGTGTCAATATATATTGATGATTAAATTACCAATATTCGAAATTGATATACGGTAAAATAATAAAAACGGAGGTATTTGAATATGCAGGATGAGAAATATATTCGGGCGAGAATCACCGAACTTCGCATAAAAAAGAATGTTTCTGAATACAGAATGAGTCTCGACCTCGGTCACAGCGACAGCTATATAAGAGCCATTACCTCTGGCAGAGCATTGCCGTCGATGTCGGAATTTTTATATATGTGCGATTATCTCGGGGTAACACCGAAAGAATTTTTCGATGAGAAAACGGACAATCCTATTTTGCTCGGCAGGCTTTGTGAAGCCGCAAAGGGACTTTCCGATGAAGATATGACCGCGCTTCTGACTATGGCTGAGCGTCTCGGAAAAAATAATAAATAAAAGAAAAAGTCCCGCGCGAGCGGGACTTTTCATGCTATTTTATGCCTTTACGGCATCGAAGCCGAGGTCATCGAGTATACCGACAGCCTTTTTGACGCAACCGTCACAGCCGTCTATCGTGACGGTCTTTTTTTCGAGCGAAACCGAGAATTTCAGTCCTGCTTCGGAAAGAGCCTTTTCTATTCTTGCCACGCAATGCGGACAGTGCATTGCCTCCACTTTAAGTACAGTCATTTTTATTTCCTTTCCGCCTTTCGGCAATTAAATTTTTTTCAGTATATTTACCAGCTCGTCTATGCTGCTGTCATCGCCCTCGCGAAGGTCGTGCGCCACGCAGGTTTTCATATGGCTTGCTATCATCTCGCGCATAAAGGCTTCAAGCGCACTTTTGGCGGCGCAGGCTTGCGTGAGCACATCAATGCAGTAGGCGTCATTGTCAATCATATTGCGAAGTCCGCGGATTTGCCCCTCTATACGGCTGAGACGGTTTTGCAGAGAACGGTGCTCCTCGGGTGTGCGCTCCTTTTTCCGTGCGCAACAGGGGCATATTTCTTTTTCACTCATAATTTCTTACCTCTCAGGCGCAGGGCATTGCATACGACGCAGACAGAGGAGAGCGACATCGCCAGTCCCGCTATCATTGGATTGAGCAGAGGACCGCCGAAGGCATAGAGCAGACCGGCTGCCACGGGAATGCCTACAGTATTGTAGCAGAAAGCCCAGAAGAGATTTTCCTTGATATTTGTTATCGTATAGCGGCTCAGCTTTATCGCGCGATATACATCCGCAAGGTCGCTCTTCATCAGCGCGATATCGCCCGATTCTATGGCTATATCGCTTCCGTTTCCGATAGCACAGCCGACATCGGCGCTCGTGAGGGCAGGCGCATCGTTTATGCCGTCGCCTACCATCATTACGGTATTGCCCTTGCTGCGATATTCTTCGACTATTCTCGCCTTATCCTCGGGAAGTGCCTCGGCGATGACCTCGTCAACGCCCGCCTCCTTGCCGATATAGTCGGCGGCAGCGCGGTTGTCGCCCGTGAGCATGACCGTTTTTATTCCCGATTTATGAAGCTTTGCTATGGCTTCGCGGCTTGTTTCCTTTATCGTATCGGCAACGCTGATTATACCTATGACCTTACCGTTTTTAATGACGCTCATAGGTGTCTGACCCTTGGCGGCAAGGGAAACGGCATCGGCTTCAAGCGGATTGAGCGCTGCGGATTCGGCTGTCAGCCTGCTGCTTCCTATCAGGATATCGCTGCCGTCGACCCTGCATGAAATCCCCTTGCCGGAGATGGCACGGAAATCCGAAACGTCCTTTTTTGCGGCGTTTCTGCCCTCGGCATATTTCACTATAGCCTGCGCAAGCGGATGCTCGGAGAGAGATTCCGCAGAGCCGGCAATGGCGAGAAGCTCGGCTTCATCTGTGCCATCGCCGCAGATAACGGCGGTGACCTCGGGTTCGCCTTTCGTTATCGTTCCTGTTTTGTCGAGTATCACGACATTAGTTTTGTGCGTTATTTCAAGCGTTTCGCCGTCGCGTATCAGTATGCCGTGCGTAGCGCCGAGACCCGTGCCGACCATGATGGCTGTCGGCGTGGCAAGTCCGAGTGCGCAGGGGCAGGCTATGACGAGCACAGAAGTGAATACCTTCAGGATAAAGGCGATATCCTTGCCCGCGATAGCCCAGATTATCGCCGCCGCTACAGCGATGGATATGACTGTCGGCACGAAAACGCCCGCCACCTTATCGGCTGTTTTTGATATCGGCGCTTTCTTGCCCTGAGCATCCTCGACAAACTTCACTATCTTCGAGAGAACGCTGTCTGCGCCGGTGTTTGTGACCTTTACAGTGAGTGCACCGTCGGTATTTATACTGCCGCCGATGACCTTATCGCCGACATTTTTGAAAACAGGCATCGATTCACCCGTGAGCATCGATTCGTCGACGCCCGAGCTTCCTTCTGTTATAATGCCGTCCTGCGGAATTTTCGCGCCGGGCTTCACGAGCACGATATCATCGCGCACGAGAGAGGACGCGGGAACTTCCTTTATATTGCCGGATGCGTCGCGCAGAAGCGCCGTATCGGGTGCGAGCGAAATGAGCTTTTCTATGGCGCTTTTCGTTTTCTTTTTACTGCGTGCCTCGAAATATTTGCCGAGCATGACGAGCGTTATCACTATCGCCGCAGACTCGAAATAAAGCCCATGGACATTATGCGGGTGGTCGGAAAGCGTGTATGTTATGACCACGCTGTAGATAAACGAGCAGGAGCTGCCTATCGCCACGAGCGTATCCATATTCGGCGCCTTATGGAAAAGCGCACGGAAGCCGGAAATAAAGAATTTCTTGCCTGCTATCATGACGGGTACCGTCAGCAGGAGCTGTGTCAGCGCATAGTTTACGGGATGACTGCTCATATCCATGATGGGCGGCAGGGGCAGGGAAGAAATCATCATCTTTCCCATGCTGACATACAGGAGAATGACGGAGAAAACCGCCGCCGTGATGAGCCTTTTCAGCCCGTAATCCTCATGCTCCGCCTTTTTCTCTTTCGGTGCTGTTTCGGCTTCGGGCGAATCCTTTTCTATGCCGAAACCGCATTTTGTGACCTTTTCGATTATCATTTCGGGCGTGACCTTGCTTTCGTCGTAGCGGACGACGAGCTTGCCTGTGGTCAGATTGACATCGGCGCGCTCCACTCCGTCCAGCTTGCGCGTGACACGCTCGACGGCACTGCTGCAGGCGGCACACGACATACCCGAAACGCTGTATTTTTCCTCTCTCATATATTACCTCCAAATACCCCGCGAGGGTATTTTCTACGAACATTATAGCACGAAATTTTCTTTTGTCAAGCGGAAAGCGATAAATTTTTCTTATAGTATTCTTCCGTGCCTTGCGCCTGTATATGCGGGGCATGCATTAACATTTTGTTTACAAAAAAATATTTTCGTTTTTTATTGACAAAAGCCGCAGAAGGGTGTATTATGCAATTAGTTTGAAAACTAACTAATATGGAGGCAGTTATGGAAGAGAAAAAATGCGACCGCAAATTTTTGCCGAGCATGATGACAAACGAGGTTTCCAAGCTTTTCCGCGATATCATAAACCGCGAGGTTGAGAAGCTCGGAGTGCAGAACGGTTACAGGCAGCTTCTTTTTCACCTTTCGAGAATGGACGGCGTAAGTCAGCTTGAGCTTGCACGTGCTACGCATCTTAAAGCACCGACCGTTTCCGTCACGCTGAAGGGCATGGAGGCAGACGGGCTTGTGGTTCGGAGAGGCGACGAAAACGATGCACGTGTTATTCATGTTTACCTGACGGAAAAGGGCAGAAAGACGGACGATAAGATACGCGAGATACATCATATGCTTGACAGCAGAATGACCGAGGGCATACCTCAGAGCGAGCTTGATGCGCTCGTCGCCACGCTGACAAAACTGCGCGATAATATGCTCAGAATCACGGAAGAGGCAAAATCGGAATGAGCGAAAGGGAGAAATGATGAAAAAGGTTTTATCATATCTGAAGCCATATTGGTTTATTGCCATATGGTCGCCGATATTTATGGTGGGCGAGGTGCTTATCGATCTTGAGCTTCCTACCGTGATGGCGCAGATAGTAAATGAAGGTATAATAAACGGCGGCGGGATGGATGTTATACTGCCGATGGGCATAAAGATGCTGATATATGTCATTCTCGGAGGCATATTCGGCGTGGGCGCGGCGTTTTTCGCCTCCTATGCCTCGCAGAATTTCGGAAACAGTCTGCGCAAATCCGCCTTTGCCAAGGTGATGTCTCTCTCGATAGAGCAGACGGACGATTTCACCACAGGCTCGCTCGTCACGCGAATGACAAACGATATCTCGATGGTTCAGCAGTTTGTGGCGACAGGACTGCGTATGTTTTTCCGCTCGCCGATATTCTTTGTCGGCGGCATAATCAAGGCGCTCGCGCTCAATGCCAGATTCGGCATAGTCATAGCCGTGACGATACCGATACAGCTTATCGTGGTGCTTTTTGTCGTCGGAAAGGTGCGCCCGATGTTCGATGCCGTGCAGAAAAAGCTCGATAAGGTCAATTCCGTGGTGCAGGAGAATGTCACGGGTGCACGCGTCGTCAAGGCTTATGTGCGCGAAGAGCACGAAAACGAGCGTTTTGACGCGGCAAACAAGGATTTGTCGGTAACGATGTTCAAAATCCAGAAGCTTATGGCTCTGCTCAGTCCTTTCATGATGATAGTGCTGAACTTTGCCGTTATCGCGCTTATCGCCGTCGGCGGAAAGCAGGTTTCCGAGGTCGGCGGCATACTTGTCGGCGATATCATGGCGGCTGTGACATATATTTCGCAGATTCTGATGAGCATGATGATGATATCCATGATATTCCAGAGCTTCTCACGTGCTTCGGCTTCCGCACGCAGAATAGAAGAGGTGCTTGATGCCGAGCCTGCCGTTGTCGAAGGACACGGCGCGGACGGAGCAAACGGAGAAAAGGGCTGCGTCACATTTGAAAATGTAAGCTTTCGCTATCCCGATTCTCCCGAAAACTCCGCTCCCGTGCTCTCGGGCATCAATCTCGATATAAAGCAGGGCGAAAATGTTGCCATACTCGGAGCCACAGGCTCGGGCAAGACCTCGCTTGTGAATCTGATACCGCGCTTTTACGATGTGACGGGCGGCAGAGTCCTGCTCGACGGAGAGGATGTGCGCGATTATTCCTTTGACGCATTGCGGAGCAAAGTGGCGCTCGTGCTTCAGAAGAGCGAGCTTTTCTCCGGCACCGTGGCGGAAAATCTGCGCTGGGGCAATCCCGAGGCAAGCGATGCCGAGCTGAAAAAAGCCGCCGAGATAGCGCAGGCGGACAGCTTCATAGAATCGTTTAACGAAGGCTACGACACAATGATAGCGGAGAAGGGCGCGTCTCTCTCGGGCGGACAGAAGCAGAGGCTTTCCATCGCCCGTGCGATACTGAAAAAGCCGGAAATAATCATTTTTGATGACAGCATGTCGGCACTCGACCTGAAAACAAGCGCAAGGCTTTCCGCAGCTCTGCGAAGCGAAATGGCTGATACAACGGTCATCACGATAGCGCAGCGTGTGGCAAGCGTCATGAATGCGGACAGGATAGTCGTACTCGACGGTGGCGGCATTTCCGCCGTAGGCACGCACGCCGAGCTGCTCGAAACAAGCGATGTTTATCGCGATATTTACAATTCACAGCTGAAGAGAGGTGAGAGCATTGAATAATACGCAAAAACCCGTGGGCGCACCGCAGGGCGGCGACAAAAAGCCGATGGATATGCGTCCCGGCGGCGGTCCGCGCCGCGGCATGAACATGATAGCCGAAAAGCCGAAGAACATGAAAAAGACGCTCTCAAGGCTTCTCAAATATATAGTCACGAATAAATTCATGATAATTATGCTCGTGGCAAGCGTTATTATATCGGCACTTCTCAACCTCGCGGGTCCTTCCATTCAGGGAGAGGCGCTGAAATTCCTCACGCCGTCGACAGATGAGGGCGGCAAGCTGATAATCCTCGAGGACGGTACTGTAAAGGTCGATTTCGCGGGTATGACAAGGCTGCTCGTGCTCCTCGGTGCGGTATATCTGCTTTCCTCGCTTTTCACATATATTCAGGGGCATATTTCGGCAAAGCTCTCGCAGAAAACAGTCTACCGTATGCGCGGCGACCTTTTCCGCAAGATAGAAAAGCTCCCGATAAAATATATCGACAATCATCCGCACGGCGATATCATGAGCCGCATGACAAACGATATAGAAAATATCTCAAATACCGTTTCAAACTCCGTGACATCGCTCATCTCCAGTATCATAACGATAATCGGCGCTTTCTCGCTGATGCTTTATCACAGCTGGCAGATGACGCTTGTCGCTCTCGTGACAATCCCGCTGACCGTGCTTGTGACGACAAAGCTGACAAAATATGTCCGCAGGTATTTCATGCGTCAGCAGCAGCTGCTCGGCGCGATAAACTCACAGGTGGAGGAGAGTGTGACGGGCTATAAAACCGTAGTTGCCTTCAGTCACGAAAACGAGATAAAAGATGAATTCAACCGCACGGGTGACGAGCTCCGCACGGCGGGTATCAAGGCGGAAATTTTCGGCGGAGTCATGGGTCCGCTCATGAATATCATCGGCAATGTCGGCTTTCTGCTTATCGTAATATGCGGTGCGCTCTTTACGATGAAGGGGCTTATCGGCATCACTACAATATATGTTTTCATCCAGTATTCCAAGCAGTTTACACGCCCGATAAACGAGGTGGCAAACCAGTATACCTCGATACTCAATGCGATAACGGGCGCGGAGCGTGTTTTTGAGATAACGGATCAGAATGATGAGACGGACGAGGGCAAAAAGGTGCTTTTACCCGCCGATATCAAGGGCAATATTTCGTTCCGGAATATATGCTTCTCATATGTTCAAAGCGAACCTGTGCTGAAAAATTTCAATCTTGAGATTTCAAGCGGACAGAAGATAGCCATAGTCGGAAAGACCGGCTCGGGAAAAACGACGATAATCAATCTGCTGACGCGCTTTTACGAGACGGACAGCGGAAAGATACTGCTGGACGGCACGGATATCCGCGAGATAACCAAGGCTTCGCTGCGCAAGAATATCGCGATAGTTTTGCAGGATACGGTGCTTTTCTCTGATACGGTAGGCGCGAATATCCGTTACGGCAGACCGGAGGCGAGCGAAGCTGAAACGGAAGCGGCGGCAAAGGCGGCAAAAGCGCATGATTTCATCACGCGTATGCCCGAGGGCTATGATACGGTGCTCGATGAATCGGGCGGCAATATAAGTCAGGGACAGAAACAGCTGCTTACCATTGCCCGCGCGATACTGGCAGACCCGAAGATACTCATTCTCGATGAGGCGACCTCAAGCGTAGATACGCGCACGGAGATGGATATCCAGAGCGCGATGATAAATCTGATGCAGGGAAGAACCACGCTGATAATAGCGCACAGACTCTCAACCATACGCGATGCGGATAAGATAATAGTTCTCGACGACGGCAGGATAGTCGAAGCCGGAAACCATAATGAGCTTATCGCCGCAGAAGGCGTATATTACGGACTCTATATGTCGCAGTTTGCGGGAATAGAGACTTAAACGACAGAATAAAAGGCGGAAAATCCGAGAGATTTCCGCCTTTTGACGTGTTTGACCGCATTTATTTAAAACCATTGCAAAAACAAAAAAATGGAATCCGCGAGGATTCCATTTTTTGAAAGTATTGGTTTATTTTTTGCTTTCCATTATGTTGCAGAGCTTTTCGAGAAGCTCCGCCTGACGGGCAACATCGGCTTTCAGCTTCTGCTCCTCGGCTTCCTTCTTCGCGGCTGCCGCATCTGCCGCCGCTTTTGCGGCTTCGGCTTCCGCCTTTTCCTTGGCGGCTTTTTCTTCTGCCGCTTTTATCTCTTTTTCATTAAGTGTATTTCTCACCTTCATGATAACGCGGAGCACCGTGAAAATGCATAGCGCAATGATGAGAAAATCGATTATTGTCTGAAGCCATGTACCCCAGAGGATAGCAACCTCGGGTGTTGTCACAACACCCTCCGCATTTGTCACGGCGGGCGTGATGACTGTTTTTACGCCGTCAAGACTGCCGCTTTTCAGAAAAAGACCAACAAAAGGATTGATAATGTAATTTACAAGTCCCGTCGTTATCTTGCCGAAAGCACCGCCGACTACAACGCCGACTGCCATATCAAGCACATTGCCGCGAGTGATGAACTTCTTGAAATCTGCCCAGAATGTTGATTTGCCTTTTCCCACGTTTTCTCCCTCCGAAATTATTTGTTTATTTTTTCGACGCCGAGGACGACATCCTCGCCGTTGATATTCCAGTTTTTGCTGAAATGCGTTTCGCTTCCGAAAATTATATTCACTGCAAGCGTTTCACTCTTGATGGAGTCGGCATTGCGCTCCATGATATCAGCTATCTTATCATTGCCGGAGCAATAGATATTGATATTGTCCATAACCTCAAAGCCGGAATCCTTGCGCATCGTCTGAATTTTGCTGACTATCTCGCGCACAAAGCCCTCTTCTATAAGCTCGGGTGTGAGATTGGTATCGAGAGCGACGGTCACATTGTTATCCGAGAGAGCCTCATAGCCCGGTATCTGAGCGGACTCTATGAGAAAATCCTCCTCGGAAAGCTCGGCTACCGTGTCGCCGAGGTCAAGCTTCAGCTTGCCTGTGTCGCGAAGCTCCGCCATTGCGGCATTGCCGTCTATTTCTGCGAGCATGGTTCTTATCTTGCCGAGATATTTGCCGTATTTCGGACCGACTGTACGAAGCTGCGGCTTGAAGGAATAGCTTGTGAACGAAGCGGCGTCGGAGACAAATTCGACTTTCTTGACATTCAGCTCGTCTGCCACTATCTCAACAAAATATTCGGGAAGCACCTTTTCCGCCTTGACATACATAACGCCGATAGGCTGGCGGTTCTTGATGGAGGCGCTGTTTCTGCAGGCTCTGCCGAGAACAACAATATCGAGCACCTCATCCATTCTCGCTTCAAGCTCGGAGTCGATATATGCCTCGTTTGCCTGCGGGAAATCGCAGAGATGAATGCTCTCGGGCGCGGACTTGTCTATGCTGCGCACAAGATTCTGATATATATCCTCTGTCATGAAAGGAATCATCGGAGCGGCGAGCTTGCAGAATGTGACGAGGACGGTATAGAGCGTCATATATGCGTTTATCTTGTCCTCTGTCATATCGCTTACCCAGAAGCGCTCGCGCGAACGGCGGACATACCAGTTTGAAAGCTTGTCCACAAAATCGGAGAGCGCACGCGCCGTTTCGGTTATGCGGTAATTGCCGAGGTCGTCGTCGACTTCATTTATCAGCGAATTGAGCTTGGAGAGCACCCACTTGTCCATGACCGGAAGCTTCTCATAATCAAGCGTATATTTTGTTGCGTCGAACCCGTCGATGTTCGCATAGAGAACGAAGAAAGCATAAGTATTCCAGAGCGTGCCCATGAATTTGCGCTGCCCCTCGGTCACAGCCGCATCGTGAAACTTATTGGGAAGCCACGGAGCACTGTTTGAATAGAAATACCAGCGTATCGCATCGGCGCCGTGCTTGGCAAGAGCATCAAACGGGTCTACTGCGTTACCCTTGGATTTCGACATCTTCTGACCGTTTTCATCCTGTACATGACCGAGAACGATGACATTTTCATAAGGAGCTTTATTGAAAACGAGTGTGGAGACGGCGAGCAGTGAATGGAACCAACCGCGCGTCTGGTCCACAGCTTCGGAGATAAACTGCGCGGGGAAGTGGCTCAAGAAAAGCTCTTTGTTTTCAAAGGGATAGTGATACTGCGCAAAAGGCATTGCGCCCGAGTCAAACCAGCAGTCGAGCACTTCCGGCACGCGCTTCATCGGTTTGCCGCATTTCGGGCATTTTATCGTTATCTCATCGATATACGGGCGGTGAAGCTCAACCGTCTTTGCGCGTTCGTCGCCGCTCATTTCATAGAGCTCCTCGCGACTGCCGACGCAGTGGCGGTGACCGCATTCGCATTCCCATATATTGAGCGGTGCGCCCCAGTAGCGGTTGCGCGATATCGCCCAGTCCTGAATATTTTCGAGCCAGTTTCCGAATCTTCCTGTGCCGATAGATTCGGGAATCCAGTTTATGGTCGCATTGTTGCGGAGCAGGTCTTCTTTTACGGCACTCTCGCGGATATACCATGATTCTCTTGCGTAGTATATGAGCGGAGTATCGCATCTCCAGCAGTGCGGATAGCTGTGCTCAAACTTGGGCGCGTCGAAGAGAAGCCCATTCTTTTCGAGGTCGGTAATTATCAGCGGGTCGGCTTTCTTTACGAAAAGTCCCGCATAGGAGGTTTCCTTTGTCATTTCGCCCTTGCCGTCCACGAGCTGAACGAAGGGCAGGTCGTATGCCTTGCCTACGTTGGCGTCATCCTCACCGAAGGCAGGCGCGATATGAACGATACCCGTACCGTCTGTGAGAGTTACAAAATCGGCGCACGTGACGTAATATGCCTTTTTGCCCTGCTTTGCCACTATATCGAGCGCAAAATCAAAGAGAGGCTCGTATTCTTTATGTTCGAGCTCCTTGCCCTTGTATTCTTCGATTATTTCATAGGCAGGAGTATCGTCATGCGCGAGCTTGCCGAGAACGGTATCGAGCAGAGCCTTTGCCATATAGTAGGTATAGCCGTCCGCCGCCTTTACCTTGGCGTATTCCTCGCGGGGATTTACGCAGAGCGCGACATTGGAGGGAAGTGTCCACGGAGTTGTCGTCCATGCGAGGAAATATGCGTCCTCGCCCTTTACCCTGAAGCGGACGACGGCGGAGCGCTCCTTCACATCCTTATAGCCCTGAGCGACCTCGGCGCTGGATAGCGGCGTGCCGCAGCGGGGACAGTAGGGAACTATCTTGAAGCCCTTATAGAGCAGACCTTTGTCCCATATCTGACGGAGCGCCCACCATTCTGACTCGATATATTCATCTGTATATGTGATATAGGGATGCTCCATATCAGCCCAGAAGCCGACTATGCCGGAGAAATCCTCCCACATACCCTTGTATTTCCATACGCTCTCGCGGCATTTCTTTATGAAAGGCTCGATGCCGTATTTTTCTATCTGGTCCTTGCCGTCCAGCCCGAGCAGCTTTTCCACCTCAAGCTCGACGGGAAGTCCGTGCGTATCCCAGCCTGCCTTGCGGAGAACCTTCTTTCCCTTCATTGTCTGGTAGCGGGGAATCATATCTTTGATTACACGCGTGAGTACATGACCAATATGCGGCTTTCCGTTTGCCGTGGGGGGTCCGTCATAGAATGTATAATCCGGACAGCCCTCGCGAGCCTCGATACTCTTTTCGAATATCTTATTGTCACGCCAGAACTGCTCAATCTTTTTTTCTCTTTCCACGAAATTCAGATTCGCGGACACTTTTTCGTACATGAAATTTTTCCTCCCGAATAAATTCTTCTTTTTCACTGCAAAATCAAAAAAAGCACCGTCCGCAATCGGGACGGCGCAGGAAAGCGTCGCTTAACCACCCGTTCGCATACATTTATATGCTTCCCGTATTACGGCGGGATGCCGTCGCGTGCTTAATCGGAGAAGCCTTTCGGCAGCGATGCTCGGGAGTGATTTTCGCATGAGGCTACTTGCCGCCGAACTCTCACCGTCTTCGGCTCGCTTTGGGCTTTCTTCGGATGCTACTCTCTCCGTCTTTGCATTTGCAGGTATATACTTTCTATATTATAATACGGTAAAGAGCCGTTGTCAACAGCTTTTTTTCTTATTTTTGTCTGCAAACGGCAAAAAAATTTATATAAGTTTTATTTTGGTATTGCAAAAATCAATCTTTTCTGCTATAATAAACGAAGCGAGATATAAAATCAGACCATACCGGTCGGGGAATTAGCGGTGCCCTGTACCTGCAATCCGCTACAGCAGGGATGGTTTCCGATTATGAGGGGTGGATTTGTGTGGTCTGCACCGCATAATCTCCGCGATGACGGGTGGGTCCCGCGCAATCGGTAGCTGTGAACCATGTCAGGTGAGGAATCAAGCAGCATTAAGCAGTGCCACCGGTGTGCCGCGGGGTTGCCTGCTCCGAGCGGAGACTGCGGAAAGCGCATGGAAGTTCATTTCGAGTTTTCGGTGTATGGTCTGATTTTATACCTCGCTTTTATTTTCGGGAGGGAAGGAAAATGTATCAGGCGCTCTACAGAAAATGGCGCCCGGCGGTATTTGAGGATGTCGTAGGGCAGGATCATATCACCTCTGTGCTGAAAAGCGAAGTGCAGGCAGGCAAGATATCTCATGCGTATCTTTTTTGCGGTCCGAGAGGCACGGGAAAAACCACCTGTGCCAAGATAATAGCAAAAGCGGCAAACTGCCTTTCTCCCGTGAACGGCGATCCATGCGGTAAGTGTGCCGCCTGCCGCAGTATAGACAGCGGCAACTGCACCGATGTTATCGAAATGGACGCGGCAAGCAACAACGGCGTTGACGATATCCGCGATATCCGCGATGCCGTGGTCTATACGCCGGCTGAGCTGAAATATCGTGTCTATGTCATCGATGAGGTGCATATGCTCTCTATCTCGGCTTTCAACGCACTGCTGAAAACTCTCGAAGAGCCGCCCGAGCATGTGCTTTTCATCCTCGCGACAACGGAGCTGCATAAGATTCCCGCGACGGTGCTCTCGAGATGCCAGCGCTTCGATTTTCATCGTGTTTCGCCCGACGATATGGTAAGTCGGATGGAAAAGGTCTGTGCAGGCGAGGGAATAGAAGCCGAGGCAGAGGCACTGAAGCTTATAGCGGGGCTTTCGCAGGGTGCTGTGCGCGATGCGCTGAATATGCTCGAATACTGCTCGGGAACTGGCGGCAAAATAACGCTCGAATCCGCTTCATCCATGCTCGGTGCGGCTTCATCAAAGCTTCTCGGCGAGATATGCACGGCAATCTCCTCGGGAGACGCGGCAAAGGCACTCGAAATAACGGACGAAATATACAATTCATCGCGCGATATCGCCGTTTTCTGGCGCGAGCTTATCGCTTTCTACCGCGACATGCTTGTTTACATCAGCTCGCGCGGCAAGGTCGGGGCAGACAGACCCGCCGCAGAATATGCGGAGCATTACGATGCGGGAACACTTTTCCGCATACTCGATATATTCATAACGACGGAAAGCAATATGCAGAAGATTCCCGCCTCGGCAAAAATCTATGCCGAGATGGCGCTGATACGCGCCTGTGAGCCGGAGTCGGCTGCTCACGCACAGGAAGCGGCATATGTGCAAAGGGCGGCGCCGAAGCCGAGAGCGGAGACGGCGCGCGTAACACCTGCATCACCCACTTCTCCTGCGGCAGAAGAGCCAAAGGCGGAAATTTCACTATCGTCGTCAGCACCGGACGGCGCACCGACGGCGGAAAAATCAGCCGATGATAAGACTGCCGAGACGGCAAAGAAACCGGCTTCGGGAAAGCTTCCGATGCGCCGCTGGGGCGATGTGGTGAAGCGAATTGCGGCTTCGGATATGGCGCTCGGCTCGTTTATACGCGGCTCGGCGGCATTTGAGTGCGACGGATGTCTGTATGTGGTTTTTGACAAGCCCTTTGGCATAAGCCTGATGAATGATAAGCGCAAGGGAGATGTTTCCTTTGCGATAAAAGAAGCGACGGGGAAGGATTTTCCACCGGAAAAAATCCTCTGTCTCGAGCATGAAAAGGCTGAAAATATGCTCGGTGAACCTATGGAAGAGCTTATAAAGAAATTTGAAGAACTCGGAAAGGAAGAATGAAATATGAAAGCAAGAATACCCGGAGGCGGCGGTCCCTCCATGAATCAGATGATAAAGCAGGCGCAGAAGATGCAGGAGGATATGGCGGCACTTCAGGCGGAGCTTGAAACAAGAGAATACGATATTTCCGCGGGCGGCGGCGTTGTTCAGATCAAAATAAACGGCAAGAAAGAGATACTCTCCATAAAAATCGATCCCGAAATAGTAGATCCCGACGATGTGGAAACGCTTTCCGACATTATCGTGGCAGGCGTAAACGAAGCGATAAAGCGCGTTGAAGATACGACAAACGCCGAAATGGAGAAGATAACGGGAGCCTTCGGCGGGCTTTCCGGCATGCCCGGTCTTTTCTGATAAACCTATAGCGTAAAGCATTTTCGGAGGGAAACATGGATTATATTTTGCCTTTGCAGAAGCTGATAGAGCAATTCGGCAGGCTCAAGGGTGTCGGCTACAAGACAGCTGTGCGCTATGCGCTTTCCGTTCTCGATATGAGCGAGGCTGATGTCGAAGAATTTGCAAGATGCCTTATCTCGGCAAAGCATGATATACATAACTGCGAGATATGCGGCAATCTTTCCGATGCGCCGATATGCTCGATATGCTCGGATCCGAGACGCGACAGATCCGTTATCTGCGTTGTCGAGGATGCCAAAACCGTCATGGCGATAGAGAAGGTCAAGGAATATGAGGGTCTCTATCATGTGCTGGGCGGTGCGCTTTCCCCGATGGATGGGATAGGTCCCGATAATCTTCGTATAAAGGAGCTTCTCGAGCGCATAGGCAATGGCGAGGTAAAGGAGCTTATTCTCGCAACAAATCCGAATGTAGAGGGCGAAACTACGGCAATGTATATTTCTAAGCTCGTCGCGCCGCTCGGAATAAGAACGACACGCCTTGCTTACGGTGTTCCTGTGGGCGCAAGCATAGAATATGCCGATGAGGTTACGCTCATGCGCGCACTTGACGGCAGAAGAGAAATAAAATAAGAGAGATCATACGGCGGCTTCGGCGATGCGGCTAAAAAATCTCGACAAATTTTATAAAAGTTATTGACAAAAGCGCCGAGTCATGGTAAAATAGCAGAGCGGTTTCAGAAATCCGCTCTTAATCACGGGCCTTTAGCTCAGTTGGTTAGAGCAACCGGCTCATAACCGGTTGGTCTGGGGTTCGAGTCCCTAAAGGCCCACCAACAGAAAAAGCGGGCGAATCATACGGTTCGTCCTTGCATAGGGGTATAGCTCAGCTGGTAGAGTACCGGTCTCCAAAACCGTGGGTCGCGGGTTCGAATCCTCCTGCCCCTGCCATGTTGTGTGGTCAAAATCGATCCGCACGAGAAAACAAGAGAAAACGGGAGATTTCGAAAGATTTCTCCCGTTTTTTCGTCCCTGCTTTTTTTCGAATTTCCATAGGTCCATTTTCAAGTTTTTTGCGACACAAAGGATTCGAACTACCGAAAGCCTCCCTCCGAGAGGTAGCGAAGCGGCGCGAGGGTAGTGAATGACACCACGGTGTGGTGTCAGAGCCCGAGCGTGACCGAGCCCAAGCGAGACGGGGGACCGCGTTAGCGGTGGAAGGAGCCTGCGCGACTTTGAAATTTGATTAGACTTTACATCAACGCACTCTCCCTCAGTCGCCTACGGCGCCAGCTCCCTCCCGGATGGAGCCTTTGAGAATCGTTTGCGAAATGGTTGAAATGTTTACAAACTTATTATATAATAAAACAAAGAAAGGCGGTGAGCGCATGAACTTTTTGCATTGCGACAGAGATGAAAACATGTTTTCGTTGCACGATTGCATTACCGATCGCGTTTATTTTCAAGACAAAGAGCTGATCTTTGATTTTCCCGACGGATTTTGGGTGCTACCCGACCATCCTGCAAGCAATATTGACAAGGTCGTTCGGACGGATGCCGCAAAAGTGACCTACACCTTGATAGATGACGAATACGACGTAACTATATACGTATTTGAAAAGTCGCTTTTCGGACAAACGATACGAAAGGAATGGAGTATCGGAGAGCTCGCAGACAAGATCAACAGCGGAAAATGCAAATTAGAGTTTTTGTACCGATATAATCAAGGCAACAACAATGCGATACTAATGTGCAATATACGCGTTGACAAAAAGCCGTATTTTAAGGATTGTTGGATAGAAATCACTTATGCATCGCTCGAATATGCGTGGAATCATCTGTGCGAAGACCGGACTTGGTAAAGCTCATTACATAGATTCGTTTGCAGGCATGATGTCAAGTCTCCGGAAGATAGCGGGTAAGACTAATATTCCATCATCACCAAGGGATCAGTCTATCCACTGACCGAAAACCACGGATCGATTTTGAAAAAAGTGCGGTGTGCATCGGTTTTGTAGTGATACCCCAAAACTCCCGCACATCAGTGCGGGAGTTTTACTTTTTCACTTTTTCATTCCTCACTTTTCACTTGTCAAGGTAATAAGTAATGCGAGCAGTGAAGAAGTGCGTGGACTTTCCGGCAGTACGCTTGACCGTATAATTCGCCATTGAAAAAAGGGAAGATTTATGATATAATAAGATATCGACAAATCGGAATTTGTGGAGGAGAAAACAGAGATGATTGACGAGTTACAGTTATACATTCCTCGTTCAGATGATGGATGGTTCTATGTGAAAATGATGTCTGATCCGGAAACGATGGCTTATAACGCGCCTTGGTTTCCGCCTGATGGATGTATTCCTGACCCGGATTCAGGGTGGGTGGAGTTGCAGAAATCTTGGATTGGGAAAGCACCGGAGAGATTCTATGCTTTTCTACAAAGAAAGACCGATGGGGCCTTTGTCGGAGACGTGAATTATCATCATAATCCGAAACAGAGTTGGTGCGATATGGGAATCGTGATTTTCGCGCCGGAGAGAGGAAAAGGGTATGGCAAACAAGGACTTCGCCTATTGTTGGATCGTGCGTTTAAGGTGGACGGAGTATCCTGTTTGCACAACGATTTTGAGGATGCCCGCGTTGCTGCATATCGTATCCACAAAGCGGTTGGTTTTCGGGAAACCGGAATACTTGACCGAATCATTCATTTAGAATTGACCCGGGAAGATTATTTGAAAGGCATTTCTGTCTGCTGCGACAAATGAGGACTTTATCGGGATAAATTCCAGTTTAACGAACAGGAGATGATGATCGCATGAAAATTCTATATGAACTATCTTGGCTATGGGAAACGCTGGGCATTGCGCTTGTTGCTGCGGCTGTCTGCATGGCTTGCGCTGCGCTGATTGGCAAGGCAGCAAAGAAGAAACTCAGCAAAAAGTTGTTGGCGGTCATAGGGGCTGCGGCATTTGTGGGCGCGATTCTGGCGGTCATTCTGATCGCCCGGACACCGATGCCGCTTTGACAGAATAGGAGAAACTGACAATGATTGTTCTTACAGAGCAGATAGAGATTCCGGCTTCCTATGAAAAATTAAAGGCATGGACTGCTAACTTTGAGGAAGAGTTTGTGAAATGGAGCCCCTACCACATGGAATGCAATCTCTATAACGGAAACTATAACGCAGGAAGCAAGATCCGCTTCCGCGAGATCGTCATGGGGCTGGACTACGATGTGCCGGCACCGGAGGCTGTAAAGAATGCGATCATCGAGATTGTAAATGACACAGATCCGGTTGCACTTCACGGATATACCAACAGCAACTGCGGATATGCGGAAGTAAGAGCAGCAGTAGCAAAATCTCTGAATGAACGTTTTGATACGCACTTTGAGGGAAAGAATATTGTTATGACAGTTGGTGCCGCAGGAGGTCTGAATGTTATCCTGAAAGCGATCATCAATCCGGGAGATGAAGTAATTGCATTTGCACCATATTTTGGAGAATATCGTTCTTATACAAACAACTATGATGGAGTTCTGGTCGAGATTTCCCCGAATACAGTTGATTTTCAGCCAAAGCTTGATGAATTTGAGCAGAAGATCACACCAAAGACAAAAGCTGTCATTGTAAATACACCGAATAACCCGACCGGTGTCGTATATTCAGAGGAGACAATCAAGAAGTTAGCGGCAATCATGGAGGCCAAACAGAAAGAATATGGAACAGAGATTTTCCTGATTTCTGACGAACCATATCGTGAACTTGCTTATGACGGAGTAGAAGTTCCTTATCTCACAAAATATTATGATAATACAGTTGTAGGATATTCTTACAGTAAATCGCTGTCTCTTCCGGGAGAACGTATCGGCTACCTGGTGATTCCGGATGAGATGAAAGACAGTGAAGAAGTACTTTCCGCAGCAAATGTGGCGACACGTATCCTTGGATTTGTTAATGCACCGACACTGCAGCAGAAAGTAGTAGAAAAATGTCTGAATGAAAAGACAGACCTTTCTTTCTATGACCGCAACAGAGAAGACCTTTACAACGGCCTGAAAGAATGTGGATTCGAGTGTATCAAACCACAGGGTGCATTCTATCTCTTTGTAAAATCACCGGTTCCGAATGAGAAGGAGTTCTGTGAAGCCGCTAAGAAATATAATATTCTGATCGTACCGGGAAGCTCCTTTGCGTGTCCTGGATATGTAAGACTTGCATACTGTGTATCTCACGAGACGATCATCAATTCATTTCCAAAATTCAAAGAACTGGCGAAAGAATATTTCTAGGAGAGCAGCATGAAAGCATTTGAAAAGAACATTCGAAAAGTAGAACCTTATGTGCCAGGCGAACAGCCGCAGCGCAAAGTAATCAAGTTAAATACCAATGAGAACCCATACGCGCCGGCACCGGGCGTGACAAAAGCACTGGAGGAGATGGATACAGACCGTTTACGGCTGTATCCGGATCCGACGGCAGCACCGCTTGTGAATGCCCTGGCTGATTTTTATCATGTGAATCCGGATCAGGTCTTTGTAGGAGTTGGCTCGGATGATGTATTATCTATGTGTTTCCTGACATTTTTTAATTCGGAAAAACCAATCTTTTTCCCGGATATTACCTATTCCTTCTATAAGGTATGGGCGGATCTGTACCGCATTCCGTATGAATGCCAGAAGTTAGATGAGAACTTCAAGATCGTAAAAGAAGATTACTACAAGGAAAATGGTGGTGTGATCTTCCCGAATCCGAATGCACCGACAGGGCTTTATGAAGATCTGGCTGACGTAGAAAATATTATCGCACATAATCAGGATGTGATCGTAATTGTAGATGAGGCATATGTTGATTTTGCTGGACGTTCTGCGCTGGAACTGATTGACAAATATGAGAATCTGATCATTGTACAGACATTTTCAAAAGCAAGATCAATGGCAGGAATGCGTATCGGTTATGCAATCAGTAATCCGACTCTGATCAAATACCTGAATGATGCAAAATATTCTTTCAACTCTTATACTATGAACCAGACATCACTGGTATGCGGTGTGGAAGCGGTAAAGGATCAGGCATATTTTGAAGCGTGTGTGAATAAGATTATCGAGACACGTGAATGGGCAAAAGAAGAATTAAAGAATCTTGGATTCCGCTGCCTGAATTCCAAATCGAACTTTATCTTTGCCATGCATCCGGATTATGATGCAAAAGAATTATTTGAAGCATTGAAGGAGAACGATATCTATGTGCGCTTCTGGGGAAGTGAGAGGATTGAACAGTATATGCGCATCTCTGTGGGAACAAGAGAAGAGATGGAAGCAATGTTTGCATTTCTGAAAGAATATATGAGTAGATAAGAGGAGTTTTTATGACCAATACGTTAATACATGGAATTATTAATGCTTTAAGCGGAAGTGTGAGTAAAGAAGTCATCGTATTTCTGATCTCTATGATCCCGATTCTGGAACTGCGAGGAGCACTTCTGGTTGCCGGACCAATCCTAGGAGTGAAAGTGTCTACTGCGATACCGTTGTGTATTATCGGAAATATAATTCCGGTTCCTTTCATTTTACTTCTGATTACACCGGTGTTTAAATGGATGAAAGGGACGAAGACATTCAAACCGCTGGTAGATAAACTGGAGAATAAAGCGATGAGTAAGAAAGATCAGATCGAGAAATATGAATTCTGGGGTCTGGTATTATTCGTAGGAATTCCGCTTCCGGGAACCGGAGCATGGACGGGCTCACTGATTGCAGCGCTTTTGGGAATGAAGTTTAAGAAAGCATTTCCGGCTGTTGTCATCGGCATCTGCATGGCAACGGTGATTATGTGGTTTATATCGTATGTACTTCTCGGAGGCATACATTTGTTAGGATAAAAGAAGAAAGTCACATAAAAAGTTTTGGCGGAAACTTTTTATGTGACTTTCTTACAAAACGCTATCAAGAGAGGGTTCGTGGGAGGGGAGTACCGTCCAAACACGAACATTTGTGAAATCATTGTTTCACAATATAAAATAATACGTCAGGTTGTTGTATTATTTGTTATTATTTTATCAATCATTACCAAATTCGTAAATAGGCAAAAATGACAAAAAAATAACAAAGACTTATGCGAAAATTAGTGATAATGCACTTTCAATATGGACAGGTTTTAAAATGACAAATTATATGGTAAAATAAATAATAATATAAAGATTAAGATAAGGAGTAGTGTATATGGAAAAGAAGTATGACGTGACAGCACTCGGAGAGCTGTTGATCGATTTTGCGGTAAACGGGGAAAGTGAGCAGGGAAATCAGTTATTTGAAGCATGTCCGGGTGGAGCACCATGTAATGTACTTGCAATGCTGAATAAACTGGGAAGAAAAACAGCCTTTATCGGAAAAGTAGGTGATGATCAGTTCGGTAAATTATTGAAGGATACGATTACGAATACAGGAATAGAAGCAAAGGGACTTGTAATGGATCAGGATATCCACACAACACTTGCTTTTGTACATACTTTCCCGGATGGTGACAGAGAATTTTCTTTTTACCGCAAACCGGGAGCAGATATGATGTTAAAGGAAGAGGAAGTAGATTATGATCTGATTCGTCAGTCAAAGGTATTCCATTTCGGAACACTTTCTATGACAGATGAACCGGTAAAAACTGCAACAAAGAGGGCACTCTCCGTTGCAAAAGAAGCCGGATGTATGATCACGTTTGATCCGAATTTACGTCCGCCGCTCTGGAAGACGCTGGATGAGGCGAAGGAGCAGATGGAGTACGGATTTGAAAACTGTGATGTACTGAAGATTTCGGATAATGAGATTCAGTTCGTATCCGGAGAAGAAGATTATGATAAAGGAATTAAGTATCTTCAGGAGAAATATCAGATACCGCTTATCTTCCTGACTATGGGAAAAGAAGGAAGCAGAGCTTATTATAAAAATCTTCGTGTAGAACAGCCGGGATTTACCGTGAAAGCAATCGAGACAACAGGAGCAGGTGACACGTTCTGCGGATGCTCTATCAATGGTGTGTTGAAGTATGGTCTAGATAATCTGGACGAAGAAAAATTAAAAGAGATTCTGACATATGCAAATGCGGGTGCAGCACTGATCACGATGAAAAAAGGTGCAATCCGCTCGATGCCGGAACCGCAAAATATCAAGGAACTGATCGGGGAATAAAAAAATTATGGGAGTACGCAGAATGCTGGCTGTATGGGCAGCAAAGATAAGTGAAAAAGCAAGTGTACACATCTTTCACCGCCAGGGTGTGACCTGGGCGGGGAAAATTGCATTAAAGATTGATCCAAGTATCCTGCACGATCTTGCAGGCCAGGTTAGAAAAGATATTTTTATTGTATGCGGAACTAATGGAAAGACGACGACCAACAATATGCTTTGTGCAGCAATTGAAAAAGAAGGCTATAAAGTAATCTGTAATCATACCGGATCGAACATGTTGAATGGAGTTGTAGCAGCATTTGTATTGGGCGCAGGCTTCAGTGGTAATCTGGATGCAGATTATGCATGTATTGAGATTGATGAGGCATCAACCAGAAGGGTATTTCCACATTTTAAGCCGGATTACATGGTGTTGACAAATCTGTTCCGTGATCAGCTTGACCGCTATGGTGAGATTGATATTACAATGAACATCTTAAAAGAAGTGATGCAGAGTGCACCAAAGATGAAGGTGATCGTGAACGGAGATGATGCATTGTCCGCATACCTTGCAATGGAAAGCGGTAATCCGTATGTGACTTACGGTATCAGCGAAAAGGTAGTGAATGATAAAGATTCGCATGAGATCAGAGAGGGACGTTTCTGTAAAAAATGCGGGGCTCCGTTGAAGTATAATTTCTATCATTACAGTCAGCTTGGAGATTATGCATGTACGGGCTGTGAGTTTAAGCGGCCGGCAATTGTATATGATGCATCGGATGTAGCGGTCAGTGATCATCTTGCATTTACAGTTGAGGAAAGACATCTGGAAGCCAATTATAAAGGCTTCTACAATGTATATAATATTTTGGCAGCATATGCAGCAGGAAGAACCGGAGGACTTGGACTGGAACATTTCCAGGACATGCTTGCAGAATTTAATCCGGAGAATGGCCGCATGGAACAATTTGATGTACAGGGCACAAAGATCGTGCTGAATCTTGCAAAGAATCCGGCGGGATTTAATCAGAATATTTCTGCGGTAATGCAGGATGAATCCATGAAAGATGTAATCATTGTGATCAATGACAATGCACAGGACGGAACGGATATTTCATGGCTCTGGGATGTGGATTTTGACAGATTCAAGGGAGCAAATATCAATTCCATTACAGTAAGCGGTATCCGTTGTCAGGATATGAGATTACGTATGAAATACGTAGATATTACGTCCATGTTGGAAGCAGATGTGGAGAAGGCAATTCGTGAAAGAGTAGAAAATGGATGTGGTAACCTGTATGTACTGGTGAACTATACAGCTCTGTTTAGTACCCGGAATGTATTGAAAAAGATGGAAGGAGAAGGATAATGGAGACTAAGGATATGAAACTTACAATCGGTCATCTGTATCCGGATCTTTTGAATCTGTACGGAGACAGAGGGAATATTGCATGTCTGATGAAACGCTGTATCTGGCGGGGGATAGAAGCAGAGACAATAGAATTCAACACCGGAGACAAGATCGATTTTTCAAAACTGGATATCGTTTTGCTGGGAGGCGGTTCCGACAGAGAACAGGCAATCGTGTGTAAAAGTCTTCTGGAGATCCAAAGTGAATTCAAAGATTATGTAGAAGACGGCGGTGTGGTCATCGCAGTGTGCGGCGGTTATCAGCTTCTTGGGAAGTACTATAAAACAGATGCCGGAATGATCGAGGGCCTGAATCTGGTGGATATCTATACGGAGCAGGAAGAAGGGCGTCTGATCGATAATATCGTTCTGGACAGTGAACTTGTAGACATGCCGGTAGTAGGATTTGAAAACCATGGCGGAAGAACTTATCTGAATGGAAATAAACCGTTCGGAAAGGTTCTGTACGGAGCCGGAAATGATGGTAAAAGCGGTTATGAAGGTGTTGTGTATAAGAATGTGATCGGAACCTATCTGCATGGTCCG
>ERZ506957.144-NODE-144-length-33024-cov-5.484364_pt1 | contig 33024 bp, 26 predicted proteins | sample MGYA00512894_ERZ506957 | MGnify/ENA metagenome assembly ERZ506957
CATCTTATCATAATTTCCCGTCACCGTGAGAAGCACCGTCAGTGCAGTAGCCACCAGCATGGAAATAAACTTTATGGCAAGATTTGTCTTGCCGATATTTCTCGTTTTCTCGCAGGCAATGAGCGTCTTGATGAGACCCTTTGCATCGTGATTTGATACAATTCCGGCATCGTGAGCGGATACTCTTTCCATTTCCTCCTGCGGCATCATCGGCTTTATTATCTTTATGGGATAAGCATCGGGGCTGAGCTTGTTCTTATTTAACAATGCACTGTCAAGCCCCGGATCCGCAGTTGTCACAGCGGTACAGATGCCCTGCTCCGCAAGGTGCCTTACGATATAGATGAAATCGGATGATGCATTATACTGCAGATAGAATTTTGCTATTACGGAATTGTCCTTTGCGAGGTAAAGAATACGCTTGTTTGTATCGCCCTCATAGAGCTCATCTCCCGCTTCATATGTGGTGCTGTAGCACTGATTGTCCATATATGCGGGCTGACCGATAACTACGGAATGTCCGTCTACGGTAGCTTCGGCACCGTTTTCGGCAAGAGACAAAATTTCAACATTATCCGCGGTGATGCCGTCAAGCGCAGCTTTGCGGAATACAGTGGCAAGCGGACCTCCCAGCTTGGAATAAACGCTCGAAGCAAGATAGATTACATCCTCTATGCTGTTATTTTCAAAAATTTTGACACTTCTTATTCTCAGCTTATCGGCAGGAAAAGCTACATTGTCACCGAAAGATATCACGCCCGCCTTTTCATATTCCTCGGGTGTAGTATCACCGACGATAGCCGCGCCGTAAGAATAAGCACGGATAGAGGCGAGATATGCCGCATATGTATAAGAAACAAGCACAGAGGCAGGTGCGCACATCAGCATTGTGAAATACATATTCGTCATACTCTCAAAAAACGATGCCTTCCCTACGGTAAGCGAGAGTACAAATACAATAAGCGAAACAGCGGCGGATGCGGCAAGAAGTATGCCGATTATCTTCTTTTCCTTTGGATATTCTTTTTTTCTCGCGAAGAAATCATCTATGAATTTTGCTTCGCGCGTCTTATATATTTCCGCATCGTCCTCGATATGTCTTGCAAAACCGGCGCGCTCTTCCACGCTGTCCTCTCTCGCGGCTCTTGCGAGGACAAGCTTTCTCTTCTTTGAAGATATTATATTAAAGGTGTATATCTCCTTGCGTATTCCGATATACGAAGCTATCGCGGAAAAGAGCACACAGAATGCGAATGTGAAGTTATAGAAGCGGAGCACCGTATCGTCTCCCGCAAAAAGTGCGGAAAGCGTTGTCACAAATGAAATAAGGAACATGGCGGGAATAAACGCATTTCCGTCCGGCTTTTTCACCACGAGCGAACGAACACCGCCGACGAGCTTGCCAAGGGCAAAGAATGCACAGAGGAATGTAAGCGCAAAATCAAGCAGGATAAAGCCTGTCATTCCGAGAGCCTCCCCTATCGCGGGAATGCACTCGATAATGAAAAGCACTGCCGCGAAGAAAGCGGCGATTCCTATACGAACCTTTGCCATGGAATATTTCTGCTTGTATCTGTCGAAAACCTCTTTTGTCTGATCAAACGATTTATATTCGTATGATACGGAAGGCTTCTTTTCGGTGCTTTCATCCGTTTCGGCTGCGTTTCCGTCATCCTCGGTATTTCCGTCGACAGAGGGAATATCGGTAGCGGTCGTCTGTACGGTCGCCGAGAAGGGATAATCATCGAATATCTTTTTCGGCGTTTCGTTCTTGTCGGCTCTTCTCGGGTCGAGACCGAAAGCCATCATTATTTCCGTGTCCCTGTCGGGATCATCAGCCTCTTTTTCATCGTCATCCGGCTCTTCCTTTACCTCGGTATTCGGCTGATAAGGCTCGAGCATCTCCGTATTATTGTAGCGCTCGATTATCTCCTCGGTATAGGCGTTTTCATCGTCTGTGCTGTAATCGTCATCTGCCTTCGGCGTTTCCTCGGCTTCCGGTGCAGCCTCCTCGGGTTCTTCCTCGGGCTTTTCCTCGGGTTTTTCACCCGCTTCCGTCTCGTCAGCGGCATCGTGTGCTCCCTCGGGCTCCGATGCGTCATCATCAAGCTTCAGCTTTATGATGTCGCCTACAGGCGTATTGTCTGCGGATTTTTCGGACTCTTCTGCCGTTTCGGGCTCTTCTGCCGTTTCGGGTTCTTCTGCCGGCTCTGAATCCTTGACAGGAGCCTTCCATATTTCACCGTCACTGCGGCTGGAGAAAACAGAGAGATCCAGGTCGTTTTCAACCTCGGTGAGAAGCGGCTTCTGCTCATATGCCGGTTTTTCATCGGTGCTGTCTGCCGCCTGCTTTGATTTCTTGCCCTCCTTGTCGGAGTCGGGAATGAGCGAGGCAAGCATATCGAAAAGCGTACGCTTCTGACTGCTTTCACCCGAAGTCGCACCGGATATCGCGTTTGGCTCTTCGCCGCGAGGTGCGGTCTCCCCGTCTGCGCTATCGGACGCGTTTTCCTCTTCCTTTACAGGCTCATCGGCTGTCGCATTCTGCTCAGATCTGCCGAGATACTTTTCATAAAGGCTCTTGAATTCATCACTCTCTGCCTTTTCCTCATCGGTCATGGAAGTTCCGTCAAAAATATAGTCATCGCTCTTCTCTTCCGTGTCCGTGTCGCTCTTGGCAAGGCTGTCCGCTCTGCGCTTTTCCGCGGCAACCTTGTCCGCATCAAACTGAGAATTCAGCCTGCGAAGCAAATCGGTCGTGGAATGGTCCTTTGCGAAATCGCCGTTTTTTCCGGTATCAACGCTATTTGCCATAGTATACCTCCGTCTACTTTATTTTTTAATCTGAAACGCCGCTTTATCTGCATTCCGCCGCTTTGAAAACAAGAACGGCGGCGGCGGCGGAAACATTCAGAGAATTTATCCTTCCACGCATCGGTATCGATACGGTAAAGTCACATTTATCGCGGACAAGTCTGGAAACGCCGCTTCCCTCGCTTCCGAGGACAATGGCACATGGGCAGTTAAAGTCCGTCGCGAGATAAGACTCACCGTCCATATCCGCGGCAAAGGTCCATATGCCCAGCTCCTTCAGCTCGTCTATCGCCGAGGCGACATTGTTCACCTTGGCAATCGGCAGGAATGTAACCGCGCCCGCAGAGGATTTCTGCACTGTCTGCCCGATGGCGGCACTGCGATGCTTGCTTATCACAAGCCCGTGTGCGCCCGCGCATTCGGCGCTTCGTATTATCGCGCCGAGGTTGTGCGGGTCCTCCACTCCGTCACAAACGATGATGAGCGGTTTTTCTCCCTTTTCCTTTGCGGCGGCGGCAATATCCTCTATGCTCGAGTATTCTTTGCCGCCGGCAATGGCGGCAACGCCCTGATGAGCGTTCCCCGCAGCGAGGGTATCGAGCCTGTGCCTGTCAGCCTCCGAAACAGGAATGCCGCGAGCCTTTGCCTCAGCGAAAATCTTCTTCACCGAGCCCTCACGCTCTCCGCGCTGAATATATATTTTTTCTATCTGTGCACCGCTTGAAAGAAGCTCCAGAACAGGATTTCTGCCGACTACGACAGATGAGTCCTCGCCTGATGCTTCGCGTTCATCGCGGTAATTTCTTTTTCTCTCCATACTGACTCTTTTCTTATTTTGCAAAAAGGCTTATCATTCGGGAAAGACCGAGCGCATTTACAAAATCGTTGTTTCTCGCCGTGTCAAAAGGGATTTTTATTCTATCGCCCTCGCCCTCAAAGTTTACCTTTATCCCGTATGTCGCGCTGTATGACGAAAGTCTGCCGCCGCTTGCGAGAGAGAGGAGTATCTCCGCCTTGTCGGTGCCTGTTCCGAGCGCATACGCATCCTCAACATATCGTGAAAGCTTATCGAAATCGAACGAAACAAGCTTCACGGAAAGAGATGATGCTCCGACCTCGGTTATCTCCCATGAAACACCCGAATAGAGCGTTTTCAGAGCTTCCCTGCCGCCCTCGGAAACTTTGCCTATATCGGACATAACGGCATCAAAATATGCCGAGCCCGAAAAATACTGCGAAAATCCGTCCGTATCAAAATTCCGCACTCTCTCCATTGCCGCACCGAAAGCCTTGTCCGCGCTCTGTTCTTTTCCGCATGAGGTAAAAAGAACCGGGCACATGGCAAGAGCAAGCACCGCAAGAAGCAGTGACACCGTACGCTTTTTCAGAAAATTCGCCCCTTTGCCCATTGTATTTAGTATAATTATATCATATCAATTTCATTTTGTACAGAGGTTTATTTCAATTATTTTGAAAAAAGTTTTCCGATTTTCCGCTTTTTTCGCCATATTTTCTCATAATGCGGCGGTCGCTCCCCGCTTCGGGCGCAAAACTCGGCAGATTTGCATCCCGCGATGAAAAAAAGGAAGAAGTGTCTTTATGTTTCCATGCGACTTGCCACCGCCGTATAAACCAATGTACCGCAAATAGCCAAAATAAAAAATACAGAGTGTCGAAAAAGTATTTTTTACTGTAAAAACAGATAAAAGCATTTTTTGGTATAGCCTTCTCCAGTGGGAGAAGGTGGCGCGGTTTACCGCGACGGATGAGGAGTTACTATGTGTGTATTGCCAAAATAAATTCTATCTCGCTATGTTCGCACCCAGACTTTCGTCAAACTCCAATACCCTGTCTCGGCGACGCCGACCGCGTTTGCTCCGCAAATCGGTCAATTGCCGCCCTACCATGCAAAACCAAAGTATAGCCAGTAGATGAAATAAAAGATGTGCTCTCCATCACGTACGCGCACAGACTTCATCCACGCCCGCGCCCCTCTTTTTTTCAGCGGGCGTGCAGGCAATGCGTGCACGAATCTGCTCGGCTTTTTCGTGCGCTATGTTCGCACGCGTGATATAGCTGAAATTGCGGAGAGTGCAAAACCGCCGACTTTCACTTTGTCCTTTGCCGCACGCACTTGCCACGCATGGCTCCCGCGACTGACTCGTGCACGCGGAGGGTATTTTTTAAGAGGGAGGAAAGCCCTCTTAAATGACTTTTGCCGCGCTTTTTGTCACCAAAAAGCGCGATAAAAGAAAAGTTACTTTATTTTTCAGTGACGAAAAGTACAAAAAATCCTCTCTCATACGCAAAAGCGGCAGAATTTACATCCCGCCGCTTTTCATATACTCACAAATCAAAGAGCCTTTACTATACTCTCTGTATCTCTTGCTATCATAAGTTCCTCATTTGTCGGAATCATGTATACCTTCACCTTGGAATCAGGTGCGGAAAGCTCTGTCACGCCGGAAGAGCCTTTTGTCTTGCTGTTTACCTCGTCATCTATCTTTATGCCGAAATATTCCATATTGTGGCATACGCGGGCGCGCGTTTCGGCGCTGTTTTCACCGATACCCGCTGTAAATACGATAGCATCAAGTCCGTTCATAGCCGCCGTATAAGAGCCTATGTATTTCTGAATCTGATATCCGAGTATCTCGACGGCAAGCTTTGCTCGTGCGTTGCCTTCCTTGACAGCCGCCTCAAGGTCTCTGCTGTCGGAGGATACGCCCGATACGCCGAGGAAGCCGCACTTCTTATTCATGAAGTTACTCATTTCATCGGGAGTGAAGCCCTCGTTTTTCATGATATAAGGAACAATGGCAGGGTCAATAGAGCCGCAACGCGTGCCCATTTCAACGCCGTCAAGAGGCGTGAAGCCCATGCTTGTATCCATACATCTGCCGCCCTTTACGGCGGAGATGGAAGAACCGTTGCCTATATGGCAGGTGATAATCTTTGTCTCTTCCGCGGGCTTGCCGAGAATTTTTATCATCTCGCCGGAAACATAGCGATGCGATGTTCCGTGCGCACCGTAGCGGCGGATATGCTTCTTTTCCACCATTTCATAAGGAATGGGGTAAACATATGCCTTTTCGGGCATGGTCTGATGGAAAGCCGTATCAAATACGAGCACCTGCGGAACATTCGGCATAACCTCTGTACAGCCTTTGATTCCCATGAGGTGCGCTCCTGTATGAAGCGGCGCGAAATCGCGGCAGAGCTCCAGCTTTGCAAGCACTTCTTTGGTGACAAGAACACTCTCGAAGAAGTAAGGACCTCCGTGCACTACTCTGTGACCTACAGCCTCGATCTGGCTCATATCCCTGAGACAGCCTGTCTCGGGATCGGTGAGCGTGTCGACAACGAGTCTTGTGGCAACGGAATGATTGGGCATGGGAAATTCTTTTTCAAGTTTTCTGCCGTCTGCCGTCTTGTGAGAAAGAAAGCCATCAAGACCTATTCTCTCGCAGATACCCTTCGCGAGAACAGCGGCGCTCGTCGTATCAAAAAGCTGATATTTGAGTGATGAGCTTCCCGCATTTACTACTAAAACATACATAATAAAATGAAACCTCCGTTTGGACTTGATTTTATTTGAATTTTGCATTATACTGAATATTATACAGGAAGTCTGCGACAATTTCAATAGCTAAAAACAAAATTATGGAGAATTTTTATGAAAATCAGCGCCGTAATCTGTGAATACAATCCTTTTCATCCCGGGCACGCATATCATATTTCCGAGGTAAAGAAAAATTCCGATGCCGTCATTGCCGTGATGAGCGGCAGCTTCACTCAGCGCGGTATACCTGCCGTCATTTCCAAATATGAACGTGCGCGTGAGGCGATAGCGGGCGGTGCCGACCTTGTGCTGGAGCTTCCCTTTCCTTATTGCGCCGCTTCTGCCGAATATTTTGCCCGCGCTGGGGTAAATATCGCAGAACGTGCGGGTGTTGTTTCCGAGCTTTCCTTCGGCAGTGAAAGCGGAGATGCGGAAGCACTGATGAAAATCGCCGAAAACATGAACAGCACCGCCTTTGACAGAGCACTTGCCGAAGCTTCGGCAGAGGGAAAAGGCACGCACTACGGCAGGCTGTTTTTTTCAGTATATCGTTCGCTTTTCGGCGATGCGCCGGAGCTGGACGGTTCAAATAACATCCTCGGCATAGCGTATCTCCGCGAGCTTATGCGGCGAAAAAGCGGCATAGTGCCGCACACCGTGCGCCGCGAGGGACTTGCCTACAACGATACTGCAGGCGAGGGCTGTATTTCCGCCTCCGCCGCGAGGGGCATGATATATTCGGGCAAAATCCCGCCGCTGACAAAATCGGGTGAGGACACCCTGCGCGACTGTATGGCAAGCGGAAAAATCGCGCGCGCAGACAACCTTTTCCTGCCGTTTGCCGCCTTTCTTCGCATGGCAAAAGCGGATGAGCTCTGCCGCTTTTCCGAGATGAATGAGGAGCTTGCGAGCCGCCTTATCTCTGCCGCGCGCACCTCATTCGATATGGCTTCGCTCATCGCCGCGGCGCGGACAAAATCATATTCCGAGGCACGGATAAACCGCGCTATGCTCTTCGCTCTGCTCGGGATAACAGATGCGGATTTCGGTGAGGTGAGCTATACAAGCCTGCTTGCCGCAAGCGAAACGGGGCGCCGCATAGCTTCCGAGATAAGCAAAAAAGGCAGGCTTTTCATCCTCACAAAACCCGCTGACTACAGGCAGAGCCCATTTGCCGCGCAATATGAAAAAGGGCTTCGCGCCGAAGCGCTCTGGACGCTCGCGCTCGACAAGCCCGCCCCCGCCGACCTGCTTATAAAAAGCAAGCCTTATATTGTTTGACAATGTCAAAAATCACCTCATCTGCGTAAAATGGCAATGAGGTGATTTTTTATGTACAGCGGTTCTTTTGTCGCTCTTGTAACGCCGTTTGATAAGGACGGCAGAATAAACTATCTGAAAATAGCGGAGCTTATCGATTTTCATAAGAATAACGGCACAGACGGTATCGTCCTGCTCGGCACGACGGGCGAAGCCCCGACAGTAACCGAAGCCGAAGCGGAAAAGCTGATACTTTTCACGCTGGAGAGAGTGGGCGATATGCCGCTTATCATCGGTTGCAGTTCAAATGACACGCGTGCGGCAGTCGAAAAGGCGCGCAGATGCGAAGCGCTCGGAGCTAAGGCACTTCTCGTTCTCACTCCGTATTATAATAAAGCAAACGATATCGGTATTATACGCCATTTTGTGAGCATAGCAGATGCAGTAGATATTCCTATTATTATCTATAATGTCCCATCGCGGACAGGATGCTCCGTTTCCGTTTCCGCGCTTGAAGTGCTACGCGAGCACGAAAACATCATCGGCATCAAGGAAGCGAGCGGAGATATATCGTATTTCATGCGCGTATCGCGGCTGATTAGAGATGATTTTTCCGTTTTCTGCGGGAATGACGATATCGCCGTGCCTATGATTGCGGCGGGTGCCTGCGGCGTGATTTCAGTACTCGCAAATCTCTGTCCCGCAGAGGTGAGCCGCATGGTTTCGCTCGCGCGCTCGGGAAATTTTGCCGCAGCATCGGAAATCCAGAGAAAATATCTGCCGCTCATAAGTGCGCTCTTCTCCGAGCCTAATCCTATCCCCGTAAAGGCGGCGATGAACCGTCTCGGCTTTGATGTAGGTACCTGCCGTCTGCCGCTCTGCGAAATGAGCGAGGCGAAATTTGCCGCGCTCGAAACGGAGCTGGAAAAACTGCGGTAATGTCTCGCGGGTCGTCGTGGGAATTGACACATGTGCGGAGCGTGTGTGTCGGCGTCGCCGAAACAAGGTAACGCCGACCCTTGCAAGATAAAATCCAAGCACAGTACACACAAAAAGCATCAAAAAAACTCCGGCAAGTAACAAAGCCTGCCGGAGTTTTTCATATCATAATTCACTTTTTTATTTATCCGCTTTTGCCTTCGGATTATATTTTTCCGCGAAAAGCGAAACGCCCTCTTTTATGACATTCATCTGCGTCTTAAGATAATATTCATCCTCAAACATGGCATAGTGTACGCACGCACGGACAAAGATAAAGATGAGCGGTGTTATCACGGTGTAAGGAATGCCTATCTTCGGCTCGAGAAGCTTTGCATATTCCGTGTAGCGCTCGTTTACGCCCTCAAAAAATTTCTTTCCGTATTCTATATATTTAGGATGTGTATAAATCTGATACATCAGGCGGTATTTTTTGCCGTGTTCCCTGGCAGTCCAATAAGGAACCTCCTCCAGAAAACGCTTCACATCCTGCGGGTCGGTGGGCGCCTTTTTCATAAAATCGTCTTCCACTTTCGACATGCAGTATTCCGTAGATTCGACTATCAGCGCATCGGCATCCTCAAAATAAGTATAGATTGCCGCCTTTGAAATTCCCGCTGCCTTTGCAAGCGCGGAAAGTCCCGTTCCGTGTAGCCCGTTCTCAGCATAGCAATTGAAGCACGCTTCCATTATGCGCGCCTTTTTTTCGTTGTAGATAGTTTCGTTTCTTACTCTCATTTTTTCCTCTGCCTCCACAATGTTATTTTGAAAGCTATTGTATATATTGTATCACATAAAATCTGCCTTGTCTATAGCATTTCCGAAAATTTGTCAACAAATATCGAAATTTTTTTCTTTTGTGCGGGTATTCACCGAAATTATAACACTTTCATGACACGGTATATACAAAAGCACACGCAAAAAGCCTCATAAACTTTACATGACGATATAAGCGAAGCTTTCGCCATTCCTCACTGACGCAGAAAAAAACAGATTCCATGCGGAAATGCGCGGAATCTGTTTTTGCTTTGGCAAAATTATTTTACCATATTTGCGATATGGTAGAGACGCTTCATGCCGTCAAGAACCTTTTCGCAACGAGCCTCTGCCCAAGCCTTATCCTCAGGAGAAAGCGCCGCTATCTCATCTGCCGTGAGTTTGCCCTTGAACATACTGTCAACCATGAGAGCGCGTGTGATATCGAAATCGCAAATCTTATCGTCGACCTTGCAGACAACGATATCGGATTTGCCCTCAAAAAGCTTCTCCACCGCGTAAACGCCCATTTCCGTAGCAGTGAGTCTGTCAACAAGAGTAGGCGAACCGCCGCGCTGAACATGAGCGGGACGCGCAAACTTTGTCTCTATGCCTGTGCGCTCCTGAATTGTTTTTGCAAGCTTTTCGGCATATCCGGGAAGCCCCTCGGAAACGATTACGATAAAGCTGCGCTTGCCGTTTTTCTTCTGCTCAATGATATCGTTTATAGCTTTTTCCTCATCGAAAGGAATCTCGGGTATGGCAACGGCGGAAGCACCGCAGGCGATACCCGTGCGCAGAGCGATATGACCTGCCCATCTGCCCATTACCTCAACAACATCGCAGCGTGCATGGGATTCACATGTATCGCGGAGCTTGTCCACGAGGTCGACAACGGTATTCATAGCCGTGTCGAAGCCTATCGTATAGTCGGTGGAAGTGATATCATTATCGATAGTGCCGGGGATGCCGATTGTCGGTATGCCGAGGAGCGAAAGCTTCGTGGCACCGCGGAACGTACCGTCGCCGCCGATGGCAACTATACCGTCGATATGTCTCTCGCGGCAGAGCTCCACAGCCTTCTTGCGGTATTCCTCATCGAGAAATTCAAGGCAACGCGCGGAATAAAGTATTGTTCCGCTTCTGGAAATGATATTTGAAAGCTCGCTCGGATTTGAGAAGAGCTTCATATTATCATGGATAAGACCCGCGTAGCCCTCATATATGCCGTAAACCTCTACGCCGTGAGAAAGGGCTGTTCTTGCGACTGCGCGAACAGCCGCGTTCATACCGGGAGCATCACCGCCCGATGTGAGTATGCCTATGCGTCTGAATTTGTTCATTTGTTTTCACCTCTGATTTATGTTGCTTTAATTTTTTACGAATTTTTGCCGCCCGCTATGAAGTTTATTGCGCGCGGAACGCTGTCCTTGGAATTTTTCCACGGCTCTGCATCATAGCGATAATCGAATTTCTTGCAGAACCACGAAACATCACCGCCCATCTCGGCTATATAAGCCTTTTCTATCTTCGACACGGTCTTGTAAAACTCGGGAAAATCCTTTTTTGAGAGCATATTTCTGCCGTATTCTATGAATTTGCGATAGTGCGGCAGACAGAAGAATTTCTGACTTTTCACCTTGTCGCGGAATTCCTCTTCCTTTTCCCAGAGCCATATCGCCGTGCCGAACATTTTGTCTATCTTATCATCTATCCTGTGGCAAACATAGCAGTCATTTTCCAGTGCCTTCAGCTTTGCACCTTCCTTCTCTCCCTTGCCGTCGAGAAGTCCGCCGCCCGTGAGATATTCCTTCTCTATATGGGCAAGGTGACTTTCCAGCATGAGCGCAAGCCCGAGCCTGTTCCCCGCCGCGTACATCATATCATAGTGATGACGGCAGAAGCCGCGCTTGTTTGTTTCTATGCGGATATCCGGCTCCATCATGGAAGCGCCGAGTATCAGCTCCAGCTCATTTTTCTCGAGCATATCAAAGATAAGGCAGAAGGGACAGTTATATTTCTCGCCCGTCAGCGCGTTGCGGAAGCCGTCGTTTACAGGTATGGTATAAATCTGTTCAGCCATGTTTTTTCACCTTTTCAAGATTATCAGAAGTTGAGAACCGTGCTGTAGGGCTTGTGGTCGGAAGCGCGAACCTCATGCACCGTCTGCTCGCTCGCGGTAAATTCCGGTGTGGTCATGATATAGTCGATGAGAAGCTTCGGATATGGCTTATAGCTGCCGTCTCTCTGCTTTTCGAGAAATCCGCCGTGAGAGGGGAACGAATATGTTCCCGCGGGGAGTACGTCACCGGTGTTCTGCATAGCGCTCATGAGCGGCTCCATCTCCGGATTATCAGGCTGAACATTGAAATCCCCCATGAGGATAACGGGATTTTTTGCCGCCTTGATAAAGCTGAGCAAGAGCTTTATTGAATTGGCGCGCTCTGTCTTTGCGAGACCGAAGTGCGTTACAAAAACATCGATATATCTGCCGCCGACATCTATTGTGGCGCGGAGAATACAACGCGTTTCATAGTAGACAGGCTCGCTCTTGTCTGCCGGGTCGGGCACAGGTATGGTTATAGCATCGACTATCGGGAAGCGGGAAATAAATCCGTTTCCGTAAAGTCCCGGCGCCCATGCTATAGCGGGAGCGAAAGCGCTGTAATATCCCAGCTTGTCGCCGATATATTTGGCAAGCTTCACGCATTTTGAACGTGGCAGTTCATAGTCCACCTCGTTGAGAGCGCAGATATCGGGCGCTATCTCACGGATAACATCAATGCAAGCATCGGGATTGTGATTATGTCCCCACGGCTCGACGCTGTAGTCTCTGCCGCCTGCGATATTGTAAGTCATTACCTTGAGTTTCATAGTAAAAACCTCCATAAAGGTATTTTTATTTACTCTGATATTATAATACAAAAAAGAAATAAAATCAATAGTTTTTTCGCTCGGTTGCGACTTTATGATATAAAACTTTACAAAGTGCCGCAATTTATCCGCATAAAGCACAAAATCCGGCGCAATGCGTCGGATTTTGCCGTCATTTCACTGCATTTACCTCTCACCCCACCGCATCTGCAAAGGCATCGGCAAAAAGCTTTGCCGAATTTTCCGCCTCGTCAAAGCAGTTTCCGAGCGAGCCGATACGCAGGGTCAGCGTGCACCGCGGCAGATGCTGATTGAGCCTTGCGCGGCTGATAAGCGTGGGCATCATGAGCGAGGGATATTTCCCGCTCATCATATCAAAAACAGCATCCGCCTGCATCAGTCTCGTGCGCCAGCCGGGATGCGCACCTCCGCCTGCGTCAGTGCCGACGGCAAGTCGCATCTGCGCATATCTTTCCCCATCGAGAGTGGCGGCAGGGCAAAGAAGTTCGCCTCCCGAACCGCAAAGCGCTTCACGGGAGATATCTATGATATATTTCACATCGTCATGCTCCGAGAGGTAGGCGCTTATCTTTTTGTATGCGTTTTCGTAGCTGTAGTCGCCGTCGGGGCAGACATCGAGAAACTCCGCCTTTATGCCGTGCCTCTGCATTTCCGCCGCCATGAGTGCGGCGAGTGTTGCGGTATTCTTCCCTTTATATGAAACGCCGCTTCCGCTCTCTGCATAACCCTCATAGCCGCGCGTGGCAACGAATAGCACGCTTCCCTCGCCTATTTTCGAAAGCGAAGCGGTAAAACCGCTGTCAAGCCCGTATCCGCTCTTGTTTTCATAGCGCTCGCCCTGTGCCGCGGCGGAAAGGTCTGCGGTCTTTGCCCCGTCGTCCTTTTGTGCGGTGCCGGTTGTCGATTCCGTCGTCGCGGCGCTCGTCGTGCTCTCGGTCGTTTTGTCCGCTTTTCCGCGGAAAAGAAAGGCAAAGCGCCCGTCATTACGCCCCATATATACGGTGCATAGCCCCGCGACGCAGAGAATGGTCAGTATCAGAAAAGCAAGCCGCCCGACGCCGTTTTTTCTCCTGCTTCTTTGCTTTATGTAAGGAGCGGGAAGCTCCTTTCGCTCATAATCCATCATTATCCCTCCGAAAAATCCGTTTCCCTATAAATATATGGGATAATGTGCTTTTTTATTCATTTTTCGCCGTCACATAAGTGCAATTTCTTCGGCTGAAAGCCCCTCCTGAAAGGCGGTGTTCACGGCATAGCTCAGCACGCGTGAAAGTATCTCCACGCTCCTGTCGATATTTTTCGGCGAAACAAAGAGACCCGCCATACGCTCGCCTGCGCTCTCCTTTCCGCTTTTGTCCGCCACATCGCCGAGCGCGTCGAGAACGAGCGTGCATCCCTCGATTACGGTCGGCACGCCGACTCCGATCACAGGCACTCCGATGTTCTCACGGCTCAGCCGCGAACGGAAATTTCCTATTCCCGCACCCGGGGAAATGCCCGCCGTGCAGAGCTGCACCGTTTTGCAGAGCCTTGCCGCGTCTCTGGCGCAGAGCGCATCTATCGCTATTATCATGTCGGGACATAGTTTTTTTGCCGCCGCCATGATAAGCTCAGCCGATTCCATTCCCGTCTGCGCCGAGACCCCCGGCGTCAGCACAGCCGTATCGAAAAAGCCTATCTCCCCGAAAACCTTTTCGTCCGCCGCCTTGATATGGTGCGTGGCGAGCACGCCGTCTGCCGATGCGGGACCCAGCGAATCTGCCGTTATACTTCTGCTCCCCAGCCCGCAGACAAGCAGGCTTTTTGCCCCGGGCTTTGCCGAAAAGCAAAGCTCCCGCAGGCTATCCGCAAGTGCGCCGTAAAGCGCGCCGAAAGTCTCGGCATCCATATTTTCCGGCTCGGGAAAGGTAAATGTGACATACTTCCCTTTTTCCTTTCCTATCGCGGCGGCGCCCTCATCGCTTGTTATCTCTATCGTGCTTTTTCCTATCGTTTCCGTTATTTTTTCCTCGCGGAAAATAACGCCGTCCGGCTCTCCCTTGTTTTCCCCCGCATATTTGCGCATTGCATGGTCGCGCATCTCTGCGGCAAGATCTGTTCTGAAATCAGGCATAAAAAAATCCCTCCTTTTTTTGCTATTTTGAGGCAAAGGAGGGATTTTTATTCAGTTAATGCTTTGTTCTTCTTCGGATTCACCGTCGTCTTCTGCAGGTTCATCGGGGTCGCGCACCTCGCCGTTCGGATAATACGGATCTATCATATACTGTTTTATCTTCGGATAAGCCACATATGTCGCAACAAACGACACCGTGGAGAAGAAAAACATCATGAGAATTATCACCATAGCCGGCATGAATACTGCGGAAAGCGCAAATGTCACAAGTCCGAAGGCAACTATCGCGAGAAGCGCAAGGAAATTCTTTCCCATGGCAAGTATCGCAAGTATAAACGAATTTTTGAGCAGCTGGCGCAGGCTCACCTTAAAGGTCACAAGGATATTGTAAATATAAAATCTGATAAACATATATACACAGATCATGGCAAGCGAGCAGAAGAACATGATGCTGTATGTCTTGTAATTCATCAGATAAAACGAGACCGCATATGCCGATGCGCCCATAATGGCAAGGTCAAATATGCCGACGATTATCGACTGGCGCAGATTTGTTTTGATTGTGCGGAAAAAGTCCTCAAAGAGGAATATCGGTTCGCATTTTATCAGCGATTTAATGAGGTAGGCACAGCCAGCATTGACGGGACCGAAGGTAAATATCGCAAGTGCCGATATGGAAAACAGCACTATGCTCGCCGCATTTCCGTAATAATACGTCAGTCCCACACCGCCGAAAAGCCCGAAAAGCGTTCCTGCCGCCTCCGTCTCTCCCGCGTGAAAAAGCCCATATACTATCGGATAAAATTCGCTTGTCGGTGTATTTGCCTTTGCGGCGAAATATCCGCTTATGCCCAGCATGAAGAAAAGCAGCGGAAAATTTCCGAATATATAAAGGAAATTCACATAAACAAGCTTCGAAAATTTTCTTCCGTAAAGCTTGAAGAAATTTATAAAGTTATATTCTGTTATCACATCTTCTTTTTTTACGCCCTTGCCGTCCTTGGCATAGCTTCTGAAAAATATAGATGTTTTTTTCTTTTTCTTGTTTTCTTCCACGCTTTTTCACTCCCGGGCAATACTATCTTATTTATTTTACCATAAAATCCGCATAATACAATATCTGCGGAGAAAAAATATGTAAATTTTTATAAAAATGCGGTGTGAATGTGTTTTATCCCGTCAGCGCACAGACTTCCCCACGCCGCACCTGTCTCGGCGACGCCGACCACGTTTGCTCCGCATATGTGTTAATCCCCGCCACCCATTATTCAGCGGGCGTGCAGACAATGCGTGCACGAATCTGCTCGGCTTTTTCGTGCACTATGTTCGCACGCGTGGTAGTATGAGATTGCAGAGAGCGGAAAACCGCCGACTTTCGCTCTGTCCTTTGCCGCACGCACTCGCCACGCATGGCTCGCGCGACTAACTCGTGCACGCCGCCGGTGGTTCGGAAGGAGGACGGCGCGAGTCCTCCTTGCTGACTTTTGCTACTTTTGGTCATACAAAAGTACGATAAAAGAAAAGTTACTTTATGTCTCAACGGCGGCAGCAAGCCACCGCCCTACGCACAAAGCCCAAGTATAGCCAGCAGAAAAAGCTATCAAAAAGAAAAAACACGCCTCAAAAAAATAAACTTTCCGCCTTTTTGCCCTGACCATCTTGACATATTGCTTTATTTTTATTATAATAGTATTTGTATTATAATGACAATGGGCAATCATTGCTTAAGGATACAAATTTATCATTATGAAAAAGGAGGTGTACAATTTGCAGTATATTTGGTATATAGTCGTAGGCGTAGCTGCTCTCGCTCTCGGAATACTTTTCGGTGTTATCTTGCGAAAAGGCATTGCGGAATCAAAAATAAAGAGCGCAGAGGCAGAGGCTAAAAGAATTGTTGACGATGCGGTTAAAACAGCGGAAGCCCGCAAAAAGGAAATGATTGTTGAAGCCAAAGAAGATATACTTAAGGCAAAAACCGAAGCGGAACGCGAAAACAAGGAACGCAGACAGGAACTTATAAGGCTTGAAAACCGTGCGCTCTCAAAAGAAGAAGCTCTTGACAGAAAGCTTGAAAATTATGAGCGCCGTTCCGAAGCACTCGATAAAAAGCTCAAGGATGCCGACAAGGCGGCAGAAGAAGCCGAAGCTCTCAAGGCAGAACAGCTTGCAAAGCTCGAAGAGATTGCAGGTTATACTGTTGAGGCGGCAAAAGAAGAGCTGGTTTCCAGAATTGAAACAGATGCAAAGCGTGAAGCTGCGGTTCGTATAACGCAAATTGAAAGTCGGCTCAAAGATGAAGCCGATACAAAAGCAAAGAATATTATTTCTCTTGCCATACAGCGTCTCTCTTCAGATACGGTTTCGGAAACAACAGTTTCTGTTGTTCCGCTCCCCAGTGATGAAATGAAGGGCAGAATTATAGGCAGAGAAGGCAGAAACATTCACAAGATTGAAACGCTCACGGGAGTTGATCTCATTATAGACGATACTCCCGAGGCAATCACTCTCTCTTGCTTTGACCCGATTCGCCGCGAGGTGGCAAGACTTACTCTCGAAAAACTAATTGCCGATGGCAGAATTCATCCTTCGAGAATTGAAGAAACTGTTGATAAGTCGCGTCATGAGGTTGAGGCGATGATTAAGCAGGCAGGAGAAAGAGCTACCTTTGAAGTCGGTGTAAACGGGCTTCATCCCGATCTTATCCGCTTCCTCGGCAGACTCAAATTCCGTACAAGCTACGGGCAGAATGTTCTTACTCATTCGATAGAAGTTGCTCATCTTTGCGGCATGATAGCAAGCGAGCTCGGTGTTGATACTGTTCTTGCAAAGCGTGCGGGCTTGCTCCACGATATCGGCAAGGCACTCACACAGGAGGTTGAAGGCTCACATATTCAGCTCGGTGTTGAAATCGCGAAGAAATATAAGGAAAGCAAAGCCGTTATTCATGCTATTGAAGCGCATCACGGCGATGTTGAACCGCAGACTATCGTTGCTGTTATCGTTCAGGCGGCAGATGCTATTTCGGCAGCCCGTCCCGGTGCGCGCCGTGAGGATCTTGAGAGCTATATCAAGCGTCTCCAGCGCCTTGAAGAGATTTCAAACAGCTTCCCCGGCGTTGAGAAATCATATGCCGTTCAGGCAGGCAGAGAAATCCGCATAATGGTCAAGCCCGAGCAGGTCAATGATGATCAGATGGTTATTGTGGCTCGCGATATCGTAAAGAAAATCGAAGAAGAGCTGGAATATCCGGGTCAGATCAAGGTAAATGTGATACGCGAAAGCCGCGCTATCGAATATGCAAAATAATGAAAAAGGCAGGTTCTCCTGCCTTTTTGCATATAATACCTTTTGCTTTTAATAAAGTTTCGCGCACCCACAATTAAAGTTTTCCCCCCGCCCCTCTTTTTTCAGCGGGCGTGCAGGCAATGCGTGCACGAATCTGCTCGGCTTCCTCGTGTGATATGTTCGCATGCGTGGTATAGTCGATATTGCGGAGAGAGGCAAAACCGCCGACTTTTGATTTATCCCTTGCCGTACATACTTGCCACGCATGGCTTGTGCGACTGACTCGTGCACGCGGAAGAAGTTTTTTAAGAGGATGGAAAATCCTCTTAAATGACTTTTGGTACTTTTCGTCACTGAAAAGTACGGAAAACTTTCAAAAAGAAATCCCCATCTTTTTGAGTATTTCCTCTGCCTGAGTGCGGTTTCCCATCACCTCGGCGGTCAGCTCCGACGCACTCGAAAACCTGCGTTCGGGGCGGATGAACGCGAGCGGATAGACGGCGATTTCTCTGCCGTAGAGATCGCCGGAAAAACCGATGATATTCGTTTCGCAGTTTACTTCTCCGTGTGAGTCTGTGCTCGGTCGCACCCCGATATTCGAGACGGCGGGATACTTCTTCCCGTCGATTATGCAGAGAGAGGCATAGACACCGTGGCGCGGTGCCGCGGCACCGTGCGCTATGCGCTGATTTGCCGTCGGGAAGCCGAGGGTAGCCCCGAGCGCCTTGCCGTGCAGAACCTCCGAGACAAAACCGAAATTTCTGCCGAGCAGGCTGTTTGCAAGCGCCATATCTCCCTCGGCAAGTGCCGCGCGTATTCTTGTCGAGCTGACGGGCTCGCCGCCGAGATTTACCGGCGGCAGGATGACGGTGCTTCGCCCGTGCGACTTCATGAGAGCAGCAAGCGTTTCTCCGTTTCCCGCACCCATTTTGCCGAAGCGGAAATTGAAGCCGCAGAAGGCACAGGCGACATTCAGCTTGCCGACAAGCACCTCTGACACGAAAACCTCGCAGCTCATATCGCGCACCTCGTCAAAAGGCACGGTCACGGCTATCTCGGCGCCGCATTCGGCAAATATTTTCAGTTTTTCTTCATGCGAAACGATGAACGGCGCGCCCGATGTATTGCTTTCAAAGGTAAAAACGGCGCATCTCGTGCCGCTGTGATCGCGGCAGTAGTCAACTGCCGCCTCTATGAGCCTTCTGTGACCTGTATGGACACCGTCAAAATTGCCTATCGCGCAGGCGAGAGACGAGCGCGGAACGGCAATTTCCGCGCCGCTTTTCAAATCGATTATTTTCAATTATTATCCTGTCCTTATGGATTTTCTTATATTATACCGCAAAGCGGACTTTATTTCCAGTATTTTCTGTCGAGCGAGCGGTATTGTATTGCTTCCGCGATGTGCGCAGGGAGTATGCTTTCGCTTTCCTCGAGGTCGGCTATCGTCCTTGCCACGCGCAGGATTCTGTCATAACCGCGGGCGGAAAGTCCCAGCCTGTCAAAAGCCTTTTGCAGGAGGAGTGTTGCTTTCTCATCCATTTTGCAGTATTTCTGTATCTGAGAGCTGGTCAGCTGTGCATTGCAGTGGAGTCCGTCTTCATTTGCATAGCGGCGCGAAGCGAAATCGCGTGCCTTTTTTACTCTTTCCGCCATCACTGCGGAATTTACCGGCGAAGGCTCGCGCACGGCGACTTCATCATAAGAGAGCGACGGCACTTCTATCTGAATATCTATCCTGTCGAGCAGCGGTCCGCTTATCCGCGAGAGATAGCGGGAGATATCTGTCTGCGAGCAGGTGCATTTGCCGGAGGGATGACCGTAATAGCCGCATTTACATGGATTCATGGCGCAAACGAGCATGAAATCCGAGGGAAATGTGAATTTCCCGCCGACGCGCGTTATCGTTACCTTGCCGTCCTCGAGCGGCTGGCGCAGAGCCTCCATGGATTCGCGGGAAAACTCGGGAAGCTCATCGAGAAAAAGCACTCCGTTGTGCGCAAGTGATATTTCACCGGGCATCGGTATTCTGCCGCCGCCCGAAAGACCTGCGCACGACATGGTATGGTGCGGCGCACGGAAGGGACGCTCGCGCATGAGTGCATGCGAGCCGTCCTGCCGCATACCCGCGGCGGAATGGATGCGCGTCGTCTCTATCGCTTCGTCGAAGGTCATCTCCGGCAGAATTGACGGAATGCGCTTGGCAAGCATGCTTTTGCCTGTCCCGGGTGCGCCTATCATGAGGATATTGTGACCGCCGGCGCAGGCTATCTCGAGCGCACGCTTGGCTTTTTCCTGCCCCTTCACATCGGCAAAATCAAGCATCGGTATACGGTGTGCCGATGCGCCGGCATCGACCGCGTGAAAAGGCTCTATCGGCATTTCCCCATTGAGCATGGCGACGAGCTCTGCGGCTTTTTTCACGGGATAGACCGTAACACCCTCGACGACCGAAGCCTCCGCGGCATTTTCGGGCGCCACGAAAAGCTCTGTTTTTCCCGCTTCCTTTGCCGCAAGGCACATGGAGAGCATACCGTTTACGGGGCGCACCTCGCCCGAGAGCGAAAGCTCGCCGATGAAGCATCTGTTTTCGGTTTCGGCATTTTCGTTTATCACGCCCGCGCACTGCATGATGGCGATGAGCATGGCAAGGTCAAAGCCGGAGCCCTCCTTGCGCTTGTCGGCAGGAGCGAGGTTTACCGTTATCTGCGAATCGGGAAAAGGAAAACCGCTGTTTACAAAAGCCGCTCTGATGCGGTCCTTTGCCTCCTTGACGGCGTTGTCCGGCAGTCCCACTATGCCAAAGCACGGAAGCTTGTCCTGAAAATCGCACTCCACCGTGACTCCGTAGCCGTCTATTCCGATAAGACCCGCCGTATAGATTCTTGAAAGCATGGCAATCTCCTTTTTGCAGACATATTTTCTTCTATTTTACAATATTCGCGCGGAAATTACAAGGATAATTTTCCAAAAACGGAAAATATTTTCCCGTATAAATGGATAGAATATATTTGCGTGAATGTGCGGCATGCCGCCGCATGGATAATGAGGTATTTTATGCAGAACAAATTTACTGAGCTTGCCGCTGCGGCTCTGACAAAATCGAGACTTATCGCCTGCGAGATGGGGCATACCTATATCGGAACAGAACATCTGCTTCTCGGTATACTTTCCGTGCCGGAGAGTGCGGGCGCCGATATGCTGGAGTCTCATGCAGTGACCTTTTCTTCCACAAAGGCGCTGATGGCGGAGCTGCTCGGGCAGGGAGAGGAAACAAGGCTCGGCAATTCAGATATGACGCCGAGACTTCGTCGCGCTATCGAGGGCTCGGCACTCGAAGCGGCAAAATACGGGCAGAGTCTGATCGGAACAGAGCATCTGCTTCTTGCCATGCTCTCGCAGAGAGACTGCGTCGCCGTCAAGGTGATGATAGCCGAGGGCGCCGTGATAGGCGAGCTTGTGGCGGACGCGGGAGCTTTTCTTCTGGAGATGAGCGATAAAAAGGAAAAGGAAGCAAAGGCGCAGTCTTATCAGGCAAATACGGCGGGCGCCTCTGCACTTTCGCTCTACGGCAGAGACCTTGTTGAGGCAGCAAACAGCGGCAGGCTCGATCCTGTGGTGGGCAGAGATGAAGAAATAACGCGAATGCTTCAGATACTCTGCCGAAAATCGAAAAATAATCCCTGCCTTATCGGCGAGCCGGGCGTGGGAAAAACGGCTGTTGCCGAAGGACTTGCCGCAAGGATAGCGGCGGGCGATGCTCCCGAGGCGCTTCTGCATAAGCATATCATTGCTCTTGATATGGGTGCGATGCTTGCAGGAGCAAAATACAGGGGCGAATTTGAGGACAGACTCAAAAAGGTGATAGAAGAGGTTACCACGTCGGATAAATATATCCTTTTCATAGATGAGATACACATGATAGTCGGGGCGGGCGCGGCAGAGGGAGCACTCGACGCGGCAAATATACTCAAGCCAGCGCTCTCCCGCGGGGATATTCAGCTTATCGGCGCGACTACCGTTTCGGAATATCATCGCCATATAGAAAAGGATGCGGCGCTTGAGAGGCGTTTTCAGCCTGTACTAATAGGCGAGCCGGATGCGGCGCAGACGAAAAATATCCTGCGCGGACTTCGCGAGAGCTATGAGAACCACCACCGCGTGAAGATTACAGACGAGGCGATAGATGCGGCTGTGAGGCTCTCGGTGCGATATCTCGGCGACAGATTTCTGCCCGACAAGGCGATAGATCTCATCGATGAAGCCGCCGCAAAAAAACGGATAGAGCAGAGCGGCAAGCCCGAGGAGATAAGGACGCTGGAGAGCAGACTTGCTGCACTGAGAGTAAAAAAAGAAGCGCTCGTGCGCTCTCAGAATTTCGAAGCGGCGGCAGGCGTGCGCGATGAGATAATTGCTGCACGCGATGCGCTCGAGGCGGAATGTGAAAAATGGGAGTGGGCGAGAGCATCGGGCAATGCCGTCATCGGAGAAAATGAGATAGCCGAGACAGTCACGGCATGGACGCATATTCCCGTCTCGCGCATAAGCGAGGATGAGGGCGAGCGGCTTGCCCGACTTGAGGAAATTCTTGCGCGGCGCGTGATAGGGCAGGAGAGAGCCGTCGTTTCCGTTTCGCGGGCGATAAGGCGCGGCAGAGCGGGACTCGGCGATCCGAAGCGACCCGTCGGTTCGTTTCTTTTTGTCGGTACGACAGGCGTAGGTAAAACAGAGCTGGCAAAGGCGACAGCCGAGGCGCTTTTTGGCAGTGAAAACGCCATGATAACGCTCGATATGAGCGAATATATGGAGCTTCACAGCGTATCTAAGCTTATCGGCTCGCCACCCGGCTATGTCGGCTACGGAGAGGGCGGTCAACTCACGGAGCGCGTGCGTAAAATGCCGTATTGCCTCATTCTTTTTGATGAGATAGAAAAAGCGCATCCCGATGTTTTCAATCTTCTCCTGCAGGTGCTTGAAGAGGGACAGCTGACCGATTCACAGGGCAGACGGGCAATTTTTTCAAATGCCGTCATCATTATGACTTCAAATGTCGGCACGGGCGAGCGCAAAAGCTACAGCGCGACGGGCTTTTCGCCGACGGTGAGCGAGAGCATGGCAGAGGAGGAGAGCATCAGGGCAAAGCTGCGTGAGCGTTTCCGTCCGGAATTTCTCAATAGGATAGACGAAACGGTTATTTTCAGGAGGCTCGGTAAGGATGAGATAAAGCGGATAGCCGAGAAAATGCTCGGCAATCTCGTAAAGAAATTGCGGGATCTCGGGGTGGAAGCGGAATTTTCCGATGAAGCCGCGGAGCTTATTGCGGAAAGCGGCATGGATGAAACGTACGGTGCAAGACCGCTTCGCCGCGAAATAAGAGAAAAGATAGAAAATGTGCTTGCCGAGAAGCTTCTTTGCCGTGATATATCAAAGGGAGATAAGATTTTCTGCACGGTAAAGGATGGGCACATGGAATTTAATAAGACATAAAAGATAAGCGGGGAATTTGCAAAAAATCCCCGCTTCGCGTTATAGATAAAGCAGGAGCTTCATTTGCCTGAAGCTCCTGCTTTTTCGGTAGTGTATCAGAGATTGTCAGCCCATTTGATGGCGAGGTCAATCCAGCCGGGGATGGCATGATAGATGGAATCTATACCCACGGTCTTGTCCGCGAGCGAAAGCCCGTGACCGCCCTCGGGATAGAGATGTGCTTCAAAAGGAATATGGTTATATGCGAGCGATGACATGAAGAGAAGCGAATTCTGAATCGGCACGGCATTGTCTGTCACCGTGTGCCAGATAAAGGTCGGCACAGTCTCCTCCGAGACGGCTTTTTCGAGCGAAACAAGCTCGCGCATTTCCGGTTTTGCATAATTTTCGCCGCCGAGCAGATTTTTTATCGAGCCTTCATGTGAATATTCGCCGCTTGTGATGACGGGATAACCGAGTATCATACCGCGCGGGCGGTTGTTTTCTCTCGGCATGTCTATTTTATTATAGATGAAATCTTTATTCCACATTGTTCCGTGCGAAGCGCAGAGATGACCGCCCGCGGAAAAGCCTATAGTGAAAATATAATCGGGGTCTATGTGAAATTCCTCGGCTCTCTCATGGAGCAGTTTCATGCACATGGAAGCTTCGAGAAGCTGCGCCGGGAAGCGGTCTTTACCTTTTACCGTATAGTCAAGCACAAAGGCATTGAAGCCTTTTGCAAGGAAGTTGAAAGCTATCGGTTCTCCTTCTCTGGGCGAAACATACCAGTATGCACCGCCCGGGAAAATGAGTATGGCTTTTCTTTTCTGATTGTAGGGAAGTGCTTCAAAAGGCTCCGCTATATATGTTGTGAGAAAAACGTCATCGCGTCCTTCATAAAGATAAATTTTCTCGGTTTTCATTGTTTTGTCCTCCGTTTTTATATGCTTTTTTTATTTAATCCGCCGTCTCAAAGATGACAAGCCCGCCATAGTCAAAGAGCCTGCCGTCTCCCGCGCAGATAATGTTCATATTTTTTGAATATATATATTCTTTTATTTTCTCCCCGTCGGGATGAGTGTTTATATCGCCGAAAAATATCACCGTGTCTCCGATAACGCCGCTTGCCCCGCCGATAAAGCCGTAATCATATCCGCTTATTCCTATGCTTCCCGCACCGATATGCAGATACTGCGCCCCGTGCTGCGCACAGGCGCAGGTGATGGCGCCGTCCGCAGTGATTATACTTTCATGAAGGCAGAGGCAGGAGCATTTTGCATAGCCCTGCTTTGTTACCACAGGGGTAAGCCCTGCGGACAGCGCTGCGGCAAGCGCCGCCTCCGAGGTATATTTACTGCAGAAGAAAAGGCTGCCGAGTGCAAAGCAGTTGAGCAGTACATCATGGGGATAGGCGTCGCCTGCCGCACGCGGCTCGGCGATATACGGTATATGCCGCTTCCGGAGTATTTCCGAAAGAGCCGTATTTTCGCTGTGAATTATCATTTTGCCGCCGAGCAGCGCCATCTGCATATCGGGATGCGCGCAGACAGGTGCGGGCAGTGAGGCAAGCGGCGGTATACGCACGCACTCTCCGTAGGCGGAAAGCAAAGCTTCCGCTTCACGCGGCATATCACAGCTCATGAAAACATAACGCATTATTCACCTCACGAAAAACAGGCAAAAACGCATACAGCGGAAGCAAAGCCGCTTCCGCTGTCGGTTTAAGTCATATGCTTTGCGCAGTTTACCACTGCCGGAAAAATCCGACAATATGCGCCGCTTTACGGCATGAAGCCCCTTTTATCCGAAAAAGCTTATGCTCTTTCTACCTTATTTGCGCGCAGGCAACGGGAGCAGATAGCCACAGTCTTGTGTGTGCCGCCGTCTACTACTTTAACCTTTCTTATGTTGGGCTTCCAGGTTCTGCTTGTCTTGCGGTTGGAATGGGAAACATTGTGTCCGAATGTAACGCCCTTGCCGCAGTATGCACATTTTGCCATATTTACACCTCCTACCGAAAAATCATAGCTTAAAGCTGAATGCAAACAGCATTCCGCATTAAAATTCAATATAGCACGGTATATTGTAGCACATACCGAGCAAAAAATCAATAATTTTTTTCTTTTTTTGCAAAAATATTTTTTCATGCCGACGATATGCGGCAATGAAATACATTATTTATCTGTATATGCTACAAGTCTGTTTATTTTAAAGCCTTTTTCGCTGAAATTTTTCTCATATTCCGTCATGATATTCTCTTCAGCCCACTCGCTTGCATGCAAATCAAAGGTTACATCACGCAGAGTAAAGCCCGCCGCGGGAAATTCCTCAAGCGAAAAATCAAAGAGCGCACGGTTGTCTGTTTTGAAGGCTATCGCTCCGCTTTTCGTGAGAAGCGGCTTGAATTTTTCGAGAAACTTTCTGTATGTGAGGCGGCGCTTCGCATGGCGCGCTTTGGGCCACGGGTCGCAGAAATTTATGTATATGCGCTCAAATGTACCGGCAGGGAAGAGCAGGTCAAGCTTCTCTGCATCGGCGCAGAGAAAGCGCACATTTGTAAGCTCTGCCGCGGCAACCTTTTCCATGGCGAAAATTATGACATCGCGCACCTTTTCCACTGCAATGAATGCCACATCGGGATTTTGCCTCGCTTCCTCCGCAATAAAGCTGCCTTTGCCGCAGCCTATCTCTATACGAAAGCGCGAATACCCGGGAAAAGCCTCGCTTAAATTTATCATTTCCGGCGCTTCGCGGTTATATTCCAGCGTGATGTTCTTTTGCGCCGTGAATCTCGCGTCGCCGGATTTCTTTTTTCGTACTCTCATTGAATTTCTCCGGAAATTTTTTTAGCCCTTTAATCCTACCACAAAAAATGGATTAAGTCAAGAAAAATTATTATTTCGCATGAATAAAAAATCTCACGACGGCAGAAAATAATCCTGTCGAAAGATAAAACACAAAATATCGGAGATGAAAACAATGATAGACAGAATTGCACTTATCATAACGATTATCGGTTCGCTCAACTGGGGCAGCGTCGGGCTTTTCGGTTTTGACATCATCGCATGGATATTCGGCAGCAGCGCGGCTCTCGCCAGCAGAATAATATATACAATAGTTGCGCTTGCGGGCGTATGGTGTATCTCACTGCTCTTCCGCTCCAGAGAAGCAACCGTTACGGAAGAAAAATAAGGGGAACATCCTTACAATATAAAACAATATCAATATAAAAATCTCCCGATATTCTGTCGGGAGATTTTTTGCTTTGCCATGAGCCATCAGAGCTTGATATATTCATCGCGCTCGGCACCGACGGATACATATTTCACCTTGCATCCGACAGCCTTCTCGATATAGGCGATATATTTCTTTGCTGCCTCGGGAAGAGACTCATATGTTCTGCACGCGGAAACATCGCCGAAGCCTTCCATATATTCGATAACGGGCTTTGCGCGGTTGAGGCGCTCACCTGTCGGGAAAGAAGTCGTTATTTCGCCGTCTACATCATATGCCACGCAAACAGGAATCTTATCGAGATAAGAAAGCACATCCATCTTTGTCAGCGCGATATAATCGGCGCCCTGAACCTTTACGCCGTAGCGCGAAGCGGGAACATCAAAGGGACCTACTCTTCTCGGTCTGCCCGTAGCGGCACCGTATTCGCCGCCTGCCTTGCGCAGTTCCTCTGCCTCGTCGCCGAACATTTCGGCAGTGAAGGGACCTTCGCCGACGCAGGTGGAATAAGCCTTCATGATACCGATGGTATTATCGAGCCTGATTCCGGGAATGCCCGCGCCGATAGGCGCATAGGAAGCGAGTGTTGTGGAAGAAGAAGTATAGGGATATATACCGAATTCTATATCGCGGAGTGCGCCGAGCTGAGCTTCAAACATGATATTTTTGCCCTCTTCGGCGGCTTTGGAAAGATATTCGGAAACATCGGTAACATAAGGCGCGATGATGCTGCCGTATTTGCGAAGCCAAGACATCATTTCATCGGCATCTATGGGGGTGTGACCGTAGCCTGTGACGGTGATGTTCTTCCACTCGACGATATCGTGAACCTTCTCGGCAAGCTTATCGTCCATATTGAGCAGCTCCTCCATGCGCAGAGCCTTCTTCATATATTTATCGGCATAAACAGGCGCGATACCGCGGCGTGTGGAGCCGAACTTTTTATCTGCGAGGCGCTCCTCCTCCATGATATCCTGCATCTTGTGATAAGGCATGCAGATTATTGCCTTTTCGCTTATCCTGAGGTTTTCGGGAGTGATTTTTATTCCCTTTTCCGCAAGAGAATTTATCTCGCCGACAAGATGCTCGAGGTCTATAACCATACCGTTGCCCATGATATTGACCGTAGTATCGCGGAGAATACCCGAGGGAAGCAGGTTGAGGATGAATTTGCCCCTTTCGTTGATAACGGTGTGACCGGCATTGTTGCCGCCCTGATAGCGGCAGATTATGTCATAATCGGAGGAGAGCAGGTCTACCATTCTGCCCTTTCCTTCGTCACCCCAGTTAATTCCGACTATTGATGTAAGCATATTTGAAAATCTCCTTTGATTTATATTACTTTTTTATACATTGACCGTGGCATCGGGTCTGTCACTCAGCATATCGGCATTTTCCGCGAGTACTGCGCGAACCTCCGCGAGGTAATCCTCTGTCTGCTCTGCGGCAAGCCCCGTGAAATTGCTTTTCGCTATTATCTCGTCTATTTCGGCGCGCGTGAGAGAGAAAACAGGGTCTGCGGCTATCCTGTCAAGCAGGTCGTTGTCCGCGCCGTCCTGCTTTATTGCCTTGCCTGCGGCTACGCTGTGGCGGCGGATTGCCTCGTGCAGTGTCTGTCTGTCGCCGCCCTTCATAACGCAGTGCATGAGGATATTTTCCGTTGCCATGAAGGGGAGTTCCTCGCGAAGATGCTTTTCGATGACCTTTGGATAAACGGTCACACCGCTTATTACATTGATATAGAGCGTAAGTATACCGTCTGCGGCAAGAAAAGCCTCGGGAATACTTATTCTTCTGTTCGCAGAGTCGTCGAGCGTGCGCTCGAGCCACTGTGTGCCTGCCGTCATCGCGGGATTTACCGTATCGGCGATAATGAAACGGGCAAGAGAAGAAATACGCTCACTGCGCATGGGATTGCGTTTATACGCCATGGCGGAGGAGCCGACCTGACCCGCCTCAAAAGGCTCGTCAAATTCCTTGAGATGCGAGAGCAGACGGATATCTCCGGAGAATTTCTGCGCACTCTGGGCAATGCCGGAGAGCACGGAAAGCACGAAATAATCGGCTTTTCTCGTATATGTCTGTCCGCTGACGGAATAAGCGCGGCGGAAGCCGAGCTTCTCCGCTATCTTGCTCTCCAGCGCTTTGACCTTTTCCTTGTCGCCCTCAAAAAGCTCGAGAAAACTTGCGCCCGTGCCGGTGGTTCCTCTGCAACCGAGCAGCTTCATATTACCGAGGACAAAATCGAGATGCTCAAGATCGAGCATGAGATCCTGCATCCAGAGCGTCGCTCTCTTGCCCACCGTGGTCGGCTGAGCCGCCTGAAAATGCGTATATGCCAGCGTTTCGAGTGATTTGTATTTTTCGGCGAAAACGGAAAGCTCATATATTGCGGAGAGCAGAAGCTTTTTTATGCGGAGCAGTGCATCACGTTGGATAATAACATCGGTATTATCGCCGACATAACAGCTTGTCGCGCCGAGATGAATTATCGGTTTCGCCGCAGGGCAAGCCTCGCCATATGTGAAGATGTGCGCCATGACATCATGACGGACTTCCTTTTCGCGCCTTGCCGCGGTTTCATAATCGATGTCGTTTATATGCGCCTTCATCTCCGCTATCTGCTCATCGGAAATATCAAGCCCCAGTTCTTTTTCGCTCTCGGCGAGAGCTATCCAGAGCCTGCGCCATGTGGAAAACTTGCGGTCATCCGAAAAGATTTCCTGCATTTCTCTGCTTGCGTATCGCTTGCAGAGCGGATTTTCGTATATATCGTGCATTTTTTCAAAAGCTCCTTTTTTGTTTATTGGAGATGCGTTTGTGCTTGCATGGCAGAGGTGGCTTCGCCACCCTGAACCCTCCTCTTGGTCACGCAAAAGCGCGATAAAGGAAAAGTTACTTTATGATTCTTCATATTAAAGTGCAATGTTAAAGTGCGGCGCGCGCCTTTAGTTACCGTGCTTTTTGAGCGCGGCGGAAATGAATCCCGCGAAAAGCGGATGCGCCTTATTCGGGCGGGATTTGAATTCCGGATGATACTGAACGCCGACATAGAAATCTCTGTCTGTCAGTTCCACTGTTTCGACAAGTCTGCCGTCGGGCGAAAGACCGGAGAGCGTCAGTCCTGCCGAGGTGAGCGCCTCGCGGTAATCATTATTGAATTCATAGCGGTGACGATGACGCTCGGAAATGTTTTTTGCGCCGTAGCAGCGCTCCATTGTCGTTCCCTCGGAGATAACGCAGGGATATGCACCGAGGCGGAGCGTTCCGCCCTTATCTACATTGTCACTCTGACCGGGCATGAAATCTATTACTTTATTTTTGCAGAGTTCATCAAATTCGCCGGAGTGCGCATCGGCAATGCCGACGACATTTCTTGCGTATTCGATAACGGCTATCTGCATGCCGAGGCATATTCCGAAATAAGGAATATCATTCTCGCGCGCATATTTTGCCGCAAGAATCATACCCTCTATTCCTCTGCCGCCGAAGCCGCCGGGGACGATGATTCCGTCAAGCCCCGCGAGCTTTTCTTCGTAATTTTCTTTTGTCAGCGTTTCGGAATCTATCCAGTGTATGCGGATATGCGTATTGAGTGTATAGCCTGCATGGCGCATTGCCTCCGCTACCGAGAGATATGCGTCATGAAGCTGAACATATTTGCCGACAAGCCCGATATGAACCTCTTTTTCACGGTTTTTGATACGGTGCACCATATCCTTCCATTCGGCAAGGTCGGGCTCCGGTGCGTCTATGCCGAGCTCACGGCAGACTACAGAGGAGAAATTTGCTTTTTCGAGCATCAACGGTGCTTCATAAAGATAGGGAAGAGTGATATTTTCTATTACGCAGTCGGGCTTTACATTGCAGAAAAGCGAGATTTTCTTGAAGATGGAATCCTCAAGCGGTTCATCACAACGCAGAACAATGATATCAGGGTTGATGCCCATTCCGCGAAGCTCCTTTACCGAGTGCTGTGTCGGCTTCGATTTATGCTCGTCCGAGCCGCGAAGAAAAGGCACGAGTGTGACATGGATGAAGAGGCTGTTTTCACTTCCGACCTCGAGCGAAATCTGACGCACCGCCTCGAGAAAAGGCTGGGATTCGATATCGCCTATCGTGCCGCCGATTTCCGTTATCACGACATCGGCATCCGTCTGCTTGCCGACGCGATAGACAAAATCCTTTATTTCGTTTGTGATATGAGGGATGACCTGCACTGTAGAACCGAGATATTCTCCGCGGCGCTCCTTATTCAGCACATTCCAGTATACCTTGCCTGTCGTCAGGTTTGAATATCTGTTCAGATCCTCGTCGATAAAGCGCTCATAGTGACCGAGATCAAGGTCTGTCTCCGCACCGTCCTCTGTAACATAAACCTCGCCGTGCTGATAGGGGCTCATCGTTCCGGGGTCTACATTTATATAAGGGTCAAGCTTCTGCGCCGCCACTTTAAGTCCGCGGGCTTTGAGCAGACGCCCGAGCGAAGCCGCCGTTATTCCCTTTCCGAGGCCTGAAACCACGCCTCCCGTTACAAAGATATATTTAGTCATCTTCTCCCCTCCTCTGTATCTGTAAGGATAAATTTATGTGCCTTTTCGGCATTTTTCGGAATACAAAAAATAAAAAAGGCGGTCACATAAAAAGGGCAATTTACCCTTTCTGAATGACCGTCTTTGCCCATTGACGATATATTCTATCATATTTAGACGGTCTTGTCAATCGCTTTTGCCAAGAAAAATAAATTTTCGCGAAAGGTATTGACAAATGCGAAAATTGTAGTATAATGTTCTTCATAAAAAGACAAGGGCGTCTCGCAGCTATGGGCTTCGAACGCTCTTTTTGATTTTTCCGCATCGGGCAAAGGCGCCTTGAAAACATAGGCGTATTGCCCGCATTTTTATTTTAAGGAGATGAAAATATGTGCTCGATAATGGGATATTGCAAGGCAAAAGCCGACCTTGCCGGATTTAAAAAGGGATTTGCGAAAACACTCTCGCGCGGACCCGATTACAGCAGAATAATCGATACGGGAAAGGGGCTTCTCGGCTTTCACAGGCTCGCGATAATGGGACTTTCGCCCGAGGGAATGCAGCCGTTTGAGCTGGACGGAAGCTATGCCGTATGCAACGGCGAGATTTACGGCTATGAGAAGATAAAGGCGGCGCTCTCGGCAAAATACAGCTTCAAAAGCGGCTCGGACTGCGAGATTTTACTGCCGATGTACCGCGAATACGGCACGGATATGTTTGCCATGCTCGATGCGGAATTTGCGCTGATAATATACGACGGCAAAACCGGCGAATTTATCGCCGCGCGTGATCCCATCGGTATCCGTCCGCTTTATTACGGCTACGACGGTGACGGCGCTCTGCTCCTCGCAAGCGAGGCAAAAAACCTCGTCGGCATATGTGAAAAAATCATGCCTTTTCCGCCCGGGTGCTATATGAAAGGCGGAAAATTCATCCGCTACAGCGATATTTCCCATGCCGCGACGGTATGTCATGACGACCTTGAAACAGTCTGCAAAAATATTCATGACAAGCTTATCGCAGGCGTGGAAAAGCGACTTGTTTCCGATGCCAAGGTCGGTTTTCTGCTCTCGGGCGGGCTTGATTCGTCGCTTGTCTGTGCCATTGCCGCAAGAAAAAGCACCGTGCCGATACGCACATTTGCCATCGGCATGGAGGGCGATGCCATCGACCTGAAATATGCCCGCGAGGTTGCCGACTATATCGGAAGCGAGCATACAGAGGTATATATGACGCGCGAGCAGGTGCTCTCCGAGCTGGAAAATGTCATTTCCATACTCGGCACATTCGATATAACGACAATCCGCGCGAGCATGGGAATGTATCTGCTCTGCAAATATATCCATGAAAACACAGATATACGCGTTTTGCTGACGGGTGAAATTTCCGATGAGCTTTTCGGCTACAAATATACGGATTTCGCTCCGAGTGCCGAGGAATTTCAGCGCGAATCGGAGAAGCGCGTATACGAACTGCATATGTATGATGTGCTTCGCGCGGACAGGTGCATTTCTTCAAATTCGCTTGAGGCGCGTGTGCCTTTCGGCGACCTTGATTTTGTCGGATATGTCATGTCCGCAGACCCCGCAAAGAAGATGAACATATACGGCAAGGGCAAATATCTGCTGCGCCATGCCTTTGAAAAGGACGGCTATCTGCCATATGATATTCTCATGCGGGAAAAAGCCGCATTTTCCGATGCGGTAGGGCACTCGATGGTGGATTATCTCAAGGAATATGCCGAGGCGGCTTATACGGATGCGGAATATGAGGAAAAGCGCGCAAAATACACGCACGCCAAGCCTTTTACCAAAGAGTCGCTGCTCTATCGCGAGATTTTCGAAAAGTATTATCCACATCAGGCGGAAATGATAACGGATTTCTGGATGCCGAATAAATCATGGGAGGGTTGTGATGTCAACGACCCCTCCGCACGCGTGCTCTCAAACTACGGTGCCAGCGCGATATAAGCCATGCATGCAGCGCGTGCATTGCTCCTGCTGAAAGTGCAAGGAGGGCGAACAGCGTTCGCCCGCAAAGATACTTAAAGAAACTTTTCTTTTAGTGCTCTTTTCGCTTGTCCGAAAAGAACGAAAAGGACAAAAAGAGGAAAGAATTCCTCT
>ERZ506957.146-NODE-146-length-32855-cov-4.229817_pt1 | contig 32855 bp, 30 predicted proteins | sample MGYA00512894_ERZ506957 | MGnify/ENA metagenome assembly ERZ506957
ATTTTATCAAGTACTTTTTCGAAAAAAATTGTTTTTGCTATACCAAACAATCGCCACAAATACCTAAGAAATTTAGTCAAATTGTCCTGCGAGACATTTTTTCGCGGAAGAGGGCTTGATTATAATGTTTGTTAATGTTATAACTAAGCTGTGCAGGTGTGCCGCTGCCGGAGGCTTCTGCCCTGCCGACCCCAAGGATACCGCCGGGGTGTGATAAGACAGTGTCCGGACTGGGAAAAAACGGTAAATTTCCGGCTAAGATTTTGTCCCGTAGAATTGTAAATAATAAATTTACAATTCGTTTTTTGCTTCCTAAAAATACAAAAGAAGAAAATGTTGATAAATTTATTAATGATATCTGTAAATCCGTCTACTGCAAGGATTTTTGTGCAGACGCCGTTAAATACATTGTAAACACTTCCAACATAAGCCGGAATGTTCTGGATTACCTGATACAGGGCAAACAGGATCGGCATCTGGATTGCCAGCTGAACGCAGCTTCCTGTCGCAGATACACCATATTTCTGGTATACTGCCTGTGTTTCTTCCTGCATCTTCATCATGGAATCCTGATCTTTTTTACCCTGATATTTCTTCTGGATCTTCTGGATCTCAGGCTGCATGATCGCACTCAGCTTAGAGAATTTCTGCTGTTTGATCTGCAGAGGAGTCATACAAAGGTAAATCAGGATACTGAAAATAATAATACAAAGACCGATATTCTGAATTCCAACTGCATCCAGAACCTTGTAGATAGCATTCATGATCCAGCCCATCACTACTGCGATCTGACCAATGATCGGGGTACCACTCTTAGTAGCCAAAATCATACTTTCCAATTTTCTAGTTCCTCCTGGATAATCTGATGGAGCCACCTCCACCTATACATTTATGGTACAGGATCATATCCTCCATGAGAAAAAGGATTACAACGTAATATTCTCCATACTGCAAGTAACCCTCCCTTAAACGCACCATATTTTTCGATTGCTTCCAAACCATATTGAGAACAGGTGGGAATATAAGGACACTTTGTTCTCTTCATCGGTGATATATATTTCTGATAGAGACGTATCAATTTAATAAGAAGTTTCTTCATTTACATCATCTCCTGCGATTCCATGCTTCCTCGCCAGATCCATAAATGCTTTCTCTATCTCATGATAGTTGGTACCATTTGCGGAGTTTCTGGCTATCACTACAATATCAAGATTCTTTTTAAATAAAGATTCATTTAAACGATAGCTTTCCCTTACCAGTCTGGTGATTCTGTGGCGGACCACACTATTCCCTACTTTTTTGCTTACTGATATTCCCAGACGATTCTTCATGTACTGATTTTTCAGTACGTACATCACCAGATACCGATTACCTTTTGATGTTCCATTTCTGTATACTTTTTGAAAATCTTGATTTTTTTTTAAGGACTCTGATCTTTGCATAGAATCCCCTTTCCTGATCTCTTTTTTAAGAGAAGAAAAGACCACATAATTGCGGTCTTATTCTTAGGCTGATAAATGCTTTCTTCCTTTTAATCTTCTGGCAGCTAATACTTTACGGCCACCCTTTGTGCTCATACGAGCTCTGAATCCATGAACTTTAGCTCTGGATCTTTTCTTTGGCTGAAATGTCATTTTCATAGGTAAAGCACCTCCTTTATCTATTATCCATGTTAAATTTTGTAACTTTTTAAGTATGACAGACACCGGATTCTACAGCTCTCCTGCCCGCCAACTTTACTTATTAGAACATCATTTCAATTATATTCATAAAGGGTGGATTCGTCAAGTATTATTTACACAAAGATTTAAATGGTTTTTTATGCCATTGTGGATTACATAATTGGTTTACGTAATATTATCCACATTTTGTGGATAACTTGTGGATAACTTGTGGAATACCTATATATCTTTCCACTTTCTCCTGTCTATTTTACACATATCTTCAAAAAAATGCTTTTATTTCTACTTTTCTTACTGTGCATAAAATTATCCCCATTTTTTATCGTTTTTAAAAGAATAACGTCACATTATGGTAACCGGAATTGGCTTTTCCACTGTTATCCACACTAATCCACATAAAAAGTGGGGATAACTTTTTTCCACATTTCCCTCAAATATACATTGCGAAAACAGGCATTTTATTATAATATATATAAGGATATTTATGTCTTTTTTAAGAATACGGTCAGAGTTTGTGGAAAACTCAATATTATCAATACACACTTAATTTAATATAGAAGTAATACGAACCGGGAGAACCAGAAAATGAACAAAGTTGTGGAAAAATGGGACGAAATCCTGCAAATCGTCAAGACAGAACATGATCTGTCCGATGTTTCTTTTAATACCTGGCTAAAACCACTTACTGTTTACGAAGTAGTTGACAATGTTGTCACTATTATCGTGCCTTCAGAGCAGGTAGGTCTCAATTATATAAGTAAAAAATACAAACTTCCACTTCAGGTAACGATCAGTGAAGTTACCGGAATGGAAAACTGTGACATCAATTTCATATTGCCGGAAGATGTTCCGAAAAAAGAGGAAGTTTCTCCAAAAGCGCAGTCTCAGGACGCACGCTGCGAGGAAGCTCATTTGAATCCAAAATACACTTTTGATACCTTTGTAGTCGGAAGCAATAATAAATTTGCCCAGGCAGCAGCTCTTGCAGTTGCCGAATCCCCGGGTGATACCTACAATCCGCTCTTTATCTATGGCGGTGCAGGTCTGGGAAAAACTCATCTGATGCATTCTATTGCTCATTTCATTATTGATCATGATGAAAACAGCAAAGTACTTTACGTTACCAGTGAAGAGTTTACCAACGAACTGATCGAAACAATCCGTAATGGAAATAACTCGGCAATGACCAAGTTTCGTGAAAAATACAGAAACATTGATGTTCTTCTTGTCGATGATATTCAGTTTATTATAGGAAAGGAATCTACACAGGAAGAATTTTTCCATACCTTTAACAGCCTGCACAGTGCCAAAAAACAGATTATTATTTCGTCAGATAAACCTCCAAAAGATATGGAAATCCTGGAAGAACGTTTCCGTTCACGATTTGAATGGGGCCTGATCGCAGATATCACACTGCCGGATTACGAAACCCGAATGGCAATTCTTCATAAGAAGGAAGAAATGGATGGATATGATATTAACGAGGAAGTAATCAAATACATTGCAAACAATATTAAATCCAATATCCGCGAACTGGAAGGCGCGATCAACAAGGTGATGGCTTTTGCCAAACTTGAAAAAAAGGAAGTTACACTTGAACTTGCCGAACAGGCGTTAAAGGATATTATTTCCCCTGATGAAAAGAAAGTCATCACGCCGGATTATATTATTTCCATGGTTGCTGAACATTTTGATGTTACAGTGGATGACCTTTGTGGAAATAAGCGTAACTCCAAAATTGTAACCCCCCGCCAGATTGCCATGTATTTATGCAGAGAAATCATCTCAACTCCGCTGAAATCTATCGGAAAATGTCTTGGAAATCGTGATCATACTACCATTATGCACGGCATCGACAAAATTGAAAAAGAAATCAACAACGATGAAAACCTTAAAAACACCATTGAAACTTTAAAGAAAAAAATTAATCCACAGGGATGAGGATAACTGACTGTATAACATGTGTATAAGATGTTGATTGAATGTGTATAAGTGTGTATAACTTTTCGCCACTTTTTGGGCGCTTCGGTTATACACAAGTTATACACATACTTTAAGCACACCTTTACACGAAGTTATCCATATCCGAACTCCTTGAAAAATCAACCTTCAATGGAGTTTTTCACATATTCACATCCCCTACGGCGGAGACGACGAATTCCTTTTATATATTTATCTATAAAAAACCACATCACCCAAGAAAGGAAGTTATACACATTATGAAAATCATTTGCCAGAAAATCAACTTGCTCAAAAGTGTAAACATCTCACTGAAAGCAGTTCCCTCTAAAACAACAATGCCAATTCTGGAATGTATTCTGATTGATGCTACTACAAACCAGATCAAATTTACTACTAATGATATGGAACTCGGTATAGAAACAATTGTTGATGGAATCATTGAAGAAAAAGGAATCATTGCGCTGGATGCAAAAATTTTCTATGAAATCATTCGTCGACTGCCAGACAATACGGTAACTATTAAAACAGATGAGAAACTTACTGCCACCATTACCTGTGAGAAAGCAAAATTCACGATACCTGGTAAATCCGGAGAAGATTTTGCATATCTCCCACTGATTGAGAAAGAAGAAAGTCTTACTATCTCTCAATTCACATTAAAAGAGATGATTAGACAGACTATTTTCTCAATTGCCTCCAATGAAACCAATAAGCTGATGACAGGTGAACTTTTTGAAATCAAAAATAACTACCTGAAAATAGTATCTCTCGATGGACATCGTATTGCAATCAGACGTATGGAACTGAAAAAAGATTATGCTGACCGCAAAGTGGTGGTACCTGGCAAAACACTTAATGAGATCAGTAAGATTTTATCCGGTGAAATTGATGATATTGTAAATATTTATTTCTCAAAAAATCATATTTTATTTGAGTTTGACCAGACTATTGTTGTTTCCAGATTAATCGACGGAGAATATTTCCGTATTGATCAGATGCTTTCCAGCGATTACGAAACCAAAATTAAAATTAATAAAAAAGAATTTCTGGACTGTATCGACAGAGCCACTCTGTTGGTAAGAGAGGGAGAAAAGAAACCGATCATTATTGAAATTACAGATAATTCTATGGAATTACGTATTGATTCTGCAATGGGTTCCATGAATGAAAATATTGATATTGATAAAGAGGGCAAAGATATCCTTATTGGCTTTAATCCAAGATTTCTGATCGATGCACTCAAAGTAATCGATGATGAAACAATCAGTATCTACCTCGTAAATCCAAAAGCACCATGTTTTATCAGGGATGACGAGGAAAATTACACATATTTGATTCTGCCTGTAAATATCAACCAGAATCAGGCAAGATAGGGAGTAAATGAAAATGGAAGAAATTAAAATCAGAGATGAATTTATAAAACTGGGGCAGTTACTGAAACTTGCAGATATGGTTCAGGACGGGGTTGAAGCGAAATATGTGATCACTGACGGACTGGTAAAAGTAAACGGAGAGGTAGATGACCGTCGTGGCCGAAAGGTTTATGAAGGTGACATCGTTTCTTATGATGGAAAAGAAATTAAAGTGATCAGGTGAATAAATGTATATTGAATCTGTTCAGTTAAAAAATTTCAGAAATTATGATTCTCTGGAACTCGATCTGGCACAGGGGACGAATATATTTTACGGCAATAACGCTCAGGGAAAGACCAATATCCTGGAGGCACTTTATCTTTGCGGAACTACAAAATCGCATAAAGGAAGCAGAGATAAGGATATGATTCAGTTTGGAAAGGATGAATCTCATATCAGGATGATGGTAAAAAGAGATGAGCTTTCCTACAGGATTGATATGCATCTTAAAAAGAATAAAGCAAAAGGCGTTGCGATCAATGGTCTTCCTATCCGGAAGGCCAGTGAGCTTTTCGGAGTAGTTAATCTGGTGTTTTTTTCTCCTGAGGATCTGAATATTATAAAAAATGGTCCGGGTGAGAGAAGGAGATTTCTTGATCTGGAACTGTGCCAGTTAGATAAAATATATCTTACAGATCTGGCTTCATATAACCATATTGTAAATCAGAGAAATAAATTGCTGAAGGATCTCAGTGTTCAGCCTTCACTTAAAGATACACTGGATATCTGGGATATACAGATGGTTGAATATGGACGGAAGATCATTGACAAGCGCAGTGAATTTATTAAAGAACTAAATGAAACGGTTCGAAAAATACATGGTAATCTTACAGGGGGATTGGAAGAACTGAACGTTATTTATGAACCGGACTGTACAGCAAAGAAACTGGAAAGTACCATTTGTGCCAACAGAGAAAGAGATATGAGGATGAGACTGACATCCGCAGGCCCACACAGAGATGACCTGTGTGTAATGGCAAATGGGATTGATATCAGGAAATACGGTTCTCAGGGACAGCAGAGGACAGCGGCGCTTTCACTTAAATTATCAGAAATATATATAGTAAAGAGAAAAATAAAAGACACACCGGTTCTGCTTTTGGATGATGTTCTGTCCGAGCTGGACAGCAGCAGGCAGAATTATCTTCTGGACAGTATCAGTGATATCCAGACATTGATAACATGTACAGGGCTGGATGATTTTATCAGTCATCAGTTTCAGATAAATAAGGTATTTCAGGTAGTTCAGGGAACAGTATCACAGCCTGTGTAAGAAGAAACAATCTTTTGACAAGGGTACGGGCTTATGATACACTGAGCGTAATTATGGAAAGTTGGTGAATGCATTGGATAAAGAAGAATTTCGGATAAAACTTGAAGAGATTAATAAGCTGGTTCAGGACAAAGATTATAAAGGTGCCATGAACATTGTAGACAGCATAGACTGGAGACGCGTCAAAAATGTCCGCACCTTATGTGTTGTCGGTGAAATATATGCAGCAAACGGAAGATATGAGGACAGTAAGGAGATTTTCCTTCTTGCATATCATAAGGCATCTATTGGAAAAAATATTCTTTACCGTCTGATTGAGATCTCTCTGCGGATGGATGATATCAATGAAGCAGAAGAATTTTTTGAAGAGTATAAGCAGGTGGCTTCGAATGACAGTACACAATATATTCTGCAGTACAAGATTGCAAGGGCAAAAAATTCTTCATTAAATGAGCAGATCAGAATCCTGGAAGAGTATAAAGAACAGGAATTTACAGAGAAATGGTCATATGAACTGGCAGCCCTGTATTACAAAGCAGGAGAAAAACAGAAATGTCTGGATTTATGCAATGAAATCATTCTCTGGTTCAGTGAAGGCAAATATGTTATGAAAGCCTATGATCTTAAAATGAGAATGGGTGAGCTGACAGGTGCTGAGAAAGCAAAATTTGAGAAACAGTTTGTTCCGAAACTTCTTACACCAGAGCAGGCGAAAGAACTGGAGAAGAAAAAAACGGAAACAGAAGTAAAAGCGCAGGAAGAGCCTGAAGCTGAAGAAGTGGAAGAAACGACAGAAAACAATGAGCCGGAAGTTCAGGTCAGCATGGAAGGCATTCAGGAAAAGATTTCAAAGGGGATCAGGGATGTCTTTGGAGGTAAGACTCAGGAAGAGAAAGAAGAGTTTCCGGAAGAATCCATGGATATGGTTAACGAGGCCGGTATCACCAGGGAAGATGAGATTCCGGAAGAAATCATAAAGAGTGATGCGTCACAGAAAGAACCTGAAAATGTTCCGGAATTGGAGGCAGAACCTGAAAAACCGGGGGCAGAACCCATGGCTGCAATTAAGATGCCTGAATTAAATATTCCGGAATCCATGAAAAATATGGAACTGAGCAAACCGCCGAAAGTTGAGGAAGTTGCTGAGACGAAACTGAATATGGATTCTTTTGATCTGGAAGGGAAAGAGTTGAATCTGGAGGATACGATTCTTGCTGCTGCCAGTGCGCAGGGAATTGAGATTCCGAAGGAAGAAGAGTCAAAAACAGAAGAAGTACAGGAAGAAAGTTCAGAAACTGATGTTGATGATAAAGAAATAAAAGACCATGATATTTCAGAGGAACTGGAAGAACCGGATTTCCTCAGCGGAGATATACAAGATATAAAGGTTGCTGATCCAAAGCCGGATGAAGAACCGAAAAAGGAAATACCGGTGCAGCCGGAAATAGAAGAAGCTGAAGAAGAAGATGAGGTTACAGAAGAAGATCTCAGAAGAGCTGAAGAGGAATTTCTCCATGGACCGATGGGGAATACAGATCTGAATCCGGAAGATGATACAGAGGGAACGGAAGAAGCCAAACCCCTGACAGAAGAAGAGGATCTGGAACGTTTTATAGAATCTATCCAGCCGGAAAATGGAGCAGATCCAAGGGATATCGTACCAAGAGAAAAAGAACTTACAGATGATGAGAAGCAGTTATTTACATATTTTGTAAAGGTTCCGGGTATGAAAGAGCAGCTTGTGGATACTTTATATGATGTACAGATGGCTGCAGCAGACAAGACTTCTAAAACTGGAAATATTATTGTGATGGGCGGTAAGGAATGCGGAAAGACCAGACTGATCTCAGGCCTGATTCCGGCAATCTGTAAAGAACTGAATCTGGAAGCGTCAAAAGTAGCATATGTTTTTGCAGATCAGATCAACGGAAAAAATATTTATAAGATTTTTTCAAAGCTGGCAGGTGGCTTTCTTGTGATCGAAAATGCAAATCAGCTGACACCGGAAACAGTAGAGATGCTTGACAAAGCCATGGAAGTTAACACAGACGGACTTACAGTAATCGTGGAAGATGAGAAGATTGGTATGCGAAAACTGATTGCCAGATATCCGAAATTCGCAAAGAAGTTTACTTCAATGATCAATATTCCTGTGTTTACCAATGATGAACTTGTCAATTTTGCAAGGGTTTATACAAAAGAGAATGGTTATGCTATTGATCAGATGGGAATGCTTGCGCTGTATAATCTGATTGGAATTAACCAGAAAGAGGATTCTCCTATGAATGTTGGCGCAGTAAAAGAACTGATAGATGCTGCGATTGCAAAATCACAGGGAGGAATCCGTAAATTTAAACGAAATGTATCTAAGAAACGTATAGACAGAGATGGATATATTGTTCTGTACGAGAAAGATTTTACTAAATAATGCGTATTTGTACAGTTACAGGTAATAAAGAAAAAGGAGTAAAGATTATGCCCAGACCGTATCTAGGAGATCCAAAGTATACCATAGAAGTGCTTCAGAAGTATAATTTTGCATTCCAGAAAAGGTTTGGTCAGAACTTTCTGATCGATACTCATGTTCTGGATAAGATTATAGATTCTGCACAGATCACAAAGGATGATTTTGTATTGGAGATTGGACCGGGAATCGGAACCATGACACAGTATCTGGCTGAAGCAGCAAGGGAAGTAGCAGCAGTTGAGATTGATAAAACACTGCTTCCTATTCTGGACGACACTCTGAAAGATTGGGATAATGTGACAGTCATCAACAACGACATCCTCAAAGTAGACATCCGCCAGCTTGCACTGGAAAAAAATCAGGGGCGTCCAATCAAGGTTGTTGCCAATCTGCCATATTACATTACTACCCCGATCATCATGGGATTGTTTGAGAATCAGGTTCCTGTTGATTCTATTACTATTATGGTACAGAAAGAAGTTGCGGACAGAATGCAGGTAGGACCCGGAACAAAAGATTACGGGGCGCTTTCACTGGCTGTGCAATATTATGCGAAACCAAAGATCGTGGCAAATGTACCGCCCAACTGTTTTATGCCAAGACCTAAAGTGGGAAGTGCGGTGATCAGACTGGAACGATATGAAAAACCGCCGGTTGAGGTAAAGAATGAGAAGCTGATGTTTCGTATTATCAGAGCATCTTTTAACCAGAGAAGGAAGACACTGGTGAATGGTCTGAAGAATTCACAGGAGATACCATTTTCTAAAGAACAGATTGAGCAGGCGTTGGGGATGTGTGGACTTTCCCTGAGTGTCAGAGGAGAAGCACTGACACTGGCACAGTTTGCACAGCTGGCAAATGCATTTACAGAAATTTCATAAAAAGATAAATATAAAAAGCATCCGGTGGCTAAGCGGATGCTTTTTATATTACGTTCAAATTTATTTTTTAAAAGGAAGGAGAGTTAATTGCCTCTTCCGGCAATCAACATATGAAAAAGAAATTTTATAAAAATAACGTTGGCTTTATTATTTTTATAGCTTTAGTATATCCTGCAATTATGAGAAAATCGTGTTTAAGATGTGAAAAAAATTTGAACAAATGTCGAAGGAATTATGAAGAGAGAAATTGGGATATTTATTTTACAGAAGGCATAAGATTTCTGATATAATGAGCCGGTAAATGAAAATGCCTGTTCATTGTCTGTAATCTGCTGACAGTGAAAAGACAGAGACTTATTATTGACTGGCAAAAGTATGGAGGTAATTAAATCATGAGAATAAAAAAAGCAGGAATACTTATTATTGCGGCAGCAATTACATGTACGACACCGGCAGTACCGGCGATGGCAGCAGATACTTCGGAATCTGTACAGGAGATTATTTCTGATAATGAGATTGATTCTCTTGTATCAGATCCGGACAAAGTAGTTGATATCATTATGTATGTGAAAAATGAGGCAGCAAAACAGGATATTTCAGATGATCAGATCAGATCGCTGATCCAGACTGCGGAGAGTACTGCAGGAGTTAGCCTTTCGGAGGAAGAAGAGAACAGAATCATAAAGATCGTTAAACAGATCAAGGATTCTGATATTGATGAGGAACAGCTCAGGAGTGCTGTGACGAAGGCATATGATAAACTGGAAGAAATGGGGATTGGTAAAGAAGAGGTAAAAGGAATCCTGCATAAACTGGCTGATTTTGCAAAGAGTCTTTTTGAGTAAAATCTGCTCATTCTCAAATCGTAACTGTGAAAAGACGAAATAGTTATGGAAGATTATGGGAGATATACAAGATAGACAAGCATAAAATAAAACAGGAACTATAAATATGTGGTAATTCTATAAAAAAATATTAAAAAATATAAAATAATTGTGCAAATAAACGAAAAGTTAACTGCGAGTTCATAATTTATTCATAAATGATTGCTACTATATAGATAGTTCGAAAGAACCTACGAAAGACGTTGTAATGTGTTATCATTACACATAAATTTTTTTCATAATAATAGCCCCGGTAAACCACTGCCGGGGCACTCCTCGTTTTACGGGGATTTTTTATTTTTTATCTGATAATTTTCCATATTTCTGGATTTCATTATTGAGTTCTTCCATGCGGGTATCCAGTTCTGCTACATATCGCGCACATTCTCTTAATTCTTTTGTGATATAGTCAGGTCCGTCTCCCTCAAATTTGTAATGCATCTTATGCTCCAGAGTCGCCCAGAAATCCTGTGCAACTGTGCGGATCTGAATCTCTACTTTGGTATCAATGATACTGTCGGAGAGAAAGACCGGTGTGGTAACCAACATATGATAACTGCGGTAACCGCTCTTTTTAGGATTTTTCATATAATCACGTCTTGCAAGGATCGTCAGGTCATTTTGTTTGGAAATCATGTCTGCGATCAGATAGATATCAGATGTAAAGGAACAGCTGATACGGATTCCTGCGATGTCATTTACATAGCGTACCATGTTCTCGATACTGGATTCATATCCATGTCGTTTCAGTTTTTTTACAATGCTTTCCGGAGTTTTGATTCTGGATTTTACATGTTCAATCGGATTGTATTTATGTCTGTGCTGAAATTCACCGTTTAGAATATCAATCTTTGTTTCTACCTGTTTAAGGGCAGACTGATAGACAAAAATAACTGTCTCCCAGTCATTCAGTTCTTTAAAATCCCTCAAGGGGACAGAATCATAATTCATGTATAATAATATCCTTTCCTGATACAGGCAGTTCCCCGTTGATTTTTGTAATCTCACAGGGGACTTGTTTATAGATTTGCTATAGTTGGTTGATGATATTATTGTAACATATAAATATCCGTTTGTGTGAACTATCTGTATGAAAATTCAGATTTCCATTATTAAAGTGATTGTGTTATAATGTTTGAAAATAGCTGACATGATATACTCTATTTGTAACTGTTCAGTATCCTGTAACAGATGGAGAAGAGTTACATTTATTCCAGGTAAAGGAGAAAACAGATAATGGCTGAATCAATGAAAGATTACGAAACAGAACTGGAAGCCTCTTTTAAGAAAATTGAAGAAGGGGATATTCTTACAGGAACTGTCATCAGTGTAGATGAAAAAGAAGTTGTGGTAGATCTGAAGTATTATGCGGAAGGCATTATTCCGGCAGAGGATTACAGCAGAGAACCGGGATTTTCTTTAAAGGAACAGGTGAATGTGGGAGATGAAGTTTCTGCGACTGTTGTGAGTAAAGACGATGGAAATGGAAATATTCTGTTGTCCAGAACAGAAGCAGCAGATGTGCTTGCATGGGATAAGCTGAAAGAATTAAAGGATTCAAAAGAAGTAATTGATGTGGTGGTAAAAGGCATTGTAAATGGCGGCGTGATCGCCTATGTAGAAGGTGTACGTGGATTTATTCCCGCCTCAAAGCTTGCCCTGAATTATGTGGAGGATACAAACGAATATCTGAACAAACCAATCCAGGTTCAGGTTTTCGATATTGATAAAGAAAAAGGAAGATTAATTCTCTCTGCAAAGGAAATATTAAGAGAAAAAGCAGAAGAGGAGAGAAAAACAAAAATCTCCAATGTGCAGGTCGGACTTGTAACAGAAGGTGTTGTTGAGAGCTTACAGCCATATGGTGCATTCGTAGATCTGGGAAATGGTCTGTCAGGTCTGGTTCATATTTCACAGATCTGTGAGAAGAGAATTAAGAAACCATCAGAAGTTCTGACAGTTGGAGATAAAGTAAAGGTAAAAGTAACTGCTGTCAAAGATGGAAAATTAAGTCTGAGCATCAAAGAGGCAACAGATATGATGGCTAAGGAAATTGAGGAGGAAGTGATCGAGCTTCCGGATTCAAAGGAAGAGGCTTCCACATCTCTTGGCGCACTTTTTGCAAACATTAAATTAGATAATTGAGGTTAGAATCTGTATGAGAAATCAGGAAAAAATATTTGTAATAGGTCACAAGAATCCGGATACGGATTCCATCTGTTCAGCAATTGCCTATGCGGACATCAAAAACAGGACTTCTCAGAAGGTGAAATACATTCCAAAGCGTGCAGGACAGATCAATGAAGAGACAGAATATGTGTTAAATCGTTTCGGCATGCAGCCGCCGGGATATCTGTCTAACATTGGAACACAGATAAAAGATATGGATATCCGTATGAGTCCGGAAGCTGATAAGAGTATGTCCCTGAAAAATGCATGGGATCTGATGATGGAGAAAAGTATCGTATCTCTTCCAATCAGAGACAGAGAAGGACAGCTGGAAGGTCTGATCACAATCGGTGATATTGCTAAGACTTATATGGATACAACGGACAGTTATCTGCTGTCAAGAGCGAAGACACAGTACAGAAGAATTGCCGAGACAATTGCAGGTACCGTAGTAGAGGGAAATGAGCATGGATATTTTACAAAAGGAAAAGTTCTGGTGGGAACTGCAAATCCGGAAATGCTCAAAGCCTATATTGAATCGGATGACCTGATAATCATGGGAGACAGAGAAGAGGATCATCTTCAGGCGATTGCGCAGAATGTTAGCTGTATTATCGTTGGTATGGGAATTGAAGTCAGCGAAAAGGTGATAAAGCTTGCTCATGAGAGAGAAATTGTAATTATTATGTCTCCGTATGATACATTTACGATCGCAAGACTGATCAACCAGAGTATTCCTGTACGGTATATTATGAAAACAGATAATCTGGTTACTTTTAATACAGAGGATTTTACGGATGATATTCAGAATGAGATGATCAAACACCGTCATCGTGCGTTCCCTGTAATTAACAAAAAGGGAAAATGTATCGGAACAATTTCCCGAAGAAATTTTCTGGATATGCACAGGAAAAAAGTAGCACTTGTGGACCATAATGAGAAAGATCAGGCAGTTGACAATATCGATAAAGCTGAAATTGTGGAGATTATTGACCATCATAAACTGGGTTCTCTGGAAACTATGGTACCGATTTCTTTCAGAAATCAGCCGGTCGGATGTACAGCAACGATTCTGTATGAAATGTATGGGGAGCAGAAACTTGAGATTTCACCGAGTATTGCGGGGCTTCTCTGTGCTGCGATTATTTCAGATACACTGATGTTCCGTTCACCTACCTGCACATTATCTGACAAGATGGCGGCAGGTGCGCTGGCACTTATTGCAGGAATCAATATTGAGCAGTTTGCAAAAGAGATGTTTAAAGCAGGAAGTAACCTGAAAGATAAATCACCGGAAGAAATTTTCTATCAGGATTATAAGAAATTTATTGCTGAGGATGAGATCAACTTTGGTGTTGGACAGATCAGTTCTATGGACAGCGATGAGCTGGCAGAAATCAAAGAGCGTCTGGTTCCGTTTATGGTCAGCGAGTGTGGCCGTCATGGTGTTACCCGCGTATTCTTTATGCTTACCAATATTATTGAGGAATCTACAGAGCTTCTCTATTATGGTGAGGGAAGTGAGGAAATGGCACGTATTGCTTTCCATATGGAGCCAAAGGATGGTGTATTTGATCTGAAAGGCGTTGTTTCACGTAAGAAACAGCTGATTCCGGCACTTATGGAAGCTGCACAGGCCGGACAGAACGATTACAACTGATGGCAGCAGACAGAATAGCTGAGGATAATAAGAAATGGAAAAAGAAACCTGGAAAGCAGGAAATATGCTTTATCCACTTCCGGCAGTTATGGTAAGTGTTTCTGACGGAGAGGGGAATGACAATATTATTACAGTTGCATGGGCAGGAACTGTCTGCACGAATCCGCCGATGGTGTCTATTTCTGTGCGACCATCCCGTTTTTCCTATGATATGCTCAGAAAGACGGGAGAATTTGTAATAAATCTGACAACAGAGAAACTGGCATATGCAACGGATTACTGTGGAGTCCGTTCCGGCAGGGATGTTGATAAATTTAAAGAAATGAAGCTTACCAAAGAGAAGGCGGATTTTGTGAAAGTTCCCATGATCGCAGAATCTCCGGTGAGTATTGAATGCAAAGTAAGGCAGGTTCTGGAATTGGGTTCCCACCATATGTTTCTGGCGGATGTGCTTGCAGTTCATGCTGATCCGCAGTATATGGACGAGAAGAAGAAATTTCATCTGAATGATGCGAAACCTCTGGTGTATTCTCATGGTGAATATCTGGGAATTGGTAAAAAACTGGGAACATTTGGATACAGCGTTAAAAAAAAGAAGAAAAAATCCGGAAAAAAGAAACAGTAATCCGCAATTTGCAGACGCAGACAATGTATGATAAAATGAAAGGACATAAACATGAATAATGTGACATTAATAGGAATGCCCGGTTCAGGGAAAAGTACAATAGGAGTTATTCTTGCAAAAGCATTGAGATATGAATTTCTGGATTCGGATCTTCTGATACAGAAACAGGAGAAAAGAAAGCTTTCAGAGATCATAGAGCAGGACGGACCGGAAAAATTTAAGGAAATTGAAAATCAGGTTAATGCAGACATTCATGTGACAGATACGGTCATTGCACCCGGCGGAAGTGTTATTTACTGTGATGAGGCAATGGAACATCTGAAGTCTATAGGTAAGGTTATATATCTTAAATTATCACTGGAATCTTTATCCAAAAGACTGGGAAATCTGAAAGGCCGCGGAGTTCTGTTAAAGGACGGTCAGAGCCTGAAAGATCTGTATGAGGAACGTGTACCTCTGTACGAGAAATATGCAGATATTACCATTGATGAAGAGGGGAAAGATTTGGATGAAAGTCTTCGGGCAATTCTGGAGATAATACATATCAAAGAGCAGGGAAAGTGATTATTACAGCTCGGGAAAAGGACAGTGGTAAATAATTTTTGTTTACAAATGATAAATATATGATATAATATACAACTGACTTTAAAATAGGATGATCGTTTAGTATAAACATATATGCATTTGAAACAGAAGTTACATGTTCGCAGAAAACGAAAAACAGAGTGAACAGTGACCATTAATTCTGCTCATGGAGTGAAAATAAATAAGAGGTGTGATATGGAACAGTATGTTATAAAAGGAGGCAACCCTTTAGTCGGTGAAGTTGAGATTGCCGGTGCCAAGAATGCGGCACTTGCTATTCTTGCAGCAGCCATAATGACTGATGAGACGATTCTGATAGAGAATTTGCCGGATGTAAGGGATATCAATGTATTGCTTGAAGCGATCGCTGGTATTGGAGCACAGGTAGACCGTATTGATAAATCTACTGTGAAGATTAACGGATCTACAATTGGAGATGTAAGTGTTGATTATGAATATATCAAGAAGATCAGAGCTTCCTACTATCTGCTGGGAGCACTTCTTGGTAAGTATAAACATGCAGAGGTACCGCTTCCAGGTGGATGCAACATCGGAAGCCGTCCGATCGACCAGCATCTGAAGGGATTCAGAGCGCTTGGTGCAGATGTAGATATCATGCATGGAGCAATTGTTGCGAAAGCAGATGAACTTCATGGAAGCCATATTTTCCTTGACGTTGTCTCTGTAGGTGCAACGATCAATATTATGATGGCAGCCTCATTGGCTCCGGGACGTACTATTTTGGAAAATGCCGCAAGAGAACCGCATGTAGTTGACGTTGCCAACTTCCTGAACAGTATGGGGGCAAATATTAAAGGTGCAGGTACAGATGTGATCCGTATTAAAGGTGTGGAGAAGCTCCACCGTACAGAGTATTCTATTATTCCGGATCAGATCGAGGCAGGTACATTTATGTTTGCTGCGGCAGCAACAGGCGGAGATGTAACAGTTAAGAATGTAATTCCGAAGCATCTGGAAGCAACTACGGCTAAACTTGAAGAAATTGGATGTGAGGTTGAGGAATTTGATGATGCAGTTCGTGTACGTGCACCAAAGAGACTTCACCGTACTCATGTAAAGACTCTTCCATATCCCGGATATCCTACAGATATGCAGCCACAGATTGCTGTAACTCTGGCACTTGCAGAGGGAACCAGTATTGTAACAGAGAGTATTTTTGAGAACAGATTCAAGTATGCGGACGAACTTTCACGTATGGGAGCAAACATCAAAGTTGAGGGAAATTCAGCAATTATTGATGGTGTGAAGAAGCTTACAGGTGCGAGAGTAAGTGCACCGGATCTGCGTGCAGGTGCAGCCCTGGTGATCGCAGGTCTTGCAGCAGATGGAATCACAGTTGTTGATGATATTGTATATATCCAGAGAGGATACGAGAATTTTGAAGATAAGCTGAGATCTCTCGGTGCTGAGATTGAGAGAGTATCCAATGAGAAAGAAATCCAGAAATTCCGTCTCAGGGTGGGATGATAAAAAATACCAAAAAATTACTTGACATTTGTAAGGGTTAAGTATATTGTATGGTATGCAGCAATCTTAATTAATGCAAGTTAATAATTAGTAATAGCCTTTTATTCAGAGTGGTGGAGATACAAAGGATCTGCGAAGCCACGGCAACCCCTGTTTGTGTAGGAAGGTGCCAACCTGAGCGAGTGATCGAACAATAAGAGGATTGTTGAGATAATCAGACAGTCCGATTACTTCGGGCTGTTTCTTTTTGTTAACGGAAAAGTATCAGCGGAGAGAAATAATCTGTTGATACAGTACATAAATGGCTGCGGGTTATTCTGCGGTCGGGAAATAATTGTAAATGAATAAAAAAGGAGAACACAATGGAGAAAATTTTATTTACTTCTGAATCTGTAACTGAAGGCCATCCGGATAAAATGTGTGATGCTATTTCCGATGCTATTCTTGACGCTCTTATGGAAAAAGATCCTATGAGTCGTGTTGCATGTGAAACTGCTACAACTACAGGTCTTGTACTTGTTATGGGTGAGATTACAACAAATGCATATGTTGATATCCAGAAAATCGTAAGAGATACTATCCGTGAAATCGGATATACACGTGGAAAATATGGATTTGATGCTGATACATGTGCAGTTATCACAGCAATCGATGAACAGTCTGCTGATATCGCTCTTGGCGTAGATAAAGCTCTTGAAGCAAAAATGGGTGAAGATGAAATTGATGCCATCGGAGCAGGTGACCAGGGTATCCAGTTTGGTTATGCTTCCAATGAGACAGAAGAGTATATGCCATATGCCATCAACATGGCACACAAACTTGCACGTCAGTTAACGAAGATTCGTAAAGACGGTACATTAAAATATTTAAGACCGGATGGAAAAACACAGGTTACTGTAGAATATGATGAAGCCGGAAAACCAAGCCGTATCGATGCAGTAGTATGCTCTACACAGCATGATCCGGATGTAACTCAGGAGCAGATCCATGAGGACATTAAGAAATATGTTTTCGATGAGATCATTCCGGCAGATATGGTAGATGAGAATACAAAATATTTCATCAACCCAACAGGACGTTTCGTGATCGGCGGACCTCATGGTGACAGCGGACTTACCGGACGTAAGATCATCGTTGATACTTACGGTGGAACCGGACGTCATGGTGGCGGTGCTTTCTCCGGTAAAGACTGTACAAAGGTAGACCGTTCCGCAGCGTATGCTGCACGTTATGTTGCAAAAAATATTGTTGCAGCAGGTCTTGCAGATAAATGTGAGATTCAGCTTTCCTACGCGATCGGTGTTGCTCATCCGACATCTATCCACGTAGAAACATTCGGAACCGGTAAACTTTCTGATACAAAGCTGGTTGAGATCATTCGTGAGAACTTTGACCTTCGCCCGGCGGGAATTATCAAGATGCTTGATCTGAGAAGACCGATTTACAGACAGACAGCTGCTTATGGACATTTCGGACGTACGGATGTAGACCTTCCATGGGAGCATCTGGACAAAGTTGATGACCTTAAGAAATACCTTGCTTAAATAAGAAAATCGTAACTGTTCAGTACTTGCACAGACAGTGGAATGCTGAATAATTACAGAATATCACAAAAATTGCAGTGCAATGGGATAAAACAGGAATTATCTGAAAGAACAGGACAGATGATTCCTGTTCTTTTTATAGAAAATTTAGATATGTAAAACAGACTTTATGATATAATGCTTGCAGAGGGCAAAATTATAGAAACCTTATAAATTAACAGATAAAGGATGATCGGGATGAAGTTAAAAACAAGGATTATAGTTGGATTCGGTATGAGTATTCTGGTTCCTCTGCTTTTATTTTCGGCAACTTTGTACGGATTAGGTCATACAAAGTTTGCACAGCAGACAAAGGATTCCTCGGAAGTGGTGTATGATATTTCAGTAGGGGAATCCACCCACAGCCAGACACAGGTAAGGATTATTGCAAAAGATCTGCTGTTTACTGCGACGGTAATATTAGTATTCACAGCTTTATCTATTGGATTATGGATTTACAGAAGTATTGCCACACCGCTGGTTAAATTAAAGAAAGCCACTCAGAATATCAAAGAGGGAAATCTTGATTTTGTTCTGGAAGTAGATGGTGACGATGAGTTTTCGGAACTTTGCCGGGATTTTGAGGAGATGAGAAAGCGGCTGAAGGAATCGGCAGAAGAGAAAGTTCTTATGGATAAAGAAAATAAAGAACTTATCAGCAATATTTCTCATGATCTTAAGACGCCGATCACAGCGGTAAAGGGATATGTAGAGGGGATTATGGACGGCGTAGCGGATACGCCGGAGAAAATAGACCGTTATGTGAAGACTATTTATAATAAGACGAATGAGATGGATCATCTGATCAATGAACTGACTTTTTATTCAAAGATTGATACCAACAGAATTCCATATACTTTCAGTAAACTGAATGTAGAAGATTATTTCAGTGATTGCGCAGAAGAAGTAGGACTGGAACTGGAAACGAGAGGAATTGAACTGGTATATGCCAATTATGTTGAGGATAATGTGCAGGTGATCGCAGATGGAGAACAGATTCGGCGTGTTATTCATAACATTATCAGCAATGCTATCAAATATATGGATAAACCCAAAGGTATCATCCAGATTCGCATAAAGGATGTGGGAGATTTTATTCAGGTTGAAATTGAAGATAATGGAAAGGGAATTGCAGCAAAGGATCTGCCGTCTATTTTTGAGCGTTTTTACAGAACAGACGTGTCGAGAAATTCATCCAAGGGAGGAAGCGGAATCGGTCTTTCCATTGTAAAAAAGATCCTGGAGGATCATGGAGGAAAGGTCTGGGCAACCAGCAGGCTTGGAATCGGCACAATCATGTATTTTGTACTTAGAAAGTATCAGGAGGTACCAATGAAATGAGCAGAATTTTAATTATAGAAGATGAAGAGGCAATTGCAGATCTGGAGAAGGATTATCTGGAGCTTTCCGGATTTGAAGTTGAAATCTGCAACAGAGGAGACACCGGACTGACGCGTGCGCTGAATGAGGAGTTTGACCTGATTATTCTGGATCTGATGCTTCCGGAAGTGGATGGCTTTGATATCTGCAGGCAGGTAAGACAGGAAAAAAATACTCCTATCATCATGGTATCTGCAAAGAAAGATGACATAGATAAAATCAGAGGTCTGGGACTGGGGGCAGATGATTACATGACAAAACCATTCAGTCCAAGTGAACTGGTAGCCAGAGTCAAGGCACATATGGACAGATATAATCGTCTGATCGGTTCCAATGTACGCAAAAATGATATTGTGGAGATCCGCGGGATCAAGATTGATAAGACTGCACGCCGCGTATGGGTAAACGGAGAGGAGAAAACATTTACTTCCAAGGAATATGATCTGCTTACCTTCCTTGCAGAGAATCCGAACAGAGTGTTTACCAAGGAAGAGTTGTTCCGGGAAATCTGGGATATGGAATCTGTGGGAGATATTGCAACAGTCACTGTCCATATCAAGAAGATCCGGGAGAAAATTGAATTTAATACTGCAAAACCTCAGTATATTGAAACAATCTGGGGCGTAGGATACAGATTTAAAGTTTAACTGAATCAGGGAAGTTCCATATTTCAGGCACGAAAAGGCAATAATCAGTGGGAAATTTGGAACGCAAGATTGTTCGAGAAATCAACTTGTTGGCACAATAGTATAAAAAGGAAAAAAATGGAAAGATTATATAAAAAATTAGAAAGCTATGGGCAGTCTGACTATTATCCGTTTCACATGCCGGGGCATAAGAGAAACCGGGCATCTTCAGCAGATGATTTTCTTTTTGAGAGAGATATTACAGAGATTTCAGGATTTGACAATCTTCATCATGCGGAAGGAATTTTGAAAGAAGCACAGGAATATGCAGCTCAGATTTATGGGACAAAGAAATGTTTCTTCAGTGTAAATGGAAGCACGGCGGCTCTTCTGGCAGCAGTCAGCGCAAGTGTAAATAAAGGCGGGAAGATACTTGTCGCAAGAAACTGTCACAAGGCTGTTTACCATGCATTGTATTTACGTGAGCTTCAGCCCGTCTATATTTATCCACATGAAGATCAGAGACTGGGGATAAACGGAGGGATTTCACCTGAACGTGTGGAAAGATATCTGGAAGAAAATACGGATGTGCAGGCTTTTCTGCTTACTTCGCCTACATATGACGGAGTTGTGTCTGATATAAAGACAATTGCAGAAGTTGTACACAGACATAAGATTCCTCTTATTGTGGATGAAGCACATGGTGCACATCTTCATTTTTCTAAATATTTTCCGGTGTCTGCTGCTGAGCTGGGAGCTGACATCGTAATACAGAGTTTCCATAAAACACTGCCATCTATGACTCAGACGGCGGTGCTTCATATATGCAGTGATATGGCAGATGTGGAAAAGATAAAGAGATTCATGGGGATTTACCAGACCAGCAGTCCGTCTTATATTCTGATGGCGAGTATGGATGCATGTATGGATAAACTGAGAAAAGACGGGCAGCAAATGTTTCGTGAATTTACCTTCAATCTGGAGAAGGCCAGACAGCGTCTTTCAAAGTGTGAAAAAATAAAACTGATCGAAGGCAATGGAATCTATGATTTTGACAGATCCAAGCTGTTGTTCTCCACAGTCGGAACTTCTGTTAACGGACACCTTCTCCATCAGATACTTCGTGACAGATATCACATTGAAATGGAAATGGCGGCTGAGAAATATGTTCTTGGAATTGCAGCAGTGGGAGATACAGAAGAGGGATTTGAGAGACTGTGTACTGCAATTGAAGAGATTGATGCAGAGATACAGCAAACAGATGAGTCGGAGGAATCGCAGTATCATACTTCTCATGCGAGAATGACACAGCTTATGACAATTTCTCAGGCAGTGGATGCGCAGCAAAGGCGATATTCTCTGAAAGAAAGTGTTGGCAAAGTCAGTGCAGAGTTTGCTTATCTGTATCCGCCCGGAATTCCGATTATTGTGCCGGGAGAGCAGATAACTGGACAATTTGTAAGAAATGTGAGAAGATACATGGAACAGGGGCTGGAAGTACAGGGACTCAGTGATACATCTGCTGAAACAATCTGCGTAGCTGCCCGAAATGAAATTGGACAGGAAGAATACAGCCCGGCAAAGGAATAACATAACAGATATGGGAAAGATTTTTTACATCATGGGAAAGAGTGCATCCGGAAAAGACAGAATCTATTCACTTCTGGCCGCACATAAAGAATTGAATCTGAAAACACTTATTCTGTATACAACCCGCCCGATCAGGGCAGGAGAGCAGGATGGAAAAAATTATTATTTTGTAGATGACGGAAAACTGGAAGAATTCAGAAAAAACGGAAATCTTATCGAGGAGAGAGCATATCATACGGTTTATGGGATATGGACTTATTTCACTGCAGATGATGGTCAGGTGAACCTTGCAGATTCCGATTATCTGGGAATCGGTACTCTGGAGTCATTTAAAAAGATGCGTAAATACTATGGGGAAGATGCAGTCTATCCTGTTTATGTCCAGGTAGAAGATGGAGAAAGACTGAGTCGTGCTCTTAATAGAGAGAGAGAACAGGAAAATCCAAGATATGAGGAAATGTGCAGAAGATTTATTGCAGATCAGTCGGATTTTTCAGAGGAAAATATTCTGAACGCAGGGATAGAGAAACGTTTTCAGAATATAAATCTTGATGACTGTGTGAAAGAAATCGCAAATTATATAAAGTCTGTGCAATAGTTCTTCTTTTATGGTATAATATCTTACAAAACGGACTGGTGAGGTGATTCTTATGATGGGATTTAACAATATTATCGGACACGAAGAGATTATCGGACATTTAAAAAATGCAATAGAATCAGGAAAAATATCGCATTCTTATATTTTTACCGGCGAACCAGGTTCTGGTAAAAAGCTCCTCGCAGGGACTTTTGCGTCAACACTTCAGTGTGAGGCCGGAGGTACAGAACCCTGCCAGAAATGCGACTCCTGCAAAAAGGCGATGGGTAAGAATCATCCGGACATTATTATGGTCAGTCATGAGAAACCCGGAACGATCACAATTGACGAAATCAGGGATCAGGTGATCAATGATATAGATATCAGACCATATTACAGTCCTTACAAGATTTATATTATTGCAGATGCAGATCTTATGACACCACAGGCACAGAATGCTCTTCTTAAAACAATTGAAGAGCCGCCGGAATATGCAGTGATTCTTTTGCTGACTAATAATATCGGGGGACTGCTGCCGACTATTCAGTCAAGATGTGTTCGTCTTGATCTGAAGGTAGTGGATGACGGTCTTGTAAAGAAATATCTGATGGAGCATCTTCATGTTCCGGATTACCAGGCGGAGATTGACGCATCCTTTGCACAGGGCAGTATTGGAAGGGCAAAAGAAGCAGCTACTTCTCAGGAGTTTGCAGAGATGACTCAGAATGCACTGAGGATTCTTAAATATGCAAACACCATGGAAGTTTATGAACTGTCAGATGCGATTAAGAGTCTTTCTGAGGACAAACAGAATATCAACGATTATCTGGATATTTTCCAGTTCTGGTTCAGAGATGTCCTGATGTTTAAGGCAACACAGGAGATTGACAATCTGGTATTTAAACAGGAAATTAATTTTATCAGAGAACAGGCAAAGCAGCGTTCCTACGAGAATCTGGAGAACATTCTGGATTCTATTCAGAAGACAAAGGTACGTCTGAAAGCAAATGTTAATTTTGATCTGGCATTTGAATTGCTGTTCCTGACGATCAGGGAGAAATAGAATGACAAAAGTAGTAGGCGTGAGATTTCGTAATGTAGGCAAGATTTATTATTTCAGTCCTAAAGATTATGAAATTAAAACAGGCGATCACGTGATCGTGGAGACAGCCCGGGGAATTGAATACGGGAAAGTCGTACTTGCACCAAGAGAAGTAGGTGAGGAAGATGTTGTTCACCCTCTCAAAGAAGTTCTTCGTGTGGCAACAAAGGAGGACGACGAGAGAGAGGCACAGAACAGAGTCAGAGAGAGAGAGGCATTTAAAATCTGTCAGAAGAAGATTCGTGAACATGGTCTGGAAATGAAACTGATAGATGCAGAGTATACATTTGATAATAATAAAGTGCTGTTTTATTTCACTGCTGACGGCAGAATTGATTTTCGCCAATTGGTAAAAGATCTGGCAGCAATTTTTAAAACGCGTATCGAACTTCGTCAGATTGGTGTTCGGGATGAGACAAAGATTCTGGGAGGAATCGGTATCTGCGGAAGATGTCTGTGTTGCCACACATATCTGTCTGAGTTTGCACCGGTATCCATAAAGATGGCAAAAGAGCAGAATCTGTCCCTTAACCAGACAAAGATTTCCGGTGTGTGCGGAAGACTGATGTGCTGCCTTAAGAACGAGCAGGAAACATATGAAGAGCTGAATAAAAAGCTTCCGGGACTGGGAGATACAGTTACAACTCCGGATGGGCTTACCGGAACTGTACACAGTGTAAACGTGCTTCGTCAACGTGTAAAGGTAATTGTAGAGATCAATGACGAGAAAGAAATTCAGGAATTTCCGGTAGATGACCTGAAATTCAGACCGAGAAAGAAGAAAGTCAAAGTCTCTGAAAAAGAATTAAAAGAACTTGGAAATCTGGAAGATAAAAAAGGAGATTCCAAATTAAATGACTGATCAGCTGGTAAAAGATAATGAACGTATAGATGATCTTCAGAACGGATATTATGTGATACAGGATCCGGATAAATTCTGTTTTGGGATGGATGCAGTTCTTCTTTCCGGCTTTGCAAAAGTAAAAAAGGGTGAGACTGCTCTGGATCTGGGAACAGGAACGGGAATTATCCCGATCCTGCTTAAAACCAAAACAAATGGGAAACACTTTACAGGTCTTGAGATTCAGAAAGAGTGTGCAGATATGGCCGGACGCAGTGTCAGATATAATCATCTGGAGGACGATGTTGAGATTGTACGGGGTGATATTAAGGAGGCTGCTGATATTTTTGGGGCAGCTTCTTTTGATGTAGTGACAAGTAATCCGCCTTATATGATCGGACAGCATGGACTTCGCAATCCGGATATGCCAAAAGCAATTGCCAGACATGAAGTACTCTGTAATCTGGAGGATGTGGTGAGCCAGGCATCAAAGGTTCTGAAAGAACGTGGAAGATTTTATATGGTTCACAGACCGTTCAGACTGGCTGAGATTATGAATGTTCTCACAAAGTATCGTCTGGAACCGAAAAGGATGCAGCTTGTATATCCATACATAGACAGAGAACCGAACATGGTTCTGATCGAGGCATTAAAGGGAGGAAATTCCAGAGTTACAGTGGAACCTCCTCTGATCGTATATAAAGAGCCGGGAGTCTATACAGAAAATATACTGAAGATTTATGATATGATTTAACTGAACTTTATTTGCAAAGTAATATGAGAGGAAATAAATTATGAGTGGTAAATTGTATTTATGTGCAACACCCATAGGAAATCTGGAGGATATTACACTCCGGGTACTTCGAACATTGAAAGAAGTGGATCTTATTGCAGCAGAGGATACCAGAAACAGTATTAAACTGCTGAACCATTTTGATATAAAAACACCTATGACCAGTTATCATGAGTACAACAAAATTGATAAGGCATATGTTCTGATCAGTAAAATGCAGGAAGGACAGAATATTGCACTGATCACAGATGCGGGAACTCCGGGGATCTCAGATCCGGGAGAGGAGCTTGCGGCAATGTGTTATGAAGCGGGGATTGAAGTAACTTCTCTTCCGGGACCTGCTGCCTGTATCACTGCCCTGACTCTGTCCGGACTTCCAACCAGAAGATTCGCTTTTGAAGCATTTCTTCCGGCAGATAAAAAAGAAAGAAAACTGATTCTGGAAGAACTGAAGAATGAAACGAGAACTATCATTCTCTATGAGGCTCCTCACAGACTGGTAAGAACTCTGGAGGAATTGAAGGAAACTCTCGGAAATCGCAGAATGACTCTTTGCAGGGAACTGACGAAAAGACATGAGACTGCATTCCATACGACTATCGAGGAGCTGATCCTCTATTATCAGACAGAGAAGCCGCTTGGAGAGTGTGTGCTTGTGATTGAAGGCAGAAGCAGACAGGAGATGGAAGAGGAACAGAAGGCATCCTGGGAAAAAATTACCATAGAAGAACACATGGAAATCTATGAAAATCAGGGACATTCAAGAAAAGAAGCTATGAAAATGGTAGCAAATGACAGAGGAATGACGAAGAGAGATGTCTATCAGTACCTCATCAATAAAACCGAAGAATAAGATTAACATACAGAAGAATTCCCGTTTTCGGGGATTCTTTTTTATTCAGGCTGTGGCAAGGAACGGGCTTTTGTGCTATAATAAATTTGTATTATTATGTCCAGATACCAGAATATATTTGAAAACCTGTCTATAATTTTCACGCAGGGGTTTTCAGATATATTCTGGTGATAAGTATATATAACAGGAGGAAAGAAATGGGCGGAGAAAATACAGAATACGGAGCGGATCAAATCCAGATTCTGGAAGGTTTGGAAGCCGTACGAAAGAGACCAGGTATGTATATCGGAAGTACATCCGGCAGAGGTCTTCATCATCTGGTTTATGAGATTGTAGATAATGCGGTTGATGAAGCACTGGCAGGATTTTGTACAGAGATTCAGGTAGTTATTAATCCGGACAACTCTATCACAGTTGTAGATAACGGACGTGGTATTCCGGTAGGAATCAATCATAAAGCAGGGATTCCTGCTGTAGAAGTAGTATTTACCATTCTTCATGCCGGCGGTAAATTTGGAGGCGGAGGGTACAAGGTATCCGGTGGTCTTCACGGAGTAGGTGCGTCTGTAGTAAATGCACTTTCCACATGGCTTGAAGTAAGGATCTATCATGAAGGTAAGATTTATCAGCAGAGATATGAACGCGGTAAAACTATGTATCCTCTGAAGGTTGTGGGAGACTGCCAACCGGATAAGACCGGAACAACAGTTGTCTTCCTTCCAGATAAAGAAATATTTGAGGAAACAGTATATGATTATGACATTCTGAAACAGCGTTTGAGAGAGATGGCATTCCTGACAAAGGGATTGAAGATTTCTCTTAAAGATACCAGAGAAGGAATGGAAAGAGAGAAAATTTTCCATTATGAAGGTGGTATCCGTGAATTTGTAAGCTATCTGAACAGAAGCAAGGAAGCGCTTTACCCGGAAATCATTTACTGCGAAGGACAGCAGAACGGTGTGTCTGTAGAGGTTGCCATGCAGCACAATGACTCTTATACAGAGAACTGCTATGGATTTGTAAATAATATTAATACACCTGAGGGTGGTACTCATATTGTAGGTTTCAGAAATGCCCTGACAAAGACGTTCAATGATTATGCCAGAAAGAACAAGCTGCTTAAAGACAGTGAACCCAATTTGAGTGGCGATGATATCCGCGAAGGTCTGACTGCAATCGTCAGTGTTAAGATTGAGAATCCCCAGTTTGAAGGTCAGACAAAACAGAAGCTTGGAAACAGTGAAGCAAGAGGGGCTGTTGACAGCGTGGTGAGCAAGCAGCTTGAGATTTTCCTTGAGCAGAATCCAACAGTAGCGAAAACTACAGTAGAGAAATCAGTTCTTGCACAGAGAGCACGTGAGGCTGCACGTAAGGCTCGTGATCTGACCAGAAGAAAATCAGCACTTGATAATATGTCACTTCCTGGAAAGCTTGCAGACTGTTCAGATAAGAATCCTGAGAACTGTGAAATCTACATTGTAGAGGGAGATTCCGCCGGTGGCTCTGCAAAAACAGCCAGAAATCGTGTAACACAGGCTATCCTTCCACTGAGAGGTAAGATCCTGAATGTAGAGAAAGCACGTCTGGATAAGATTTATGCAAATGCAGAGATCAAAGCTATGATCACAGCTTTCGGAACAGGAATTCATGAAGATTTTGATATCAGTAAACTTCGTTATCATAAGATTATTATTATGACTGATGCCGATGTCGATGGTGCGCACATCGCAACCCTTCTGCTGACTTTCCTGTATCGTTTTATGCCTGAGCTTATCAAACAGGGATATGTGTATCTTGCACAGCCGCCATTATACAAGGTGGAGAAGAACAAGAAAGTATGGTATGCATACGACGATGATGAACTGAATCAGATTCTGACAGAAATCGGACGTGACGGAAATAACAAGATCCAGCGTTATAAAGGTCTTGGAGAGATGGATGCAGACCAACTTTGGGAGACGACAATGGATCCTGAGAAACGAATCCTGCTTAAGGTTACCATGGATGAGGCTGCGACTTCTGAGATCGACCTTACATTTACTACACTGATGGGTGACAAGGTAGAGCCGAGACGTGAATTTATTGAAGAGAATGCAAGATTTGTAAAGAATCTGGATATCTGATAATAGGGAGAATAGATAAATGGAAGATAATATTTTTGACAAAGTCCACGAGGTGGATCTGGAAAAGACCATGAAGGACTCTTATATTGACTATGCCATGAGCGTTATCGCTTCCAGAGCACTGCCTGATGTAAGAGATGGTCTGAAACCGGTTCAGCGACGTGTATTGTATTCCATGATAGAACTGAATAATGGTCCTGACAAACCGCATCGTAAATGTGCGCGTATTGTCGGTGATACAATGGGTAAATATCATCCACATGGTGACAGTTCTATTTATGGAGCACTTGTAAATATGGCACAGGAATGGTCTACCAGATATCCGCTGGTAGACGGACATGGAAACTTTGGTTCCGTAGATGGTGACGGGGCAGCGGCCATGCGATACACTGAGGCACGTCTGAGTAAGATTTCCATGGAAATGCTGGCAGATATTAACAAAGATACTGTTGACTTCCAGCCAAACTTTGATGAAACAGAGAGAGAGCCGGTTGTACTGCCGTCCCGTTATCCGAATCTTCTGGTGAACGGAACTTCAGGTATTGCAGTAGGTATGGCTACCAATATCCCTCCTCATAATCTGAGAGAGGTTGTGGATGCTGTTGTCAAGATTATAGACAATATCATTGAAGAACAACGCGAAACGACTATGGAAGAGATTCTGGATATTGTAAAAGGTCCTGATTTTCCTACAGGTGCGACGATTCTTGGAAGAAGAGGGATTGAAGAAGCATACAGAACAGGTCGCGGTAAGATTCGTGTACGTGCAGTGACAAATATTGAGACTCTTCCAAACGGAAAGTCCAGAATTATTGTCACAGAGCTTCCGTATCTGGTAAATAAAGCGCGTCTGATCTCAAAGATTGCAGAGCTTGTAAGAGATAAAAAGATTGACGGAATCACAGACCTGAATGACCATTCCAGTCGTGAGGGAATGAGAATCTGTATTGATCTGCGCAAGGATGCAAATGCAAATGTAGTTTTGAATTTACTGTATAAGCATACGCAGTTACAGGATACTTTTGGCGTAAATATGCTTTCACTTATTCCGAATAACGGAAGTCTGGAACCGAAGGTATTAAACCTGAAACAGATGCTGGAATATTATCTGGCTCATCAGGAAGATGTAGTGATCAGAAGAACGAAATATGACCTGAATAAAGCAAGAGAGCGAGCTCACATTTTAGAAGGTCTGCTGAAAGCACTGGACAATATTGATGAGGTGATCCGTATTATCAGAGCTTCGCAGAATGTGCAGATCGCAAAACAGGAGTTAATGGACCGCTTTGAACTGACAGATGTTCAGGCACAGGCAATCGTAGATATGCGTCTGCGTGCTCTGACAGGTCTGGAAAGAGAGAAGCTGGAAGCAGAGTATGCTGATTTAATGGAAAAAATCCGTAAATACGAGGCTATCCTTGCGGACAGAAGTCTTCTTCTTCGCGTGATTCGGGAAGAAATTCTTGCAATTGCAGAGAAATACGGAGACGACAGAAAGACTTCTATCGGATATGATGTATACGATATTTCTACAGAGGATCTGATTCCGAGAGAGAATACAGTGATCACAATGACCAAACTTGGATATATTAAGAGAATGACAGTAGATAATTTCAGAAGCCAGAACAGAGGTGGAAGAGGAATCAAGGGAATGCAGACTCTTGAGGATGACTACATTGAAGAACTTCTGATGACAACTACCCATCATTATCTGATGTTCTTTACAAATACAGGAAGGGTATATCGTCTGAAGGCATATGAGATTCCGGAGGCAGGACGTACTGCAAGAGGAACTGCGATTATTAATCTGTTACAGCTTATGCCGGGGGAATGCATCACTGCAGTAATCCCGCTCCGCAAATTTGAAGATGGTCATTATCTGATGATGGCTACGAAGAATGGCCTGGTAAAGAAAACACCGATTAAAGAATATGCGAATGTGCGTAAAAACGGACTGGCAGCTATCACATTGCGTGATGATGATGAACTGATCGAGGTTAAGCTTACAGATGATAAGAAGGATATAATACTTGTTACAAAAGATGGTATGTGTATCCGTTTTAAAGAAACAGATGTAAGAAGTACAGGCAGAACTTCTATGGGCGTACGCGGTATGAATATCGATGATGGAGACGAAGTGGTAGCAATGCAGCTGAATTCTCAGGGAGATTGCCTGCTGATAGTTTCTGCAAATGGTATGGGTAAACGTACTTCTATGGGTGAATTTACCTGTCAGAATCGTGGCGGTAAAGGTGTAAAATGTTATAAGATTACCGAGAAAACCGGTGATGTAATCGGAGCAAGAGCTGTAAATGAAGATAATGAAGTAATGCTGATCACTACGGAAGGTATTATCATCAGAATCGCCTGCGCTGATATTTCCATTCTTGGAAGAATTACATCGGGTGTAAAACTGATCAATCTTACAGAGGGTGTCACTGTAGCCAGTGTAGCTAAAGTGAGAGATAAAGAAGAAAAAGATACAAATGCACAGCAGGCAGCAGTGGAAATTACGGACAGTGCAGAAACAGAAGAATCTGATCAGCCGACAGATCAGGAGACACAGGATGAGAACAGAGGGGAAGAGGAATAACCATGAAGAAATGGTACAGATATCTTGCAGCCGGAGTGTTAGTATTACTGACACTCTGTGTGGCAGGATGCGGGGGAGTGAGTCATAAATCACCGGAAAAAGTAACAGAGGAATTGATTCAGTCCTATACTGACGGGAAAGAAAAGAAAGTGAAGGAGTGCTATAACCAGGCAGATAATACAGAAGCAGATCTTCAGGCAGAGATTACAGCAACACTCAAATATTTTGCGGCACATAATCCTAAGAAAGTATCTGTTCAGGATTGTGAGATCCTTTCTGAAAATGACAAGTACAGTTATGTATACATAACCTACAATCTGATCCTGGAGGATGATCAGGAATATCCATGTGTTGGAACTTATATGGTTGGTAAACAGGATAAAACTTATTATATCATGGCACCATCACAGATCACAGATGATATGAAAACTCAGGCGGCTACAGCATATGTCCAATTTATGAAGACAGATGCTTACAAGACGTATACCAAAGCATATGAAACATTTATCAAGAAGAATCCGGGATATGAAGACAAAATTTCGGAAAAAGCAGGAGTGTAATATATCGAGGGCAAAAAAATGAAAAGAATATTACTGATGGTATTTAGAAATCTCTTTTTTGTTCCATATGGATGGTTTAAGTTATGCTGGTATGCATCGCATGCAGAACGTTACAGTGAAGAACAGAGATATCAGCTTCTTAAATATGTAGATAACAGAGCAGTGAAAGGCGGTAATCTGGTAATTGACGGTCATGGTATGGAAAATATTCCAAAAGAAAATGGGTTTATTTTCTTTCCCAATCATCAGGGATTATTTGATGTACTTGCAATCATACAGGTGTGTCCGGTACCTTTCTCGGTAGTGGCAAAAAAAGAGCTGACAAACGTACCATTTCTGAAGCAGGTATTTGCATGCATGAAAGCGTTTATGATTGACCGTGATGATGTCAAACAATCTATGCAGGTAATCATTAATGTTATCAAAGAAGTAAAGGCAGGAAGAAACTATCTGATTTTTGCCGAGGGAACCAGAAGCAAAGACGGCAATCATCCGCAGGAATTTAAAGGTGGAAGTTTTAAAGCTGCAACGAAATCAAAATGTCCGATCATACCCGTAGCACTGATTGATTCTTATAAAGCGTTTGATACGGGATCTGTCAAAAAACTTACAGTGCAGGTACATTTTCTGGAACCCATATACTATGATGAGTATAAAGATATGAAAACAACAGAGATTGCAGCAGAGGTAAAAAAACGTATCGAAGCGACAATAACACAGTATACTTCTTGATGGAAGTATGAAATTTGCAAGTCCTGAAACCGGATTTTAGGGTAAAAAATAAAAAATATGAAAAAAAGTAAAAAAACCTGTTGACAAAACAGGTTTTTTTACATATAATTACAAATGCGCTTCGGGAGATTCCAAAGTGCATTCGAATTTAATATTGAACTATTAGTTCGGAGTCTGGAGAAGTACTCAAGAGGCCGAAGAGGTGCCCCTGCTAAGGGTATAGGTCGCTAACGCGGCGCGAGGGTTCAAATCCCTCCTTCTCCGTTTTTATTTTTTGGAAAGCAAAAAATAAATAAAAAAAGATGTTGACAAACACTTGAAACTATGATAAAGTAAACAAGCTGTCAACAAACAGTAAATCGGTTGAAAAAAGATTTGAAAAAAACTCAAAAAAGTTCTTGACAAGATCGGAA
>ERZ506957.159-NODE-159-length-30749-cov-4.434482_pt1 | contig 30749 bp, 29 predicted proteins | sample MGYA00512894_ERZ506957 | MGnify/ENA metagenome assembly ERZ506957
ATCGCCTATCCGGAATACGTGTTCAAATCCAGAATCCACAAGATTGAAAAGCTTCTCAAAAAAGCATGCAAAAAGTATAATATCATGCTTGCAGGAGTACAGGCATCTGTCAATCTGGCGGTTCGGGCGATCGCAGTGACGGTTACAGGAATCGCAAAGGCTCCAAAGGAAGAAGCATGGAACCGGGAAACCGCACGAGCCTGTAAGGATATTGTGTTCGTAGGGCATGTAGGAATGGATGGTATGCTCCGGATCACGGAAGAAAAAGAACAGGAACTTAAGACTCGTTTTGCGCCGGTTTTCATGAAGCAGATAAAGTCATACGGACAGCAGATATTTGCTCCAAAAGAAATCGAAGCCGCAAAAGCCGGGGGCGCATTTGTCGTACGTCAGGTCGCAGATGGCGGGATCTTGGCAGCACTGTGGAATCTGGCACTGGAATTAGAGCAGGGACTGGATCTTGATATGAAGAAAATCAGTATTTTACAGGAAACGATCGAGGTATGTGAACATTTCCGGCTGAATCCATATCAGATGATATCTACAGGAAGTTTTCTGGCTGTGACTGACAATGGGGAAGTACTGGCAGATGCGCTGAACAATCAGGGGATTACAGCAGCAGTAATCGGACATACAACAGACAACAACGATAAGATCTTAAGAAATGGAGAAGAGATGCGTTATATCGACCGTCCGGCTCCGGATGAGATCTTGAAGCTATATAGCGGAGGTATGAATGATGGAAGAATTAAGAAAGCAGATACTCCTGTATCTGGAGAAGCATAGCAGGGTGGACCTCGGAGAACTGGCAGTTCTTCTTGGAACCGACGAAGTAACCGTAGCAAATGAGATTTCTGCCATGGAAAGAGCAAAGATCATCTGTGGGTATCATACACTGATCGACTGGGATAAGACAGGAACCGAGTACGTCAATGCACTGATCGAAGTAAAAGTAACACCACAGCGTGACACGGGATTTGATAAGACAGCAGAACGGATCTGTAATTATCCGGAAGTATCAGCCGTATATCTGATCTCCGGTGATTTTGATATGATGGTTCTGATCGAAGGCAAGACTTTGCAGGAAGTGTCAAGGTTTGTATCAAGTAAATTATCACCGATCGAAGATGTCACAGGAACCAGCACACAGTTCGTACTGAAGAAATATAAGGATCACGGAACAATCATGTTCGGACAGAAAAAAACAGAAAGGATGCTTGTAACACCATGATGAGAAATCCATTATCTAAGAAAATCACAGGCATCGAACCATCTGGAATCCGGAAATTCTTTGATCTGGTAAGTGAGATGCCTGACGCAATATCCCTTGGTGTAGGAGAACCTGATTTTGACACACCATGGAGAATCAGAGAGGAAGGTATCTACACCCTGGAACAGGGCAAGACTTTCTATACATCGAATGCAGGTCTTAAAGATCTGAAGATCGAGATCAGCAAATATCTGGAACGTAAGATACATGTAGAATATGACCCGGATCATGAGATCATGGTGACGGTCGGAGGAAGTGAAGGAATCGATGTGGCACTGCGCGCAATGCTGGATTTGGGAGATGAAGTCCTGATTCCGCAGCCGAGCTATGTATCGTATGTACCGTGTACCATTCTGGCAGACGGTAATCCGGTTGTTATTCCGCTTCAGGAAAAGAACGAATTCAAACTGACGGCAGAAGAACTGGAGGCAGCAATCACGCCAAAGACAAAAATGTTAGTCATGCCATTCCCGAACAACCCGACAGGATCAATCATGACAAAAGAAGATCTGGAGCCAATTGCGGAAGTTGTGAAAAGACATGACCTGTATGTGCTTTCGGATGAGATTTACTCCGAACTTACATACAAGACAGAGCATGTGTCTATTGCATCTCTTCCGGGAATGCAGGAAAGAACACTGGTAATCAACGGATTTTCCAAAGGATTTGCCATGACGGGATGGAGACTTGGTTATATCTGCGGACCGTCTGTGATCATAGAACAGATGTTGAAGATCCATCAGTTTGCGATCATGTGTGCGCCGACCAACAGCCAGTACGCAGCCATCGAAGGCTTGCGTCACTGCGAAGATGAAGTGCAGCAGATGAGAAATGCATACAACCAGAGAAGAAGATATCTGGTAAATGAATTTGCGAAGATGAAGCTGGAATGCTTCGAGCCATTTGGTGCATTCTATATCTTCCCAAGTATCAAAGAATTCGGTATGACTTCCGAAGAATTTGCAATGCGTTTCCTGGAAGAGGAGAAGGTTGCGGTCGTACCGGGAAGTGCGTTTGGTGAGAGTGGGGAAGGGTTCCTGCGTGTATCGTATGCGTACTCACTGGAAGATCTGAAAGAAGCGATCGGAAGACTCAGTCGGTTTGTTGAGAGATTGAGAAGCCAGAAGTAAGGTTGACGGAAGCTGATTTGAAGAGAATTTAAAAGAAATAATAGAAATAGAAAAGCCGTCAGGGAATGTTAATGTATGAATTAGAATTATATTCCCTGACGGCTTTTGTTATTGCTATGCAGCTTCTGCAGATATCAGAAAATACAGGATGAATTGTATAATCCGGAATTTACTCTTACATTTTTGGAAAAAATCTTGACTTGGAGCGAACTCCAAGTGCTATAGTAATGAACGGAAAGGTGGTGTCTGGATTGACGATAAAAGAAGTAAGTGAAACATATGACATTTCCGCTGATACCCTGCGTTATTATGAACGCATCGGCATGATACCGGAAGTAACACGTACGGCAGGCGGAATCAGAGACTATCAGGAATCAGACCTTGGATGGGTGGAGCTTGTGATCTGTATGAGAAAAGCAGGACTTCCCGTGGAGGCACTGATCGAGTATGTAAAATTATATCAGGAGGGCGACGAGACATTTGAAGCAAGACTTCAGCTTCTTTCGGAAGAAAGAGAGAAGTTAGAAGAGCAGAAAGCGCAGATAGAGTCAGCGATCAACCGGCTGAATTACAAAATTTCCAAATACGAAGAAGCAGTAAAGACAGGAGTATTAAACTGGGAGGAGAATAGTTCATGTATATAGAAAAGATTAACGGACCAGAAGATGTAAAGAAATTAACGGTAGACGAGATGACTGTAATGGCAGGCGAGATGAGAGAGGCACTGTTAAAGAGAGCCAGCATCCACGGCGGACACTTCGGACCAAACTTCGGTATGGTAGAGGCAACGATCGCACTGCATTATGTATTCGAGTCACCAAAAGACAAGATTGTATATGACGTATCACACCAGACCTATCCGCACAAGATGCTGACAGGAAGAAAGGATGCATATCTCTATGAAGAACATTACGATGATGTGTCTGGCTACAGCAATCCAAATGAAAGTGTACACGATCATTTCACTGTAGGTCATACATCTACATCCGTCAGCCTCGCATGCGGACTTGCAAAAGCAAGAGACCTGAAAGGGGAAGAAGAAAATGTGATCGCAGTGATCGGTGACGGTTCCTTAAGCGGCGGTGAAGCACTGGAAGGACTGGACTATGCAGTAGAATTAGACGGAAATCTGATCATCATTGTAAATGACAATGATATGTCCATCGCAGAAAACCACGGCGGATTATATGGCAACTTAAAATTACTCCGTGAGACAAACGGACAGGCAGAATGCAACCTGTTCAAGGCTATGGGACTGGATTACATTTACGTGGATCACGGAAATGACGTCGGAGAGCTGATCGAAGCATTCCAGAGTGTCAAAGACAGCAGGAAACCAGTTGTTGTGCATATCAATACCTTAAAGGGAAAAGGTTATGCACCGGCAGAGCAGAACAAAGAAGTATGGCATTACAACGGACCATTTCATATCGAGACAGGTGAACCGTTATACGAGATGACAGAAGAAGACTATTCGGATATTTCCATGAATTATCTTTTGGATAAGATGAAAAAAGATCCGGCAGTGGTAGCGATCACATCCGGAACACCGACTGTTATGGGGTTCACAGAAGATAAGAGAAAAGAAGCAGGAAAACAGTTCGTAGATGTCGGTATCGCAGAAGAGACAGCCGTAGCACTGGCTTCCGGAATTGCCGCAAATGGTGGAAAACCGGTTTATGGAGTATACAGTACATTTGTACAGAGAACTTATGACCAGATCGCACAGGATCTCTGCATTAATAACAGCCCGGCAACTATTGTAACATTCTGTGGTTCGGTATACGGAATGAATGATGTGACACATCTCGGACTATATGACATTCCGATGATGGCAAATATTCCGAATCTGGTATACCTTGCTCCGACAACGAAGGAAGAATACCTGGCAATGCTTGACTGGAGTATCGAGCAGAATGAGTATCCGGTAGGAATCAGACTTCCGGGCGGCAGTGTGATCTCTGACGGAAAAGAGATTACAAAAGACTTCGGTGATCTGAACAAATACGAAGTAACTCAGAAAGGTTCTAAGGTTGCATTGATCGGACTTGGAACATTCTACGGACTTGGTAAAGAAGTTGCCGAAGAGCTTAAGAAAGTAACCGGAACAGATGCAACTGTGATCAATCCATATTATATTACAGGTATTGATGCAGAACTTCTGGAAGAGCTTAAGAAAGATCATGATGTTGTGATCACTCTGGAAGATGGTATTCTGGATGGCGGATTCGGCGAGAAGATTGCAAGATTCTACGGAGATTCGGACATGAAGGTTCTGAACTTCGGACTGAAGAAAGAGTTCCTCGACCGTTATGATGTAGCAGAAGTTCTGAAAGAGAATCATCTGACGAAAGAGCAGATTACGGAAGATATAATGAAGTTTATTTAATAATTGAATAAATAAAACGTATGTGATATACTACTATAAACAACCGCAATATGGGTGGATTTCTATTACTCAATATGGCCAACCACTTTGAGCGGTTGTTTTTTGTATAATTATAATATCAAAGAAATATATCTTTAGCAAGTAATATAAAAACAAAAAGGAAATTTTTAATTGTAATTTGTTGGTATGCCAACAGCTAAAATCATGTAAAATAAGATAGAATCATACGATCAATAATTTTAAAAATACATACGAAAAGAAAGAGAGGACACACACATGGATCACATATATGACGTAATCATCCTTGGCGCCGGACCGGCGGGATTAAGCGCAGGCTTATATGCAGGCAGAAGCAGACTGGACACCCTGATCATCGAAAAAGGACAGGCCGGCGGCCAGATTATCAACACAGACGAAATAGAAAACTATCCGGGACAGATCGTAGAAGGAGAGACGGGAGTTTCTCTTGTACGCAGAATGTATGAACAGACAGAACAGTTCGGCGCAGAACATGTCCGTGATACGATCACAAATGCAGAACTGAGCGGAGACATCAAAGTCCTGACAGGCGAAAAAGATACCTATCAGGCGAAAAATATCATCATTGCAACCGGTGCATATGCAAGACCAATCGGATGCAAAGGCGAGCAGGAGTACAAGGGACGCGGAATTTCTTACTGTGCAACCTGTGATGCGAACTTCTTTACTGACCTGGAAGTCTATGTAGCGGGCGGCGGGGATGCAGCGGTGGAAGAAGCGCTGTATCTTACAAAATTTGCCAGAAAAGTTACGATAATTCACAGAAGAGACGAGCTGCGTGCAGCAAAGTCTATTCAGGAGAAAGCATTTGCCAATCCGAAGATCACATTTCTGTGGGATTCGGTAGTCGAAGAAGTGGGCGGCGACGGACTGCTTCAGACGATGACTGTGAAGAATGTGAAGACGGGAGAACTTACAAAGATAGAAGCCGATCCGAAAGACGGACTGTTCGGACTGTTTGGATTCATCGGTATGATCCCGAATACCGGCGTATTTGCAGATAAAGTAGAGACGGATGACAAGGGATACATTAAGACGGATGAGGACATGCATACCAACGTACCGGGCGTGTATGCGGCCGGAGATGTAAGAGTCAAGAGCCTGCGCCAGGTAGTGACTGCGGTAGCAGATGGTGCGATCGCAGCAGTGCAGGTGGAGAGAAGTATGTCAGAGTATTAGGAACATCCGGCAGAAAGGATAATATTTTCTGCCGGATATTTTTTATGAATTTGTCTTTGGAGTAATCTCCCGGCTCCGGTATTTCGCCGGAGTAATATGCAGCTCTTTCTTGAACGCCCGGATAAATGTCTCTGGATTCTCATATCCAAGAATCTCACTGATATCCGCAACGGATTTCTGCGTATTCACTAGAAGCCGTTCTGCTTTCTGTATCCGGAGAAGCCGCCTCCAGTCATTAAAAGACTGTCCAGTCGTGGACTTGATCAGTCTGGAACAATACGATAGTGAGAAGCCGAAATGATCCGCGATGTCCTGCAGAGTGACATCTTCCAGATGACTCTGCATATAGTGCATAACCTTAAAATTTTCCGGTTGGTGTTCATTCTTGTCACGGTAAGAAGATTCTACCGTATTCCGGTAATGGCGCATCATCTTTGCGCTGAGCTGAGTAAGCATGCCGACCAGAACCTGATCGGAAAATGCATCGTGAAAGAGGTGCTCATGGTATACATTTAGCATCTCTTTCTGCGAATCGATCAGATGCTCACCGCCGGAGTGGAAGATAACGTAGTCGATCTGCTGGGAATGATACAATCCTTCCGAGAAGAATTCATTTAACAGATTGTTTCCTTTCATCAGCGGAATAAACATCTGTGAAAATGTGGATTTTCGCAGAAGGATGTTGAATACGATGGAATTATCGTCAAAGACTTCCATCGTATGATACACACCCGGGGCAATAAAAATCAGATCCCCTTCGGTAAAATCTTTTCTGGTCGTGGAGATAGTCTGTGAGCAATGTCCGGTAAATACAAAGATAATCTCAAAAAAGTCGTGCTTGTGTAAAAACGGAGGCGTGTACCGGTTATGTTTGCTGATGAATACATTCCGGTCATTGTCTTTAAAGTATTCATCATCATTCATTTCATAAGAAATGATATCCGGCAGCAGTTCCGGGATAATCAGATGGCGGCGGATGGCATCATCCAGATCTACCTTATCCAGAAATTTCTTCAACTGACTGGAAGAAGCAGAAACTTCAAAATAATCTTTATAAAATTTCTCATCTTCATTCAGCTCAAATAATTCATTTAATGTTTTCCCTAAATCAGCCATAATATAGTACCTCAGCATATTATGATGTAAATGTTAAAAAGTATTTGTAAGAAGTTGTTAATTCAATATGTTGTAAAAAATAGTCAATATCTACTCATTTTTAACCTTATCATCACATATATGTCAAAAAAAGTCAATTAACGTGTCAAAATATCCAATATTCATAAAGGTATTTCTGCGTTATAATCCTCTTGAAGTTAAGAAAGCGCGCGATAAATCATAAGAAAGGGATAAGAGATGGGTAATACAAAGTCATTTTTGTACAGACAGAGATTTGGCTATGGACTTGGAGATTTTGCTTGTAACTTAATATGGCAGATGATTTCTCTGTACTTACTGTATTTTTACACAGACATTATGAAACTCAATGCAGCATCGATCGCTGTTATGTTTATCGTCTGCAGGATTATTGATGCTGTTACTGATGTACTGGTTGGATTCGCAATCGATAAGACCAGAACCCGCTGGGGAAAGAGCAGACCATGGTTCCTCTTTGGAGCTGTGCCGTTTGCAGTGGCAGCATTACTGGCATTCAGTGTGCCGGACATTTCACCGGATGGGAAACTGGTGTATGCATATGTTACATACATCTTCCTGTCATTCATGTATACAGTGGTAAATATTCCGCTGGCGTCCATATTGCCAACTTTGACGGATGATATGAATGAGAGAACCGTACTTGCGACATGGAGAAAATTCTTCGCATTCATGGGTTCCACGATTGTATCTGCAACCGCATTGTATCTGGTGAAAATGGTCGGAAACGGGAACGAAGCAGTCGGATTCCGGGTGGTTATGGGAATCTTTGGAGTTGCGGGATGTGTATGTTTCTTGCTTACATTCGCACTGGTTCGTGAGAATAACTTAAGTCAGACGGAAAAGTCAGCGACCTTAAAAGAGACGATTCAGTCTGCGGCACATAATACACCGTGGAAGTTATTCGCACTTAACATTCTGTTCATGTGGACAGGTTATTTCATCCAGTCGTCTGCACTTGTTTATTACTATAAATATTACGTGGGAAGTGCAAAAATGGCAACGATGGTAGCTACGGTTATGACAATGGTACCGATGGTGGCAAATTTAACCGTTCCATTTCTGGCAAAACGTCTCGGAAAACGTAACCTTTACAGCGTATCCGCAGGATTACAGCTTGCAGGTCTGGCCGTGATCTTTATCGGAAATGTGAATACATCGGTCATCCTGGCCGGGGCAGTGATATCTGCAGCGGGATACGGATGTAAGGAGAGTATCTACTTCTCCATGCAGGCAGATCCGGTGGATTACGGAGAGTGGAAGACTGGTATTCAGACAACCGGAACGTTGTCGGCAATCAACGGTTTCCTTGGAAAAGTAGCACAGGCAGCAGCCGGAGGAATCTCGGGTCTGTTACTGAGCTGGGGAGCTTATGACGCAGATGCCGTTCATCAGACAGCAAATGCACTGACGGCGATCAAGATGATGTATATCTACATCCCGGCGCTCCTGATCATTTGCTCGATCATCACGATGTCGTTTTACCATCTGGATAAGGAATTTCCACAGATTCAGAAAGAACTGGGAGAACGCAGGAAAGTTCAGAATAAATAATAGAACCAGAACATATGAAACAAGAATGAGTGAAAGGAATTAATTATGAGTAAATCAGCAGAAACGAAGAAATATATGCCGCTGGTTGGCGCGGCAGGAATCGGATCTATGCTCGGATCCGGTATCATCATCGGACTGTCCGCTACAATTACAGTATGGCAGTCAGGACTTGGACTTACCGATGGACAGGTCGGAATCCTCTCAGGAGCACTTACATTTGCAATCGCAGCAGGATCACTGCTTGCAGGAAATATTACAAAGTTATTCGGACTGATCTGTTCATTTAACCTGATGAACCTGATGTATCTGATCGGTGCGGCAATCTGCGTACTGTCAGGCAACTTCCCGGTATTACTTGCAGGTCTGATCATCACAGGATTTGCTTCTGGAGCAGATCTTCCGATCAGCCTTACTGTAATCTCACATGATGCACCGAATGAAAAAGTATCTGCAAGTCTGATCGCATCGACACAGGTATTCTGGCAGATTGGTGTACTTGGATCTTACGCAATGGCATTTATCGTATCTCACGTAGAAGGCGCAGCAGGAGCAAGAATGGTATTCGCATTACTGGCCGTACTTGCAGGAATCGCATTCGTATGGAGAACATTTTCTAAGAAATTCAAAGAGTTTCATGCGGCAGGAGATGAATACCGCGCTGCAGAAGGTACAAAGACTTCTACAGAAGTATCATTTGCATCTCTTTTTAAAGGAACAGACGGAAAGAAATATGTATCATTTTTCTCATGCATCATTATCTTCTATGTATGTTGGAACCTGTTAGCTAATACATTCGGACAGTTCCAGACTTATATCCTGGTTAAGGCAAATGCATCACAGTCACTTGCAACGGGATGTGGAATCGTATTGAATATTGTAGGCCTGATCTGCGGAATCTTATTTGCATCTGCAGCAGGAAGTAAACACAGAAACAAATTCTTCTATGTAGGTATCGTGATTCAGGCAGGTGCCATGATCGGTATCGCACTTGGCGGTGGAACGATCGCTATGATCGTAGGTATGATCGCATGCTATAACATCGGTAACCAGTTTGCCGGAGAGTCTATTTACAAAGTATGGACACAGGAGTCCTTCCCGGTTGAGGCAAGAGCTTCTATGCAGGGATTCATCAATGGATTCTCAAGATTCTGCTGTGGATTATTCGCACTGGTAACGCCTTATCTGGTAGCAGGTGACAGAATCCACACAACTATGTATGGATTTGCAGGAATCGTCCTGATCAGTGCAATTGCCGGAACAAGAATGATTATGTTACAGAAAAAACACGGCGTTGGACAGATGTAAGCAGGAGGAGAGAACATGGCATTTACATTTCAAATCAATAATGATGTAAAATTCAAACATGATGAAAAACTGTTGGCAAAAGCAGAAGGCTTCCGCCCGGAGATCAAAAAAGAAAGAATCCACCCGGCACGGATCGTTGAAGTGATCGAAGATCCATTGAAATTAAATGGTGTTGGCGTAACAGAAAGTGATAAGAGCATCGATAAGATTGAGGAATACGGACTGAAAAGAAATGATAAAATGATTCTTGACTTTGGAGATCACAGAGTCGGAACATTTAAGATTCATATCGATCAGACTGGATCCCCGATGGATGCACCGCTTTATATGCGTATCAAATTTGCCGAACTTCCGGCAGAGCTTGCAGCGGAATCCAAAGACTATGAAGGATGGCTCAGCCGTTCGTGGATACAGGAAGAGTTCATTCATATCGATGAGCTTCCGGCAACACTGGAACTTCCGAGAAGATACAGCTTCCGTTATGTGGAATTGAAGGTTCTGGATACATCTCCGAAGTGGCAGGCAGTATTCTCGGATCCGATGGTTGTGACAGAGACATCTGCAGATTACAGCGGCTTCGAACCGATGAGATTCGAAGATCCGGAACTGCAGAAGATTTATGATATCGGTGTGAAGACGCTGGCGGACTGTACACAGGACGTGTTCGAGGACGGACCAAAGCGTGACAGAAGATTATGGCTTGGAGATCTCAGACTGCAGGCGCTTGCAAACTACGCAACATTTGATCAGACGGATCTGGTAAAGAGATGCCTGTATCTGTTCGCAGCTATGACGACAGAAGAAGGTAAGATCTCTGCAAATGTATTCGTAAAGCCGGAGAATGTACCGGATGATACATTCCTGTTCGAATACAGCCTGTTCTTCATCTCGACCTTATATGATCTTCATCAGGCACACCCGGATGAGGAGCTGATAAGAGAACTGTATCCGATTGCCAAGAAGCAGATGAACATTACATTAAAGATGTTCGATGAGAATGGCAAACTGAATCCGGACGAGAACTATCCGGTATTCGTAGACTGGTCCAATGACTTTAATAAAGACACAGCAGGACAGGCAGAGATGATCTATGTCATGAAGCAGTTCATCGAGCTTGTCAAAGTCGTAAGAGACTCTGAGATCAGCATGTACGAAAAGAAACTGGAGCTGATCACAGACTATGCAAAGAACGTGCTTTTCCGTCCGGAAAAGAACCTCTTTGCAACAGCCTGGGATGAATACAACATTGCAAGTCAGGTGTGGATGGTGCTGGCACATGTAATGTCAGACGAAGAGAATAAATCCATCATGCAGACCACGATCCAGGAGTTATTCCCGGTGAAGAATATCGCAACACCATATATGTATCATCACATTGTGGAAGCATTATTCGAGGCAGGACTGGATGAAGAGGCCATCCATCTGATGAAGAGCTACTGGGGTAAGATGATCTCACTTGGAGCGGATACCTACTGGGAAGCATTCGATCCGGATCAGCCGGAGTATTCTCCGTATGGTTCACCGATCGTGAACAGCTACTGCCATGCATGGAGTTGTACGCCGGTGTATCTGCTTAAGAAGTATGTGAAGAATAAGTAGGCAGATGTGCTGACTGTAAATGGGACGGAATAAAATATTACATAGTGTGCAGGAATCCGCCGGACGGGAAAATGTCCGGCGGATTTTACGTATAAAAATATATTCAAAAAGCCGCCAGTGGCAAATGTTTTACTTCGATTTGGATAAGATGAAATGAATTGGAATAATATATAATAAAATATGGAAAATATACTTGATAAATGGAATGATATATAATAAAATATGGAAAACAATACCAGAAATATAGATTACCACATGTTCGGAAGAATCCGTCGATGGAGAGTCCTGTAGAAGGAAGGAGATGATCCTATGACTGTAGAAGAGATGAAAAAGAAGAAAACAGAATTAGGTTTCAGTTGCGAGCAGATATCAGATCGTTCCGGTGTACCATTGGGAACGGTACAAAAGATATTTAGCGGAATAACCAAAAGACCAAGATATGACACAATTTGTCAGTTGGAAAAAGCATTTCCGATGGAACCTGATTCTAATCCATATCCTGGTATGATGAAAGAAAGCGTATCGGCTTATCGCATCTATGGAGATGGTACAGATCATGAAGGTGATATCTGGAAAAGTTTTCGTGGAAAAAAGCAAGGCGAATACACACTAAAGGAGTATGAAGCAATTCCGGACGAATATAGAGTGGAATTGATTGACGGAGTCATCTACGATCTGAATACGCCAACCACGATTCATCAGCAGCTTGCATTTGAAATCAGTATCAGATTAAGAGAGTACATTAGGCAGAACAAAGGATTATGTATGGTACTGCCGTCACCGGTCAGCGTACAACTAGATGAAGATGACCGGACGATGCTGCAGCCGGACGTCGTTGTATGCTGTGTCAGAGATAAAATCCTTCGAAGTCATGTCTATGGAGCTCCGGATATGGCAATCGAGATATTGTCACCATCTACAAGAAAAAAAGATATGGGATTAAAACTGAAAAAATATATTACTGCAAGAGTCAGAGAATACTGGATGGTTGACCCGGATAAGAAAAAAGTTGTAGTATATGACTTGGAACATAATGAGTTACCGGCCATCTATGGTTTTGAAGACCAGGTGCCGGTGAAGATATTTGCTGGAAAATGTCAGATTGACTTTTCGGAAATATACAGCTATATAGAATTTTTATTTGAAAAAGAATAGAAAAAACGGAGGAACACAACATGTTAAACATCGTACTACACGAACCAGAGATCCCGGCAAACACAGGCAACATCGGAAGAACCTGCGTAGCCACCAACACCAGATTACATTTGATCGAGCCGCTCGGCTTCCGCTTAAATGAGAAGAACTTAAAGCGTGCCGGCATGGACTACTGGGAGCATCTGGATGTCAGAACCTATATTGATTACAATGATTTCCTGGAAAAGAACCCGGGAGCCAAGATCTATATGGCAACGACAAAAGCACCAAAGGTATATACAGAAGTGAACTATGAACCGGACTGCTACATCATGTTCGGAAAAGAAAGTGCCGGAATCCCGGAAGAGATTCTGGTAGATCATAAAGAAGACTGCGTGCGTATCCCGATGGTGGGAGACATTCGTTCGCTGAACCTTGGTAATTCGGTTGCAATTGTGCTTTATGAAGCACTCAGACAGAACGGATTTGCAGGAATGAATCTGGAGGGACATCTTCACGAATTACATTGGTAGAAAAAGAATCTGATGGTATAAATTCCATATTATTTAGACAAAATAAGGATATTGTCCATTTTCGTTAAGAAAATGAGATGATATCCTTATTTGCATACCAGGTATATAAGTAAACGCAGGAGGTTTTTCAGTATTTCTACTTATTAATATGTGCACAAATATAAAACGACAAATTGATAAAAGTGTATCAAAGTGACATACAATTTAAAGAAAATATAAGAAATGTATGGCAAAATCACGAAAATAAGATTATAATTTAAACTAGATTTTGTATTTTTGAAGGAGAGGTGGTAGAAAAATGGTAGAAGAAACCATTAAGACCATCAAGGAAACGGAGAATGAAGCGGATGAGATCATAAGAAAAGCAGATGCAACGTGTACCGAGATCCTTGAAAAAGCTGCTAAAGAAGCAAAAGAGATAAAAGAACAGACTGTAGCAAATGCAAAGAAACAGGCAGAAACAGAACTTTTGCAGGTGAAAGAAGAAGGCGAAACCTTAAAGAAAAAGGCTTGCGAGAAGACGAAACAGGAGACAGAAGCGTTAAAAGCACTGGCTCAGGGAAAAGAAGAGGAGGCGGTATCCGCAGTCATGAAAGCGTTGCTTTGATGATACGGGAAGAGAAAAAGCCTGAAAAAGAAGAAAAGGAGGGATGCAGTTATGGCAGTATTGCAGATGCAGCGAATCAGTATCTGCGCATTAAAGCATGACCGGAAAGCGATTCTGGAAAAACTGCAGTCCATGGGCATGATAGAGATGCATCAGGTCGCACAGGACGAAGCCGGATTCGAGAAGATGGATACGCAGAGTGCGAAATCAAGCTTTGAGAAACGGGTGCAGATCACGGAAAATGCACTGGATGTGTTGAATCAGTATACTCCGGAGAAAAAGTCGATGTTCGCCAGTCTGGAAGGCAATAAGCTGATCGATAAGAAGACGATGGAAGCAGCAGCGGTGAAACAGGAGGAGGTCATGGAAGTGGCGGAACTTCTGATTGCTGATCATAAGAGAATTGCGGAAGCACAGGCCGAGATCGTGAAGCGGAATACCCAGATAGAGGCACTTGCGCCGTGGATGAGTCTGGAAGTGGAGATGAATTATCCGGGCACGAAAAAGACGGCAATGCTTCTTGGAACCATGGCGGCGGAGACGACACTGGAAATGATCTACGGAAAGCTTGCCGAAGAGCATCCAGAGATTGAAGCTGTAGATATATCGGTTATAAGCCGGGATAAAGATGCCGTGTACTTAAGCGTGTTCTGTATAAAGGAGCAGGCGGCAGACGTGGAGAACACACTCCGTACGGCTGGATTCTCAAGACCGGTCGTATCGGCAGAACGGATTCCGGCAAAGCAGAAAGCAGAACTGGAAGAGCAGATCAGACAGATTGAAGAAGATATCGCAAATATCCGAGAAGAGATCATATCCCACGCAGAAGACCGGGAGGAACTGAAGATCATCGGTGACTATTACCGGATGCGTGCAGAAAAGTACGAAGTACTGGGAACACTTCCGCAGTCCAGACGTACATTTATTATCAGTGGTTACGCAGCGAAAGAAGCGGTACCGGCGATCCGGAAAGGAATCGGGGAAGCATATGACTGTGTAATCGATGTAGAAGAGTTAAAAGAAGATGAAGAACCACCGGTGATCCTTAAAAATAACGGATTTTCGGAAAGCGTGGAAGGAGTTTTGGAGTCTTACGGACTTCCGCATAAAGGGGAAATCGATCCGACCGCAATTATGTCATTTTTCTATGTATTTTTCTTTGGAATGATGTTATCAGATGCAGCATATGGTGCGATCATCGCAATCGTGTGTCTAGTCATTCTTAAGAAATTCCCGCGCATGAGTGCAGGTATGAGAAAATCCATGAAAATGTTCATGTATTGTGGAATTTCTACTATGGTATGGGGAATTTTGTTCGGTGGATATTTTGGAGATGTCGTAGATGTTGTATCGAGCACATTCTTTGGAAAAGAGCTGACAATCAAACCGCTCTGGTTTGCACCGTTAAATGATCCGATGAGACTTCTGATCTATTCAATGGCATTCGGACTGGTTCATCTGTTCGTGGGTCTTGGAATCAAAGGATATATGTTGTTAAAAGACGGAAAGGTACTGGATTTCTTCTGTGATATCGTACTGTGGTACATTTTCCTGATCGGACTGATCCTGATGCTGCTTCCGTCAGAGATATTTGCTTCGATCGCACAGACGAAGATCGTGTTCCCTGCAGCACTGATTACATTGTCGAAAGCAATGGCGATCATCGGAGCACTCGGACTGTTACTGATGTCCGGAAGATCAAGCAAGAATCCGGCACTCAGACTTGCACTTGGAGCATATGATATCTACAACATCACCGGATGGTTAAGTGATGTATTATCATACTCCAGACTTCTGGCACTGGGACTTGCGACAGGCGTTATCGCATCCGTTGTCAACCAGATGGGAAGTATGCTTGGTAAGAGTGTATTCGGGGTCATCTTATTTATCGTAGTATTTATAGTCGGACATGCAATGAACCTGGCAATCAACCTGCTTGGTGCATATGTCCACACCAACCGACTTCAATTTGTGGAATTCTTTGGAAAATTCTACGAAGGCGGTGGAAAACCTTTCGAACCGTTTCATGCGGAGACAAAATATGTAGATATTAAGGAGGAAAAATAGATATGAGTATTTGGAATGATATGGGAATGGTATATGCACTTCTTGGTGCGGCAGTGGCAGTATTCCTGGCAGGTGCAGGATCTGCGATCGGAGTTGGTATTGCAGGACAGGCAGCGTCCGGAGTTGTAACAGAAGACCCAAGCAAATTCGCAAAAGTACTGATCATGCAGCTGCTTCCTGGTACACAGGGAATCTACGGACTGCTGGTTGGTTTCATTACATTATCCAAGATCGGACTTCTTGGCGGTGGCGCAGCAGATCTGGATCCGAAGACCGGACTTCTGATTCTTGCAGCTTGCCTTCCAATCGGAATTGTAGGTCTGATTTCAGGAAAAGCACAGGGACAGACAGCAGCGGCAGCAATCGGAATCGTAGCAAAGAAGCCGGATCAGTTCGGTAAAGCAATGCTGTTCCCTGCAATGGTTGAGACATATGCCATCCTTGCACTTCTGATTTCTATCCTTTCCGTAACAGCAATTCAGGTATAGAAGGAGTGTGAAGGAAAATGGCTGGATTAGATAAGATCAAAAGTCAGATCCTTGACGAGGCAAAAGTGACAGCGGATGCGAAGATCGAAGATGCGAAAGCACAGGCAGAACAGATGAAGCTTAAGGCACAGGAAGAGGGAGCCAGACAGGCAGATACTATCCTGAAAAAGTCGGAAGCAGATACTGCATCGCAGAAAGAGCGTGTGAAATCAGCCATCGATCTTCAGAGAAGAACGAGACTTCTGGAAGCAAAGCAGGAGATGATCGCAGAGATCATCGAGAAGGCGTATGAAAAGGTTATAAGTCTTGCGCCGGATGAGTATTACCAGATGCTCCTGTCTATTCTGGAAGCATACGTACTTCCGCAGGAGGGAGAGATCTATTTCTCTGTAAAAGATCTGGAAAATATGCCGGTAGGATTTGGCAAAGAAATTGAAGAAATAGCTCTGGCAAAGGGAGGAAAACTTACTGTAGCCGGAGCGGGCAGAGATAATATTGACAATGGATTCATTCTTGCGTACGGTGGAATTGAAGAGAACTGTACGATCAGGGCAATGTTCGATGCGAAGCGGGATGAACTTGCGGACATCGTTCACCGGATGCTCTTTGTATGATATGGAGGGACAACATGAGTGAACAATATACCTATGCGGTCGCAAGAATCCGTGCCCTGGAAGTATCCCTGTTCTCTGACAGTACCATCGACCAGCTGATCGCGTGCCAGAGTTATGATCAGGCATTGCAGTTCTTAGAAGAGAAGGGATGGGGAGATACCGAAAGCAGCGGGGATGCGGAAAAAATCCTGACGAGAGAAGAAGAAAAGACATGGGAAGTGGTCAAAGAACTGTCGATCGGAATGGAACATTTCGATGTGCTTTCTTATCCGAAGCTTTTTCATAATTTAAAGGCAGCGGTCAAGGAAGTATGCACCGGAGATAAGAACCGGCATATCTATTATGAAGATGTTCGGATTCCCGGGGAAGAGATGCGAAAGATCGTAGAAGACAGAGACTTCGGAAAGCTTCCGGACAGTATGCGGATCGCAGGAGAAGAAGCATACGAGACACTTCTTCATACCGGAGACGGGCAGCTCTGTGACGTGATCATAGACCGGGCGGCACTGGATGCCATCTATCAGGCCGGGAAAGAGTCACCGGATAAGATCATACAGGATTATGCAGAATCCACAGTGGCAGTGGCGGATATCAAGATTGCCGTCCGGTCACAGAAGACCGCAAAATCAACGGAATTTATGAAACGGGCAATGGCAGAATGTGATTCTTTAAGTGTGAGCCAGTTATCGAAAGCAGCACTTAGCGGTATGGACGCCATCTGCGAATACTTAAGAGGAACGGCTTATGCAGAAGGTGCGGAAGCACTGGCAGAGTCGCCGTCAGCATTCGAAAGATGGTGTGACAATCGGATCATCCAGACGATAAGTCCGGAGAAATATCATGCATTTACGATAGGACCGGTAATTGCCTATGTAATTGCAAGACAGAATGAGATTAAAACGGTACGAATCATTTTATCCGGAAAGCAGAATGAACTGCCGGATGATTCAATCCGGGAAAGGGTAAGGGAAATGTATGTATAAGATCGCAGTAGTGGGTGATTATGACAGCATCTTCGGATTCGCAGCACTGGGCCTTGATACATTTGCCGTCCAGACCCGTGAGGAAGCCGCAGAGAAATTACACCAGCTGGCACAGGGAGGATATGGGATCATCTATATCACAGAGAAGCTTGCCGCTGAGTTAACGCATGAGATAGAAAAATATCAGGAACAGGTCACACCGGCAATCATTCAGATCCCGGGTATCGCCGGTAATACAGGCGCCGGGGTTGCAGGTGTGAAGAAATCGGTAGAGCAGGCTGTCGGTTCCGATATTATATTTGGCAGCTAAAGGAGGTTGATTCGTCCGTATGAGTACAGGAACGATTAAAAAAGTAGCAGGACCGCTGGTCATTGCAGAAGGTATGCGTGACGCCAACATGTTTGACGTGGTACGTGTAAGCAGCCAGCGTCTGATCGGAGAGATCATAGAGATTCACGGAGATGAGGCATCCATCCAGGTATACGAGGAGACATCGGGACTTGGACCTGGAGAGCCGGTAGAGTCTATGGGAGTACCAATGTCAGTAGAACTTGGTCCCGGACTGATCACAAGTATATACGATGGAATCCAGAGACCACTGGATGACATTATGAAGATTTCCGGAAATAACTTAAAACGAGGCGTGGAAGTCGCATCGTTAAAGCGTGATAAGAAATGGGAATTTGTACCGGTCGCAAAAGCCGGCGATGAGGTCGAAGCAGGTGACGTACTCGGAACTGTGCAGGAGACCATCGTTGTACAGCAGAAGATCATGGTTCCTTATGGAGTAAAAGGAACGGTAAAAGAGATCAAAGCCGGAACATTTACCGTAGAAGAAGTGGTAGCAGTGATCGCTACCGAAGCAGGTGACAAAGAACTGACGATGATGCAGAGATGGCCGGTACGAAAGGGCCGTCCGTATCAGAAGAAGCTGCCGCCGGTAAAACCACTGGTAACCGGTCAGCGTGTTATCGATACATTCTTCCCAATTGCCAAAGGTGGTGTGGCAGCCGTTCCGGGACCTTTCGGAAGCGGTAAGACAGTTATTCAACACCAGTTGGCTAAGTGGGCAGAGGCAGATATCGTGGTTTATATCGGATGCGGAGAACGTGGTAATGAGATGACCGATGTTCTGAACGAATTTCCGGAACTGAAAGACCCGAAGACCGGACAGTCTCTGATGGAAAGAACCGTGCTGATCGCAAATACATCGGATATGCCGGTTGCAGCCCGTGAGGCTTCCATCTATACCGGAATCACGATCGCAGAATATTTCCGTGATATGGGATATTCTGTAGCGCTGATGGCAGATTCTACATCCCGTTGGGCAGAGGCACTTCGAGAGATGTCGGGACGTCTGGAAGAGATGCCTGGTGAAGAAGGTTACCCGGCATACTTAGGTTCCCGTCTGGCGCAGTTCTATGAAAGAGCCGGACATGTGGTATCCCTTGGTAAAGAAGGAAGAGAAGGTGCACTTTCCGTTATCGGAGCGGTATCTCCTCCGGGTGGTGATATCTCCGAACCGGTATCACAGGCAACCCTTCGTATTGTAAAGGTATTCTGGGGACTGGATTCCGCACTTGCGTATAAGAGACATTTCCCAGCCATCAACTGGCTGACCAGTTATTCACTGTATGTTGACAATATGGCAAACTGGTTCAACGAGGAAGTGGCAGCGGACTGGATGGAAGACCGTCAGAAGATGATGACAATCCTTCAGGAAGAAGCCGAGTTAAATGAGATCGTACAGATGGTAGGTATGGATGCCCTGTCACCGACTGACCGTCTGAAGATGGAAGCGGCAAGATCCATCCGTGAGGACTTCTTACATCAGAACTCCTTCCATGAGATCGACACTTACACGCCGCTTCGTAAGCAGTATCTGATGATGAAACTGGTACTGGCATTTTATGAGAAATCTGTCGATGCACTGAACAAGGGTGCGGACATGAATGCACTGATCGCCATGCCGGTAAGAGAAAAGATCGGCCGTTATAAATATACAACAGACGCCGATATCGAAAGTGAATATAAGAATGTAGAAGAAGAACTGGACAAGGAAGTTGCGGCTGCATTCGGGAAGGAGGACTTCTAATTATGCCAAAAGAATATAGAACCATACAGGAAGTTGCCGGACCTCTGATGCTGGTACGCGGCGTTGAAAATGTAGCCTATGACGAATTGGGTGAGATTGAGCTTGCAAGCGGTGAGAAGCGCCGCTGCAAGGTTCTGGAGATCAATGGAAATGATGCACTGGTGCAGTTGTTCGAAAGTGCCACAGGTATCAACTTAAGTAACAGTAAAGTACGTTTTCTGGGACGAAGCATGGAGCTTGGTGTATCGGAAGATATGCTTGGACGTGTCTTCGACGGACTGGGCCGCCCGATCGACGGGGGACCGGAGATTCTGCCGGATGAAAGACGTGATATCAACGGTCTGCCTATGAACCCGGCGGCAAGAAGCTATCCGGAAGAGTTTATCCAGACAGGTGTATCGGCTATTGACGGACTGAACACATTGGTTCGTGGGCAGAAACTTCCAATCTTCTCGGCATCCGGACTTCCACATGCCAACCTGGCAGCACAGATTGCAAAGCAGGCAAAGGTACGCGGAAGCAATGAGAAGTTCGCCGTAGTATTTGCCGCTATGGGTATCACATTCGAAGAGTCGAACTTCTTCGTAGAATCTTTCAAAGAGACAGGTGCCATCGACAGAACGGTATTGTTCGTCAACCTGGCAAATGACCCGGCAATCGAGCGTATTTCCACACCTCGTATGGCACTGACAGCAGCCGAGTATCTTGCATTCGAAAAAGACATGCATGTACTGGTAATTATGACAGATATTACCAACTATGCAGATGCGCTCCGAGAAGTATCTGCCGCACGTAAGGAAGTACCGGGACGCCGTGGATATCCTGGATATATGTATACCGACCTTGCAACGTTATATGAAAGAGCCGGAAGACAGAATGGCAAGAAGGGAAGTATCACACTGATTCCGATCCTGACCATGCCGGAAGATGACAAGACGCATCCAATCCCGGACCTTACCGGCTACATCACCGAAGGCCAGATTATCTTAAGCCGTGACTTGTACCGCAAAGGTATCAAGCCTCCGATCGATGTATTGCCATCCCTGTCCCGTCTGAAAGATAAGGGAATCGGAGAAGGTAAGACAAGAGCCGACCATGCAAATACCATGAACCAGTTATTTGCGGCATATGCGCGAGGAAAAGATGCGAAAGAATTAATGACTATCTTAGGAGAGGCAGCTCTTACTGATATTGACCTGGTATATGCGAAATTCGCAGATGCATTTGAAAAAGAATATGTATCACAGGGATACGATACCGACAGACCGATTGAAGAGACACTAGAGATCGGATGGAAGCTGTTGTCTATGCTGCCAAGATCAGAGTTGAAACGAATTGATGATAAGTTCTTGGATTTATACTATGGTAAATAGTAAGTTATGCGAAACGGATTCGAGCCGGCATGGCGTCCGGTATAAAAAAGTATAGAAAGGAGTGATACTATGGCGTCAACTCAGGTAACCCCTACCCGTATGGAACTGACCAGAACCAAGAAGAAACTGGTCACAGCCATAAAAGGTCACAAACTTCTGAAAGATAAACGAGACGAACTGATGCGTCAGTTCCTGGATCTGGTAAAAGTGAACATGGAACTTCGGGAGAAGGTAGAAGCGGGTATCCGTTCGGCCAATAAGAACTTCGTCATAGCCAAAGCCGGAATGGACGAAGCAACCCTGAACACGGCACTGATGGCACCGAAGCAGGAAGTAGATCTGGAAGTCGGACAGAAGAATGTCATGAGTGTAGACATTCCTGTATTCGAGACGAAGACCAGAACGGCAGATGCGAATGATATTTATTCGTATGGATTCGCATTTACATCGAGTGATTTGGACGGAGCTGTAAAATCTCTTGCAGATATCCTTCCGGATATGCTGAAGCTTGCAGAGACAGAAAAAGCATGCCAGCTTATGGCAGCTGAGATTGAGAAGACCAGAAGACGTGTCAACGCCCTGGAGCATGTGATCATTCCGGAGGCACAGAAGAATATCAAATATATTACCATGAAGCTTGACGAGAATGAACGAAGCACCCAGATCCGTCTGATGAAGGTGAAAGATATGATGCTGGAGGAAGCGCATCATTACAAAGAGAAGGAGTAAAAGCCTATATTGAAGAAATCCGCAGGGATAAGCCTTCCAGCTTGCATCTGCGGATTTTTTGCTATGAGTTTATAAAGAGTTGTAGAAAGTTCACAAAAAATCAGCATTTTCAAAATGAATATTGAAAATAAAAATCAGGCATGTTATTGTATCGATACGCAGATGAATTCTAATATCTGCACTGTATCTATAGTTACCATTCATTTATTTCAGACCCAGATAATCGGGAAAGAATCTAAAATGAACAATACAACAAACAGATAATGCATGCCTGATAAAAGAAGTTGGCTGTGTATACTGGTATATATATAAACTCTGTGTTATCATATCCATAAAGATAAACAGCTCTTCTTTACAGGGGACATATCTGTATAAGAGAGGAGAGCTGCTTATGGACCAAAGAAGATCATTAAAAGAATTAAACTTGCTGGACAAAGCATTGACAGTAAACTATTACCACCGGGAGCCGCTGATTTCAACTTGTTGAATGAAGTCCTGGTTGTGATGATTATGCCATTTGATTTGTTTGGATATGGCTTATATCGCTACACATTTCAGATGAAATGTGAGGAGATCCCGGAATTGAAACTGGATGATGGAGCAACGAGGATATTTTTAAATACCAGAGGGGAACATCCAGAGTTGGTACCATCAGAGCTGATAGAACTTTTGAAGTATATGCAATATAGTACAGATGAAGTGTCAGGGGCATGCGAAAGTAAACGGATTCAAGAAATGCATAGACGTGTTTGTCAGATTAGAGCAAGTGAGAAGACAGAGGTGAAGTATATGCAGACGTGGGAAGAAAAGATACAGAACGAAAAAGCTGCTGAAGGATAATGGTGAAAGGCTGCTGCTGTAGAAGTACAGGGCAGCTTTTTGCTTGTATCAAGATAAGAAATATTAAGAAAGTTGTTATAGAATCGCCCAAAAGAATAGAGTATAATCAAAATTAAGAAATTACGAAAAGAGGATCGGCCTATGAAATTAATGACAGAATCTATCTATATCGGACATGACATGAAGCGGTTCAACGAGATCCGGGATGCGCTGGATCTGGCGAAGATTCCATACAAACATAAAGTAAGAAATCAGGACTCAGAGTGGCTTTTTCAGGGAAAAGGAACGAAGAGATCCCAATTTGGAAGTATCGGAGTAGATCAGGATAAGGCATATGAATATGAAATTCTGGTGAGAAAGGAAGATAAAGCAAGAGCAGAACATGAGATTATATAATGCAATCATGAAGCATTTTACTCAGAAGATTCTTGGAAAGATGAAAGAGTTGTAGAAGTTTTATAAAAATTGAGCATTTCTAAATTACATATTGAAAATAAAATAAGGAATGTTATTCTAATCTAAAAATAGGAGCTTTATTTAAAAATATACTCTGTTTTAGGAGGTGCCGCATGTTAAAGAATAATAAAATCAAAATATTATGTCTGCTCATAATCGGAATCGTATTTTTGTATATATATGGACCAATTGCCTTCATGAAAGATGGATTAGTAACGAGACAGAGTGTAAATTCTTTTGATGAATTATACGAGTTAGGACCAGCACGCCGGCATAAATGTGAAAATGGTACACGTATTTATATTGTATATTTTGGATGGTCTGCTCCAAAAGTTAAAAAAGAAATAGTATATCAAAAGAATGAAGAAACACAAAAGCAAATAGTGGATGTTGATACGCAAAAAATTATTCCGGGATTATATTATGTTTCATGGGATACAAAAAGTTCTGTATACAGAATTGAAACAAGAAAAAAATATTATTTTGTAATACCTTATTGCTAAGGTGATTAACATTATCAAAAAAGGAAATAGTAAAAAATACATTGATTAATATTTATTGATATGTTAATATGTACCAAAGCATATTTCAAAAAAAATCAACGGTATATAAAAACAACATATACCATCTATAATCTAATTTTATTTCAGAAATCTATGCTTTCATACCAATCAATTGTAAAAAAGCAGGAGATGACTGAAAGAGTAAAAAGACATCCTCCTGCATACAGGAGGAAACAGAATATGGCGAAAAGAAAGGGTCAGAAAAGACGTAATCAAAAGTATCAGGTGAATAACCGGCAGTTAAAGGCAAAAAGGATGTACAAGGATACAATTTTTAGAATGTTGTACCATGACAAAGAGAATTTGTTATCATTGTACAATGCGGTGAATGGGAGAGAGTACACAGATCCGGAAAAGTTGCAGGTTGTTACATTGGAAAATGCGATTTATATGGGAATGAAAAATGATCTGGCGTTTATCATGGATATGAATTTATATTTATATGAACATCAGTCAACGTATAATCCGAATATTCCACTTAGAAATTTGTTTTATATTGCGGATGAGTATCAACGATTGGTGGTTCGGAAATCATTATATTCAACTGTGATACAAAAGATACCAACGCCAAGATTTTTAGTATTTTATAATGGAACAAAAGAAGTAGAAGATCGTAGTGAGTTCCGATTATCTTCTGCATACGAGAATCCAACAGAAAATCCAGATCTGGAGTTAAGAGTGACTATGCTGAATGTGAATGATGGACACAGTTCAGATTTGATGGAACATTGTAGAACATTAAAGGAATATGCACAATATGTCGCCAGAGTAAGAAAATATGCGGCGAAACAGGATGTCTCTTTAGAAGAAGCAGTTACGAGAGCAGTTGACGAATGCATAGAAGAAGGAATCCTGGCAGAGTTTTTATTGAAGAATAAGACTGAGGTGATCAAAGTGAGCATCTATGAATATGACAAAGAGTTTGAAGAAAAGAAACTGCGGAAAGCAGAGTATGAGGCTGGAAGACAGGATGGAATCGAGATTGGAAGACAGGATGGAATCGAGATTGGAAGACAGGACGGAATCGAGATTGGAAGACAGGATGGAATCGAAATTGGAAAGCGGATACTCTTAGAAAAAATAATAAAGAAGAAATTGAAAAAAGGAAAATCAACAGAACAGATAGCAGATGAATTAGAAGAAGATATAAACATAATTCAAAAAGTGGTTGAGAAATTAAAAAGCCAAATATAGAATTTGTCAAAAGAATTCCCTGAAGTGAATAATAAAACTTCAGGGAATTTATCATTTGCTCACTACCGGTATTATTCCGTAGTATCACGTCGGATCAATACCGGCGTAATCTGTTTATGAACCGGTTCTTTTAAAGGAGCCGGTTTCCTTTTTTTCATTTCATTCATCTGGAGAACCAGAAGTTCCATGGCAGTCTGTGCAATTTTCTCAATCTGCTGTCCAACGGTTGTGATTGGAAGGATAGCTTCGCTTGCAATAGGAGAATCATCGAATCCGACAATCTGATAGTCTTTCGGGAGTTTCCCGTATTTTTGAAATATCAGATTCAGGAACATACTGGCATAAGTGTCATTTGCAAGAAAGACCCCCTTTTTTTGTGAGGGATATTTTTCTTCAATTTCGTTAAATATGTTTTTTAGTTGAGTCAGGGTTTCCTGATAAGTGTTTCCAAGATTTCTTTGGATTAATTCGTGAACGACATGGTGTTCGTTACAGATATCTTCGAATCCCCGGATACGTCCATAGGTTGGAAGTGTATCTGGGAATATGGAATTGATGTGTAAAATAACATCACATTTATTGCGTATCAATAAACTGGTTGCCTGAACACCACCCAGATAGTTGTCTGTAGACACGCTGCAGACATGGTCACATTCCCGCTCAATCGTGACAACCGGGAGTTTATAAGAAGCAAGTTCTTCAGACGAAATGGTATTGCTTAAGACAATAAGTCCCTCAATCTTATAAGCCATCAGTTCATGAATATATTTTTCTTCAATCTCTTTTTTATTATTTCCAATGAATACAAGAAATTTATAATTATACTTTTCGTAAGTAGAAAGTAACTGGTTTAACATCTCAGAGTAATAGTGAAGATACAGGTTGGGGATGATAATTCCAACAAATTCACTTTTTCCATTAGCCAGTACTTTGGCGAGCTTATTTTCCTGGTATCCAAGGACATCCAGTGCATGAGCGATTTTTTCCTGATTTTCAAGAGTCAGAGAATCCGGATTATTAAAATATCTGGAAATGGTAGTTTTTGAAAAGCCTGTATAAGCGGCTATATCTGCAAAAGTTACTTTTTTCTGTTTCATGTAAATCCTCTTCCTTATAATGTATATTATCAGTATAGCAAGTGCATTGAAAAAAATCAAACAAAAAATAACTAGTTAAGTAACCGGTAACTTTTTCTTTGAAATCTATTGACAAGTAAGATCCTGGATAGTATTATGAACATATAAAGTAACCGGTTACTTAACTGGTTACGCAATCGTGAATCTGAAAGGAGAAAGCTATGAAGAAACGAACAGTAGGGGTACTGCTGGCAGCATTCTTTGCAATGGCATTGACGGGGTGTGGAGATAAACAGCCGCAACCAGGAGAAGTAAAGGGATATGACAAAGGCGAAGAATATCTTTCTATCTGGGTACATTCAATCGAAGACACAGAAGAAGGACAGTGCTACAGGAAATCTGTAGATGCATTTAATAAGAAATATGATGGGAAATATTTTGCAGATATTGAATTTATTCCACGAAATGACAGTGGTGGAGGCTATTCGGATAAGATCAATGCATCCGTGATGTCAGGAGATCTGCCGGATGTGCTTACTGTTGATGGCCCTAATATAGCGGCATATGCAGAGAACGGAATTATCCAGCCGCTTGCAAAATTAACAGACGAAGAAAAGAGCGTGTATCTGGATTCCATTATTCAGCAGGGAACGTATAATAACAAGCTCTATGCGCTTGGAGCAATGGAATCCAGCGTGGGACTTTATTATAACAAAGATATTCTCGCAGAAGCAGGTGTAGAAGTTCCAGATGCAGATCACCCATGGACATGGAGTGAATTCACAGAGGTGTTAAAGAAAGTACAGCCGGTAGTAGAGAAGAAAAAAGGTTATGCGCTGGATATGACTTTCCCGACAGGAGAAGCTACGATTTATTATTATGCACCGTTTTTCTGGTCAAATGGCGGTGACTTTGTAAATAAAGATGGACTGAAGGTGAACGGTGTATTCAATTCAAAAGAGAATCTGGAAACAGTGAATTATTTTAAATCGTTTTTGGATAATGGATATATGTCTAAAGTACAGATCACAGACCTGTTCGAAAGCGGAAGAGCAGCATTTAAGTTCGACGGGGCATGGGAAGTAAATACAATCTATAATAACTATCCGGATGTAAACCTTGGAGTTGCACCATATGTAGTATCCGATAACTGGGATGGCGGAAGATATACACCAACCGGTTCCTGGGCATTTGCGGCATCATCAAAGACGAAGAAACTAAAAGGTGCGACAAAGCTGGTACAGTGGATGAGTGGTGTAGAAAGTGGAAAGCGTCTGTGGGATGAAAGTAAGAGTTTCCCATCTACATATGAAGCGTTTGAGAGCAGTCCGATTTTTGAAGAAGATGAGAATTATAAAGCCTTATATCATCAGCTGAGTAAATATGGACATCCAAGATCAAAAACACCTGTATATCCACAGGTTAGTGCATCGGTACAGGAAGTATTGGAAAATTCGGTACTTACCGATAATGATGCGAAGACAGAACTGGATAAATCTGTAGAAAGGATTAACGCAAAATTAAAGCGTTATGTGATGAAATAATGAAGAAAAGAACAGAATCCATTATGGGAATGGCGTTTTTTGGACCGGCACTTGTGTTACTTACGATATTTTTATTCCTGCCGATGATCCTGACATTGATTTTCAGTTTTACTGATTTCTTTGCTTTAAATCCGGGACTGACGCATTTTGTCGGACTGGACAACTATATTCAGATTTTTAAAGATGATGTGTTTTCACAGGCATTTTTTAATACCGTAAAGTTTGTGATCATTATTGTTCCGCTGCAGGGAATTGGAGCGCTTGTGCTGGCACTTCTGATTAATAAAGTGACGCATTGTAAGAAGTATTTCAAAGTAGCATTCTTTGTTCCGGTGGTCATGTCACTTGCTGTTGTGTCAACACTGTGGATCCAGATCTACAGCCCGGAAGGAATTATGAATGCAATCCTTTCTTTCTTTGGAATTGATGCACAGCCATTCATCAACAGTGCCAGTCAGGCACTTCCATCCATCGCGATCATGAGTGCATGGCAGGGAATGGGATATCAGATGATCATCTTCCTGGGAGGAATCCAGGCAATCAATCCGGCACTTTATGAAGCGGCCGAGATGGACCATGCAACACCGTGGCAGAAATTCAAGGACATTACCCTGCCGGAATTGAAACCATTGTGTGTGTTCGTTTTAATTACGATTACGATCGGAGCATTCCGTATGTTGGTACAGCCAATGGTTATGACCGGAGGAGGACCATCGAATTCAACGTATACGGTTGTGTATGATATATATGAAACAGGTACTGTTAACTGGGAAATTGGACTGGCATCTACAATGGCTATTGTATTCGCATTCTTTGTAATGATACTGACCGTGATCCAGACAATCGCAACAAGAGATAAGGAGGATCAGAATGTTAACAAAAAAGCAAAAAAGAAATAATTGGATACTGACGGTCGTACTTCTGATCGTATCATTGTTGTTCCTGTTCCCGGTTATCTGGATGCTGGCAAACTCATTCAAACCAGACGCGGCAATCACTGCTGATATGAACAGTATGGCGGCATTCATTCCACCGGCATTGAACGGCAATTTCTTTGAAAATTATGTATCTGTATTAACAAATACAGGATTTGTACGATATATGTGTAATACCTTGTTCTATGCAGCAATATTGATCGTACTTGGTGTAATTGTAAATGGACTGGCAGGATATGCATTGGCTAAGATTAATTTTCCATTCAGAGAACGCTGGCTTCTGATCATTATGCTTCTGATGATCGTACCGATGGAGACGATCATTACGATACATTTCCTGATCATTGCAAAACTTGGACTTCTGAATACGGTGCTTGGATATGTACTTCCAATGATCGTGAATCCGTTTAACATTTTCCTGTTCCGTCAGGTATTCCTGGGACTTCCGGATGATGTATATGAGGCAGCACAGTTAGATCACTGTGGACCGGTAAAATACTTTTTTACTATGGTTCTTCCAATGTCAAAGAGTGTAGTGGCAACGGTTAGTGTATTTACATTCCTGAATGTATGGAATGATTATCTGTGGCCGTCACTTGTATTTACATCCAGTGATCTTCTGACAGCACAGATTGGTCTGAATGCGATTACATCAAATGATAACACAACAACAGGACAGACCCTTGCAGTTATCACAATGGTAACAATTCCGGTCATTATTATCTATTCACTCTTCTCAAAACAGATCGTAGAAGGTGTAATATCAACAGGTTCCAAGGAGGGCTAAAAGATGAGCTTTATCGAATTTAAAAATATATGTAAAAAATATGCAGGAAACGATAAGAATTCCGTGACAGACTTTAACTTAGATATAGAAGAAAAAGAATTTATCGCATTTGTAGGACCATCCGGATGTGGTAAATCCACAACACTCCGAATGATCGCAGGATTTGAAGAGATTACAAGTGGAGACCTTTTTATTGATGGAAAACGTGTGAATGAGGTTGCACCGGCGGATCGAGGAATCTCTATGGTGTTCCAGAACTATGCACTGTATCCACATATGACGGTAGAAAAAAATATTTCTTATGGATTGAAGAACATGAAGGTTCCGGCAGATGAGATCAAGAAAAAAGTAGACTGGGCAATTGATATCCTGGGACTCGAAGAATATCGTTACCGTAAGCCTAAGAATTTATCAGGTGGACAAAGACAGAGAGTAGCACTTGGAAGAGCGATTGTAAAAGACCAGAAAGTCTTTCTGATGGATGAGCCGCTTTCTAACCTGGATGCAAAACTGCGTGTCAGCATGAGAAATGAGATCAGCAAGTTACATAGAAATCTTGGAAGTACAACCATCTATGTTACACATGACCAGGTTGAAGCCATGACTATGGCTGATCGTATCGTTATCATGAAAGAGGGCGTGATCCAGCAGGTTGGAAAACCAATGGAATTATATGATCATCCGGTAAACAAATTTGTTGCAGGATTTATAGGATCTCCTCAGATGAACTTCTTTGATGTTACCTTAAAAGGAAACGAAGTAACATTTGAAGACGGAAATAAACTGATGCTTCCGGAAGCTATTCTTAAGAAACTGAATGGTAAAGAAGGCGAGATGACACTTGGTATCCGTGGAGAAGATCTCAAAATGGATGGACACAACCTGGAACTTTATAAAGAAAATAAAATGAAAGCTGTGATCACAGATACAGAAGTCATGGGAAATGAGAATAACCTGTACTTCCAGTTCGGAGGCTGCCAGGCAGTTGCACGAGTTTCTAAATATGAGATCAGCCAGGTTGGAGATGAAATTGAATTTGTATTTATGCCATCCAAGATTCATTTCTTTGATAAAGAAACAGAACTTACAATCTGCAACTAATTTTCAGGAATC
>ERZ506957.160-NODE-160-length-30638-cov-4.854625_pt1 | contig 30638 bp, 33 predicted proteins | sample MGYA00512894_ERZ506957 | MGnify/ENA metagenome assembly ERZ506957
AGACGTGTGCTCTTCCGATCTCGATCATGAGGTTCTGAACGGGGAAGGCCAGCGAAACGGCGGTGAGAGCATCCTCACTGATGCGGGAGACGAAGATGCTATCGACGATATTATAAAGGGCCTGGATGAGCATGGAGATGATGAGCGGCAGGGCCATATTAAAAATGAGCTTTTTGACCGGCATTGTCCCCATTTTGTTTTCTTTTGGCATGGAATTGACGGACATGACGACCTCCGTAAAAGTATTTTTGCACAAATAGCAGACTTAACTTATAGTATACTATTACTAAATGAGAATGTCAACGAAAGGGAAAAAGGCTCCCGTTTAACCTTTGTGTGGATAGGGTAGAACTCCAGTGATTTCACTAAATCACGCACTTCACCGATACTGGATACCGAAAAGAGCCGAAGGCAACCTCGGCATCTTTTCATGCCAAAATTGTAGAACATTGTGGTATTATGGGATAGAAAGATATTTGAAAAAATGTGTGAGATTTGAGTTCAAAAGTTGTGTATATAGGTGAAAGGGTAAATTCGAAAGTGGGGTGAACGCTGATGGATGACGCAAATATAGTCCAGTTATACTGGGATAGGAATGAGCAGGCAATCCCCGCAACAGCAGACAAGTATGGAAGCTACTGCACCTCGATTGCCAAAAACATATTGGGTAATAATGAAGATGCCGAGGAATGTGTGAACGACACATACTTGAACGCGTGGAACTCCATGCCACCGCATAGACCGAGCATTCTATCTACATTCCTTGGGAAAATAGTCCGAAACTTATCGTTTAACCGATACAAGCATAACAATGCCGACAAACGAGGCGGCGGAGAGTTGCCTGTGGTTTTGGAGGAACTTTCAGACCTGGTATCTGGCAAGGATGATGTTGGGCAGGCATTTGACCAAAAGGAACTCACGAAAGCCATTGATACATTTCTGGATAGTCTTTCTCCAGAGAATAGAAGTATTTTTATCAGCCGATACTGGTACACCGATGGCATTTCAGAAATTGCTGTCCGGCACGGCATGAATGATGGGGCAGTATCAATGACCCTTAACCGCCTCCGCCTTAAACTGCACAACTACCTTTTAGAAAGGGGCTTTGAACTATGACTAACGAAAAACTGTATGAGGTCCTTGGCGATATCAATGAGAAATATGTCAGCGAGGCAAGGGTATACCAAAAAGCAAAGAAGTCCATCTGGGCTAAATGGGGAGCGGTTGCAGCTTGTTTGGCTTTAGTATGCGTCGCGGCAATTTCCCTTTTTCCCCACAACAACGATAGTGTTACTACTCCGGGTATAGCAGACGCAGCACCGATGATTTATGTTAATGACACCTTGTATAAACAGTCTACTTCGCAAACATCGTTCAACGAATTGAAAGACGATTTTGTTTATTTAGGTGTCATTGAAAGTGATGTTACCAACTTCCAAGGCACAAATGACGCAGGTAATTATTTGGACGGCATACCCAAAGAAAACTTCCAGGCAAATCACCCTATTGTTGGCGCAGAAGTTTATCAATATGGCGAAAACATCGTCGTTGGGATTGGCGGGAAATACTGGTTGTATGAAAACTATCATAGCACAGACCTCGACGGAAACCCAGACGGGTATGACCCACTCCCCAATAACCAAACTTCTGGTGAAGAAGTATCAGAACAAGACCCTGCCGCAAACTGAATGAGCTATCTTCATATCGAAAGGGCAGCCGAGAAATCGACTGTCCTTTTTCTACGCCCATTTTCCGTCAAATCGACGGATGGATTGGCGGATAGGCTTATATCCACACAAAAGGTAAAAGGGAGGAAAAAGGAGGGAAAACCGTACCGGTTGGCAGAAAAATGTCCCCTGCTGTTCCCGGAAAGGAGCGGCAGGGGGAATATTTTTGTGCTTTTACAAGGTGACAAGGTTCCGGAGAACTTCGACCATCTTTTCCAGCGAACGGACGGGGATAAATTCGTGGATGGAGTGGAAATTGAGACCGCCGGTGGAGAGGTTGGGGCAGGGGAGCCCCTCGTAGGAGAGACGGGCGCCATCGGTGCCGCCGCGGATGGCGACGATCTTGGGAGTGACGCCGGCCTTTTGCATGGCGGCTTCGGCGTTATGGATTAGGTACATATGGTCGGTGAGCTTCTCTTTCATATTGTAGTAGCTATCGGTCATATGCAGGGTAAAGGTGCCGGCACCGTATTTCTGATTCATAAAATCGGCAGTTTGCTGCATGAGCACCTTGCGGGCCTCGAACTTCTCCCGGTCGTGATCGCGGATGATGTAGGCCGCTTCAGCGGAGGATTCATCGCCCGACATTTCGCAGAGGTGGAAGAAGCCCTCATAGCCCTCGGTGTGGGCGGGAGTTTCGGCGGCGGGCAGCAGGCCGATAAATTCCGCCAGCAGCAGGGCCGCGTTCTTCATTTTGTTTTTGGCACTACCGGGGTGGATATTGAGCCCCCGCACCTTGACCGTCGCCGCCGCGGCATTGAAGTTTTCATACTCGATCTCGCCCAGCTCGCCGCCATCCACGGTATAGGCTTCCTTGGCAGGGAAGCGATCCATGCGGAAGCGGTCGGTGCCGCGGCCGATCTCCTCATCGGGGGTGAAGCAGACGGCAATGGGACGATGCTTTACCTCGGGGTGAGCCAGCAGGTACTCGCACAGGGTAACGATCTCCGCCACACCGGCTTTATCATCGGCACCCAGCAGGGTGGTGCCATCGGTGACAATAAGCTCCTGGCCGATATATTCCTCCAGGAAGGGATAATCGGTGGGGGAAAGGGTGGAAGCGCCCAGCTCCAGTACGCCGCCGGGGTAGGTGACAATGCGGGGCTTAATGTGATCGCCGCTGACGGCGGGACTGGTATCCATGTGGGCAATAAGGCCAAGGGCTTCGCCCTCGCCGGGGAGATAGCCGTAAACATAGCCATCGGCATCCTGCTCTACATCGGTAAGTCCCAGGGCTTTCAGTTCTTCAGCAATGGCGACCCCCAGCACCAGCTGATTGGGGGTGGAGGGACAGGTCTCGCTCTTTTCATCGCTGTTGGTGCCGTAGCCCACATATTTTAAGAAGCGTTCGGTAATATTCATGGGATGAGCCTCCTTCGTTTATTTTAGGAATCCGTTGACGATCTCCCGCTCGGCTTCCTCTTCGGTCAGGCCGAGGGTCATCAGCTTGATGATCTGCTCACCCGCGATCTTGCCGATGGCGGCTTCGTGGATCAGGGCGGCATCAACATGGTTGGCGGTAAGGGCCGGGGTGGCGATGACGCAGGCCTTATCCATGATGATGGCGTCACATTCGCTGTGACCGGCGCAGGCATTGTTGCCATTGATGCTGCTGCGGAACTCCTGCTTGCTGTGGTCCCGTGCCACGCTGCGGCTTACCACATCGGTGCTGCAGTTCTCACCGTTCAGATCGATGGCAAAATCGGTGATGGCGTGCTGGTCGCCGGTGGTCATGATCTTTTCGTGCACCGTAAGGGTGGAACCGGCCGCCAGCGAGCCGCCGGTTTTGCGCAGGGTGTCATCTACGCCGGCGATCTGTGTGGTCTCCATATCCATGGAAGCCCCTTCCTCCAGGTAGACAATGGTGGTGGGGTTCATTACCCGCTTGCCGCGGCCTTCGCCTTCGCCGTAGTGCTTTTCCACATAGCGCAGGTGGGCGCCTTTCCCCACATGGAAGGTATGGATGCCGTCGTGGGAGGTTTCCTCGGCCCCGGCGCAGTGGATGCCGCAGCCCGCGATGATGACCACATCGGCGTTTTCGCCAATATAGAAGTCATTGTAGACCAGGTCCTTAAGGCCGGTTTGGCTGACCACCACGGGGATGTGGACGCTTTCATTTTTGGTGCCGGGGGCGATGATAATATCGATACCGGGCTTATCGGTCTTGGTGACGATATTGATGTGGGCGGTGGTATTGCGCCCGGCGGGGGCGCCGTTGGCGCGGATATTGTAGGCCCCGATGGGCAGGCTGTCGAGATCGGCGACCTCTTTCAGCAATCGTTTCTGGATTTCGTCAATCATGGTCAGCGCACCTCCTTGATGGGATCGGAAAGCATACTGCACACCGGCGGGGCGGTATCGATATTGCGCAGCAGGCGGGGGAGGACTTCCTCCCGGGGACCGCATTCCGCCAGGCGGCCATCTTTCAGCAGAACGATGGTATCGGCGATATTAAGGATACGCTCCTGGTGACTGATAATGAGGATGCTGCCGCGGGTCTGCTCGTACATCTTTTCAAAGACACGGATGAGATTCTGAAAGCTCCAAAGGTCGATGCCGGCTTCCGGCTCATCAAAGACCGAAAGGGCGGTGCCGCGTGCCAGCACCATGGCGATCTCGATGCGCTTTAATTCACCGCCGGAGAGGCTGGCGTCCAACTCACGGTCGATATAATCCCGGGCGCAAAGACCAACCTCGCTGAGGTAGGCGCAGACTTCGGCGATATTGGCGTCCTTTCCGGCGGCCAGGTTCATCAGGTCGCCGACCCGTAGGCCCTTAAAGCGCACCGGCTGCTGAAAGGCATAGCTGATGCCCCGGCGGGCGCGTTCGGTGATGGAAAGGGCGGTGATGTCCTCGCCATCCAGCAGGATGCGGCCGGAGGTGGGGGTATAGATACCGGCAATGATTTTGGCCAGGGTGGATTTACCGCCGCCATTGGGGCCGGTGATGGCCACAAAGCGGTCCTGGATCGTCAGGCTGATATCGTGCAGTATTTCACGGTTTTCTTCGGTTTCGTAGCTGATGTGTTGCAATTCCAGCATAGAATACTCCTTACATAATAAGAGATGGATGGGCCGCAAATAAGACCTTACGAGTATAGTTTACACATTTTTGGGGCAAAGTGCAAGGCTGTGGGGGAAATTCTCCATAAAAAAGGAGCAAAACAGTAATGCGGCGGGGGAAATGACGAGTTAGCCTTGGCAAACTGCACAAGTTTTTTGTTAGTCAAGGCTAACCTGATGGCAGGACTGCCGAAAATGCGGGAGGAGAATTTTTTTTGAGAAAAATCCATTGACAAGAGAGGGCGGCTTTTGTATTATAATGCATGGTTAGCAAGCGCTAACTGCAAAGTGACATCAGCCAAAAGAAAGACACCGGCTGAGGAACGGAGGACAAACAAATGATGCCTTTAAGCCTGGCGCAGGTAGGGGAAGAAAATATCATCAAGCGCATTGGCGGCAGCCCGGAGGTAAAACGCCATTTGGAGAATCTGGGCTTTGTGGTGGGCGGTGAAGTGACCGTGGTAAACACCCTGGGCGGCAATGTGATAGTGAATGTAAAGGAAGCCCGCGTGGCCATCAGCAAAGAGATGGCGGTAAAAATTATGGTATAACGGCAGCGATGCCTTTTTACACTACATAAGCACAAGCGAAATGTGACAAGAAGGAGGAACCAGACGATGAAAAATCTGAAAGAGGCCAAGATCGGCGAGACCGTCCGTGTGGTAAAGATCCATGGCGAAGGCGCCATCAAGCGACGCATCATGGATATGGGCCTGACCAAAGGTGTTGAGGTTTATATCCGCAAGGTAGCGCCGCTGGGCGATCCCATCGAGGTAACGGTGCGCGGGTACGAGCTTTCTCTGCGCAAGGCCGATGCCGAACAGATAGAGGTAGAATAAGTCGGACCCCGCGGGAGGCTGCATCCCGCATTTTTAACGACATATGGTTAGCGTCTGCTAATCAAAATCATCAGAAAGAGAGGCCATAACGCATGGATGTAAGAATTGCCCTTGCCGGTAACCCCAACAGCGGTAAAACTACCCTGTTCAATGCTCTTACCGGTTCCAACCAGTTTGTAGGCAACTGGCCGGGTGTTACCGTAGAGAAAAAGGAAGGTAAGCTGAAAAAGCACGAAGGCGTTACCATCACCGACCTGCCCGGCATTTATTCCCTTTCCCCCTACACCCTGGAAGAAGTAGTAGCCCGTAATTATCTGCTGGGCGAGCGCCCCGATGCCATCCTGAACATCATTGATGGTACCAACCTGGAGCGTAACCTGTACCTGACCACCCAGCTGACTGAGCTGGGCATCCCGGTCGTCGTCGCCATCAACATGATGGATTTGGTAAAGAAAAACGGCGATAAGATCAATGTAGAAGAGCTTTCCCGCCAGCTGGGCTGCAAGGTTGTAGAGATCTCTGCCCTGAAGGGGACCGGCGTGATGGCTGCCGCCGAGGCTGCCATTGATGCCGCCAAGAACAGCAAGACCGTTCCGCAGCACACCTTCTCCGGCAGCGTAGAGCACGCCCTGGCCCACATTGAGGAAGCCGCCGTGCACAATATGCCCGAAGAGCAGCAGCGCTGGTACGCCATCAAGATCTTTGAGCGTGATGACAAGGTGCTTTCCTCCCTGAATATCGATAAGGGAGTATTGGAGCACATCGAAAACGACATCAAGGCCGTAGAGACCGAAATGGATGACGATGCCGAATCCATCATCACCAACGAGAGATATATCTACATCGGCGAGGTCATTAAGGCCTGCTACAAGAAAAAGAATCACGGCGGTCTTTCCACCTCCGATAAGATCGACCGCATTGTGACCAACCGCTGGTTGGGTCTGCCCATCTTCGCGGTCGTCATGTTCATCGTTTACTGGGTGGCCATGGTGGGCGTGGGCGCCCCCGCGACCGACTGGGCCAACGACGGCCTGTTTGGCGATGGCTGGCACCTGCTGGGCATTGATGGCGGTTACGGCGATCTTGCCGAGGAATACGGCGATGCTTCGCTGATCGTAGACGGCTATGATGCCTACATCGAAGAAAATGGCTCTCTGGCCGCAGATGGCACCTTTACCTATGAGGTAGAAGATGAGGAAACCCTTGCTGTCTCCACCGAGACGGCGACCATGGCAGACTATGAAAAGGCCAAGGCGACCATCGAGAGGATCGGGGAGGAGCCCGACCCCGCTGATTACGGCATATGGGTGCCCGGTGTCCCCGTGCTGGTGGGGAACGCCCTGGAGCGGGCCGGTACCGCCGACTGGCTCTCCGGTCTGATTCTTGACGGTATTGTGGCTGGTGTCGGCGCTGTTTTGGGCTTTGTTCCCCAGATGCTGGTGCTGTTCCTGATGCTGGCTTTCCTGGAGGCCTGCGGCTACATGGCCCGTATCGCCTTCGTGCTGGACCGTATCTTCCGTAAGTTCGGCCTTTCCGGTAAGTCCTTCATCCCCATGCTCATCGGTACCGGCTGCGGTATCCCCGGCATCATGGCTTCCCGTACCATCGAGAATGAGCGTGACCGTCGCATGACCATCATGACCACCACCTTCATCCCCTGCGGCGCCAAGGTTCCCTTCATCGGCATGATTGCCGGCGCTCTGTTTGGCGGCAGCGCCTGGGTTTCCACCTCCGCTTACTTCATCGGCATGGCTGCCATCATCATTTCCGGTATCATGCTGAAGAAGACCAAGATGTTTGCCGGCGATCCCGCTCCCTTCGTTATGGAGCTGCCCGCGTATCACTGGCCCACTCTGGGCAATGTCCTGCGTTCCATGTGGGAGCGTGGCTGGTCCTTCATCAAGAAGGCCGGTACCATCATTCTGCTTTCCACCATCTTTGTGTGGTTTACCTCCCGCTTCGGCTGGGTGGACGGGCAGTTCTGCATGCTGGAGGAGGATCAAATCAGCGCCTCTATCCTTGCCAAGATCGGTAATGCCATCGCCTGGATCTTTGCACCTTTGGGCTGGGGCAACTGGCAGGCGACCGTTGCTTCTATCACCGGTCTGGTTGCGAAGGAAAACATCGTTGGTACGCTGGGCGTACTGTACAGCGGCGGCGCCGGTACTGTATATGATGCTATCGCGGCTGCGTTCAACGGCATCACCGGCTACAGCTTCCTGGTATTCAACCTGCTGTGCGCTCCCTGCTTCGCGGCCATCGGTGCTATCAAGCGTGAGATGAACAGCCCCAAGTGGACCTGGTTCGCTATCGGTTATCAGTGCGGCTTTGCCTATGCGGTAGCCCTGATGATCAACCAGTTCGGCGGCCTGTTCACCGGCAATGCCAATATCATTGGTGTGATCGCTGCGGTCATTGTACTCGCTGCTATCATCTACATGCTGGTACGCCCCTATAAGGAGGCCACCAAGCTGACCACCAAGGTAGAGATGTAATTCGCAAAATCACTTTAGACCATAGACATAACAGAAAGGAGTCGGACTTATGCTAGCATGGATCACGGAAAATATCGGTACGATTCTGATCTCGGCCGTATTGCTTCTCGTTGTTGTACTCATCATCCGGAAGCTGGTAAAGGACAAGAAAAAAGGAAAATCCAGCTGTGGTTGCAACTGTGCTCACTGCGCCATGTCGGGCTCCTGCCACCAGAAGTAACAAAGCAACAGGCGGGGAGACGCGGATGGAAGCATCTGCGTTTCCCCTTTGCCTTAACAGGAGGTAAGCAATGGCTAACCAAAACGCACTGACGGCCGCCCATATCCGCTACCTGCTGGTGCTGCTGCGGCTGACTGCCGCAAACGGACACACCCGCTGCGTCGATCTGGCGGCGGCACTAGAGCTTTCTCCGCCCAGCGTCCATAATATGGTGGATACCATGACGGCGTTGGGGTTAGTGAAGAAAGGCGCCCGCGGGGCGGTCTCGCTGACCGAATACGGCAGCAGAACGGCCGAGCGGTACCAGCGGTACTACCATAGTGCAGCGGCACTGCTGCGGCAGGGCTTCCCGGAGCTGCCGGAGCCGCAGACGATGATCTGCCAGCTGCTGGCGCAGGTGCCGGAAGAAAGCCTGGCGGGGCTGTGTGACCACCAGACGGTAGAAGAGGCGGCCTCCTAAGGAGGACCCCATGAACATACAGGAACTGTGCTGGACTGCGGCGCTGCTGCTGGCGGTTGCCGCGGGACTCAGTTACATCAAATACAAAATAAAAACACTGCTGAAAAACGCGGCGGAGAAGAAAGGATGAGTGAGATGGTACAGATGACGCTGAAGGTGGATGGTATGGCCTGCGGCATGTGTGAGGCGCATATTAATGATGCCATCCGCAGCCACTTTGCTGTAAAGAAGGTGAGCTCCAGCCACACCAAGGGCGAAACGGTCATCCAGTGTGAGGAACCGCTGGAGGAGGAACGCCTGCGGGCGGTGATCGCCGAGACTGGCTATGAGTTGAAAAGCGTGACCACCGCGCCCTGTGAGGAAAAGCACGGCCTGGGCGGGCTGTTCCAGCGTAAATAAAGCGGAGCCAAAATGATATACTAACAGCACAAGCGGAAAGGGGGCGTCGGGATGTCGGAAGAACTGGTGGTGGAGCAGTGCAGCCCCACCATGGCAGGGCTAAAAACAGGAAACCTATTCAGCTGCCCAGCGGAGGATACCCGCACGCTGTGGCAGAGTATCCGCCGACTGAACCAACGGCTGGTGCCCTGCGGTATCCGGTTGGTACCGGTAAAAAGTCTGGGTGACCGGGAGCTCATCTACATGTATCGCCCGGAAAAACTGCGGCGGGACCTGCGGGAGCAGGGGGCACGCGCCATTCTGAGGGAAAAGCGCTACCCCACCGAAGACCCCGAGCGCTGTGTGGTGGAGCTGGTGCGCCGCCTGAACAGGGGAAAGGATTTTCCGCATGAGATCGGATTGTTCCTGGGTTATCCGGCGGAGGATGTCAGCGGATTTATCCGGCATGGTGCCCGCTGTGCCAAGTGCGTGGGCACCTGGAAGGTATACGGCGATGAGGAATCCGCCCGGAAGAAATTTGCCCTGTACCAGAAGTGCACCCGCCTGTACTGCGAAGCCTATCGCAAGCACAATAACCTGGACCGGCTGCTGGTGCGCACGCACGGCAGCTGAGCAAAAGCCCCGCCATTAGCGGGGGCTTTTCTTTTGGGGCCGGGTGTGGCATAATAGGGATAGTAAAGCGGAAAAGAGGCGCGGTAAAATGGAAAAACCGAACTTCCAGCGGGAGACTGAAAAAGCAATAGAGCGGCTGTGCGTGGTGTCCCGTCCGCCGCTGCTGCTGCATGCCTGCTGCGCGCCTTGCTCCTCTTATGTACTGGAGTACCTGACCCAATATTTCTCCATTACGCTGTTTTTCTGCAATCCCAATATCACCGACCCGGCGGAATACCAAAAGCGGCTGGCGGAGCTGCGGCGCTTCTGCGCCGAGGCGCCCTTTTGCCGGGATGTGACGGTGGTGGAGGATTCCATCTCCTCCGAGGCCTTTTTGCGGGCTGCGGCCGGCCTGGAGGACGCCCCTGAGGGCGGCAGCCGGTGTGAACGGTGCTTCCGGCTGCGGCTGGAACGCGCGGCGGCCTATGCCCAAGAGAAAGGATTTTCCCTTTTTGCCACCACGCTTACGGTAAGCCCCCATAAAAACGCTCCGCTGCTCAATGCCATTGGGCAGGAGTTGGGCAAGCGGTATGGGGTGGAATACCTGCCCTCTGATTTTAAGAAAAAGGGCGGCTATCAGCGGTCCATCGCGCTTTCGCATGAATATGGCCTATACCGCCAGCCCTACTGCGGCTGCGAATTTTCCCGCCGGCAGGCCGCTGATACAAAATCCCCAAAGGAATAAAGCACGCAAAAAAAGACGCCGAAAGGCGTCTTTTTTGCAAACCGCAGAAGTTTTTCGCAACCGGCGCAGGGATAGGAAAGGGGCGGGCGTGGGTTGAACCCATATGCCCGCCCGCGGTTTTAACTTACTGCGCGGTTCCTAATGGCTTGGATCAGCCCTCAACAACCATCTCGAACACCAAGGCGTTGGTGCCGGTGGAATCAAGCATGGCAACCAGAAGGGGACCATATTCGCCCTCAGCAAAGACAGCGGCATAGGTGACACCCTCTACCTCGATCTTTACAGTGGTGTCATTTACAGCAGAGTAGGTACCTTCGGGTGCAGTGTCGTTGCCCTGATACAGTGTAACGGTGGTCTCATCATTGAAATAGAACTGATAGTAGTCATCCATCTGGCTCAGAACTTGATTGACCTGATCTTCGGTCATCACAACGCCGTTGACACAGCCACCGATAAAGCTCCAAGCAGTGCCGACCAGATCAGGGACGGTATCCATAAAGGTATACATAGTCAGGACGCTCTGAGCATCCTCGCCGCCCTCATTGGGGGTATCTACGGGGTCGGAATCGGGGGTGGGGGTGGGCGCGGGCTCATCGCCGCAGGCGGCCAGGGCCAGCATCATGATGGCAGCCAACAGAATGGCAAGCAGTTTCTTGGTGTTCATAGTTCGTTCCTCCAAATACTTTTTCTTTTTTATATAAACCGCGGGATGCGGTCTATAACGGGATAGTGGGTCATTCGTAGATCAGGGTAGAGATTTCTCCGCCCTCGCACAGGAAGAATACGCTATCGGAGTAGGCGTAATTATCCATGGCGTCGCGCATCTCAAATACCATGCCGTAGCGGCCGTCCGGCAGCTCCATTTCGGCAAAAGAGGTATCAGCGGTCACGGTCAGCTCCTCCACGGCATAGGCCTCCAGGCCATCCTCCCCGGAATAGGAGGAGAGATACCAGATGGTGGTGAGGGCATCGCCGGGCTGCAGCAGGCGCAGCTCCTTATCGGACATACCGGCCTCGCCAATGCCCTGACGGGCTCCCAGGATACTCCATTCCTCAGTGGTAAAGTCGTAGGCGACCTGCAGGTTGTAGGGCTCGCCATTCAGCAGCACCGGCACGGAGTAAAGGTTATAATCCTCACCCTCAAAGCATAGCTCCATGTAGACCATATGCCCATCAATGCCGCCCCATACGCCGCGGAAGTTATCGGAGAAGACACCGTTTTCCCAGTCAGCGTTCATGTCGTTATCGGTGCCCAAAAGCAGCATGATGTCGTTTTCTTCATCAAAATAGTACAGCGAAAAGCCGATGCCCGCCAGAATGTTGTCGGCTTCCGGCCCCAGGGTGAGATGGGAAACGCCGTTCTCATCCACCTGCAGCGGCATACCGTCCCAACCCATAGCGGCCAGGCTCTGTATCTGCGGCAGCTCCTCGTAGTTCATGCCGGAGATATACTCCATCCCGTTGTCATCCAGCTGGCCGGTCAGCTCGTAGGAGTAGAAATATTTGAACGCCTGGCCGGCGCCGACATTGGTGTAGCCATACAGATCGTTCAGGTCGCCATTGTAGGAATAGTAGCAGGAAAGGCCGGTGGATTCGGCGCGGTAGGGCCCGCTGACCCGATACAGCACACAGTCCTCCAGGGCATTCAGCACATCTCCGGCGGTTTGCAGCAGGCCGGTGCTCTGCCGGGCCATGTGGCCCAGATCCACCATGTTGGTGTAGCCCTGCTCACGGGTGTTGCCGCCGTAGTTTTCGCTCTGCGCGGCAATGCGGGCAAACCGGGAGAAGAACCCGGGATCCTCGCAGGCAGCGGCCAGCGCTTCAGCGCCAAAGGCCTCATAGGCCTCCAGCAGCGGGCCGGTGCGGGTCAGGTCGGTCAGGGAAAGGGTGGCGTTGCTGTGGGTGCCCACCGCCTGGCAGCCGGCGTAGTAGGCATCACAGATGACCTCACCCAGTGCGGCGCCGTCCATGGCGGGATCGGCGGCCAGGGCGCCCAGCCAGCCGGTATAGTCCCATCCGTTGGCGGGCTCCACTTCCTCGGAGGCCACCAGATAGTGCGCGGTACCGGCAAAGGTGCCCGCCACATCCACCGTGGCCATCAGGCAGGTATCAAAGCCTACCAGCTCCAGGGGCGGATTGTTTTCATCGGCTTCCCACACCCGGCCAAAGGCAGTCTGCATCTCATCCAGGGTCAGGGAGTCATAGCCGTAGCGTTCATCAAAGGCCGCGCCGCTTACCGAGCCGCCCCCGTGATTCCAAAAGAGAACAGCAGTCTTTTCAGCCGGGTAATTTTGCTTGCAGTAGCGCAGAAAATCCGTCAGCGTGGCGGCATCGCCCATGCTGGCGGGGGGCAGCTCATCCACCAGGGTAAGCCCCTCGCTATCGTACACATAGCGCTGCAGGATATCAGCATCGACGACATTGTTCTGCCAGGTCTTGGCGCCGCCGGTCTGGATGACGACCCGGACATTCTCAGGCAGGGCCACCTCCATCATTTCCATCAGGTCGCTGGTGGCAAAGCCGCCGTTCGATTCCAGGTCGCTGCCGCACAGGTACCAGTAGATGGCCCAGGTGCCGGCCTCGGCGTTGGGTTCGGGCGTGGAGATATCTTCTCCACACGCACCAAAGGCCAGCACCAGAAAGAGCGCCAGCAAAGAACTCAGTATTCTTTTTTTCAAGGGTAGTTCCTCCATGTTGATTGGGTAAAATGAATAATTGCGACAAGAGTACACTATTTAATTGTCTTCATTGTAGCATGGGAAAGCAAGTGGAAATGGCCCAAGTGCGAAATGCGAAAAAATCGGTGTGAAATGCAGCGCGATATAGTTGCAAAATCGACATGGATAAAATAGAATAAGACTAACGACAAGAGGAGGTGAGGGGCATGCTGCGCATTGGCGTATGTGATGACGATAAGGAATTCCGGCAGCGCTTGATGCAGATGATCCGCATCTGGTCGGATCACAGCGGGATCCCCACCGAGCTGTATCCCTTTGATAATGGGGACGAGCTCATCGCCAAAAACGCGGCCTTCCGCATGGATATCATCCTGCTGGATATTGTGATGCCGCTGCTGAACGGGATGGATACCGCGCGGGAGCTGCGCGCGCAGGATACTGCGGTAAAGATCATCTTTTTGACCTCCTCTCCGGAATTTGCCCTGGAATCCTACGAAGTAAGGGCACAGGATTACCTGCTCAAGCCCATCACCTACGAGCGGCTGCGGCGGGCCCTGGAGGATTGCAGCCACCTTTTCGAGGCGGAGCCGAAAAACATGGTGCTGAAGACCTCCTTCGGCTTCCAGAAGCTCTATTTCCATGACATCGAATACGCTGAAGCCCAGAATAAACGGGTGGTATTCTATCTGCGCGGAGATAAGGTGGTGGAAACCTCCGAACCGCTGCGTTCTTTTGAGGAGCGCCTGACCGTCAGCAGCGGGTTCTTCAAGTGCCACCGCAGCTACCTGGTGTACCTGCCCAATGTCGATCACTTTAATAATAACGAGATCTTTACCAAATCCGGCCGCAGCATTCCCATCGCGAGGGGCTACGGCAAAGCCTTTCAGGAGGCTTATTTCGCGCATATGTTCCAAGAGGAATAAAGAAAGAAGGGACCTCCATGCTGGAAAGCATATTGGCTGTGCTGCATAATGCTACTACGCTTCTGTTTGGCGTTTACATATCTGCAGCCTTCCTGGGCGTTCGCATGAACCGCCACAATGTCTTTACTCTGCTCATTTTTTCCGGCGCGGTGGGAATCATCTATATCGCTGCTTACCTGGGCCTGGGCACCGAGGGTACCGAAAAAATCTATCCTCTTATTATCCACCTGCCGCTGGTGCTGTTCCTTTCCCGCTACTATAAGTACAAACCGGCGCTTTCCGTCCTTTCGGTGCTTACTGCCTATCTTTGCTGCCAGATCAGCAAGTGGGTGGGCCTGGTGGCCTATGCTGCCATGCCCCAGATGTGGATCTACTACGCGGTACGCATCACCGTCACAGTCATCACCTTCATTATCCTTATACGGTTTGTCTCCGATGCTACCGCGCAGCTGTTGCAAAAGCCCACTCGGTCCCTCCTCATCTTGGGCCTAATGCCACTAGTCTACTATGTGTTTGATTATATCACCGGCGTATATACCACGCTGCTGTATTCCGGCCGGGAGGTCGTAACGGAATTTTTGGGCTTTGTACTGTGCATCGCCTACATCCTGTTCCTGTTCATGTACTTTAAGCAGTATGAGGAAAAACGGGAAGCGGAGCTGCGCAACCAGCTGATGGAAATGAAGCGTACTCAGTCCGAAAAAGAGATCGAGGCAATCAAACGCTCCCAATATGAAATTTCCATCCTGCGGCATGATATGCGCCACTTCCTCACCAATATTTCCGGCTACATCGAAAATGGCGAGACCGAAAAGGCGCAGGAATTCATCCGCGAGGTCATCACCGCCACCGATAATACCGCCACCCAGTGTTACAGCAAAAATGAGGTAGTTAATCTGATCCTCTCCTCCTACGAGGAAAAGATTAAAGCCTGCGGCATCGAGTTCAAATACTCGGTGCAGATACCGGAGGAATTGCTCTATTCCGAGGTGGATCTGACCGCCATTCTCTCCAACGCGCTGGAAAATGCTATCCACGCGGTCAAAAAGCTGCCGCCGGAAAAGCGCTATATCGAGCTGGACCTGCGCATGAAGGAAAACAAGCTGCTCATTTCCATCAAGAATACCTTTGCCGAGGCCCCGGAGCTGCGGGACGGCCTGCCGGTAGCCAAGGAGGAAGGCCACGGCTTTGGCAGCCAAAGCATCCGTTATGTGGCGGAAAAGCTGCACGGCAATTGCCAGTTCTCGGTGGTGGATGACCGCTTTGTACTGCGGGTAGTGCTGTAAGCCGTAATACATAAAGGGAGATACCGGTGTGGGTACCTCCCTTTTTTCGCAAAAGGAATGCCCCCGGCCGGGCTCTCCGGCGGGAGGCAGTATTTTATGGGATCAGAACGCGACCTTCATAAACAGGGCAACGCAGCACAGGATAACAGCCAGCGGAACATAAAGGTACCGGCCGATGCCATACCACAGGCGGCCGCGGGTCTTCCCGCTGCCGGTATTGATGGCCGAAAGCAGCTCGTCCTTTTTCATTACATAGAACCAGGAAACAGCGCCCAGCGTAGCGCCGATGGGGATGATATAGATGGAAACAAGATCCATCCACGGCCCCCATTGGGAGATGGTCTCCATACCGATGCCGAAGCCAAGGCACAGTACGGCCAGGATGATGAGGGTAGCGGTGCGGCTCAGCCGGGGGAACCGGTGCTGGAGCGATTCCGCCACGGCCTCGAACATGTTTTGCAGCGAGCTGACCCCGGCAAAGATCATGGCGATATACAGGATAACGGCAAACAGCTGACCTAGGGGAATATCCTGCAAAATGGTGGGCAGCGTGACAAACAGCAGGCTGGGTCCCGCGCCTACATCCAGCCCGTAGGAAAAGCAGGCCGGGATAATAACCAGCGCGGCCACCACCGCAGCGATGGTATCAAACAGGGCGGTATGCTGCGCCACTCCCACCACATCCTCCTGCGGAGAGAGATAAGCCCCGTAGACGATCATGCCGCTGCCGGTGACCGAAAGCGAGAAAAACGCCTGCCCCATGGCCCAGATCCAGATCATGGGGTCTGTCAGGGCCTCCCACCGCGGAGTAAACATAAACCGATATCCCTCCGCGGCGCCGGGCAGGAAAAATACCCGTACCGCCAGCACCAGGAAGATGAGGAAAAACAGCGGCATCATGATCTTATTGGTCTTTTCTATGCTGTGGGCCCCCAGAAACAGCGTAAGCAGGGTGCCCACCACTACGATGATGTGATAAGGCACCACCGAATAGGGCTGCGCCGAAAAGGAAGAGAACCAGGCGGCGGCATCGGCGGTCATCAGGGTGCCGGTCAGGGAATCCACCAGCGCTTTCAGTACATAGGTAACAATAACGGCATACCCGATAGCGATGCACAGGGAGCCCGCCAGCGGCAGCCAGCCCAGCACACCGCCCACCTTCCCGGCTGTTTCTCCACGGGTGGCCCAGGCATTGCGGTAGGCCCCCAGGGTGCCGGTGGCCGCCCGCCGCCCCATGGCAAATTCCGCCGGAAGACCGACATAGCTGAAGATAAAGACAAACAGCAGGTAGATCAGCAGGAATGCCCCGCCGCCATTGCTGCCCAGTTTGTTGGGGAAACCCCATACATTGGCCATCCCCACCGCCGAACCGACCGAGGCCAGAATGAAGCCCCACCGGCTGGCAAAGCTTCGTGTGCTTTTTTGATGTTTCATTTCATTTTCTCCGTTTCCATAGAACAAGCCGTGCCTTGCGGCCGGCTTGCTGCTCCTTGCTATTTTAGCGCTTTGCATCGAAAAAGTCAACACAGCCCCCGCCCGGTATTCCAAATATCCGCAAAAATATGCTTGACAAATTAAGGAGGACAACACCATGCAGGAATTGCAGATCGGCAGAGTTTACCGCCACTTTAAGGGCGATTATTACCTGGTGGAGGGCCTGGCGCACGATTCGGAAAGCGGCGTGCCCTGTGTCATCTACCGCAAGCTGTACGGGGATGGCGGCCTGTGGGTCCGCCCGCTGGAGATGTTCCTTAGCCGGGTAGACCGGGAAAAATACCCGGAGGTCCGCCAGGAATACCGCTTCCAGCTGCAGGAGATCGCCAGTGTGGCGCATCACGGGGAGTGAGGCTGTCCCATGGAGTGTGAAAAGATCCACTGGGTGCTGTGCCCGGCCTGCTGGGGCAAAACCCGCACCTAGATCCGGGAGGATACCGTACCGGAAAACTTCCCGCTGTTCTGCCCCAAGTGTAAACAGACCTTCCTGGTGGCGGCCCACAGTGGAAAAATAGAATACAGAGCAATCATGCCAGACGCAGAGCCGAACTTGATCCCATTCCAGGTTTGCTCTGCGTTTTTGCGTCGAAGGAAAGGAGACAGAACCCCTATGAAAGAAATTACCGTACGCCTGCTGCTGGCTGCGGCAGTGCTTATGCATGATATCCCGGCACGGAGGCGCTGCTGTGGCTGGAGATTATCCGCAGCTCGGTGGAAAAGACCACCTTTTCCTCTTACACGCAGATGGTAAAGGGAAAGATCGCACCGTATTTCCGAAACACCGGACTGACGCTGGACGAAATTCAAGCCAAGCACATTCAGAGCTTTTATCTGCATGAGCTGAAAACCGTGTCGCCCGGTACGGTAATCCACTATCACGCCAATATCCACAAGGCACTGAAATACGCCGTCAAAATGAACCTGATTCCCTTCAACCCCGCCGACAAGGTGGAGCGCCCCAAGAAGCAGCGGTACATTGCAGACTATTACCGGCAGGAGGAGCTGGAGAGGCTGCTGGAAGCGTCCAAGGATCATCCGTACTCCCTGCTGATTCAGATGACCGCCTTTTACGGCCTTCGCCGCAGCGAGGCGCTGGGGCTGAAATGGGACGCCATCGACTTTGAGCGGGACACCATCACCATTAAGCACATTGTAACCAACGCAAAGATAGACGGCAAATGTGAAATCGTCTGCGCCGACCGTGCCAAGACGAAATCCAGCCTGCGCTCCCTGCCGCTGGTCAGCAATATCCGGGAAAAGCTGCTGGCGCTGAGGGAGCAGCAAAAGGAGAATCGGCGCGTATGCGGAAATTGCTACAGCAAAAAGTATGACGGCTATGTTTTTGTGGATGCCATGGGCAATATCTTCAACCCCAGAAGCGTTACCGCCAATTTCAGCAAGCTGCTGGAGCAGAACGGCCTGCGGCACATTCGCTTTCACGACCTCAGACATAGCTGCGCCTCACTGCTTTTGGCGAACGATGTGCCTCTGAAGCAAATACAGGAGTGGCTGGGGCACAGCGACTTCACCACCACGGCGAATATTTACAGCCATTTGGATTATAAGTCCAAGATCACCTCGGCAAATGTAATGGACAATATCCTGACTCTGCCGGACACAGGGCAGACTGGCTGGCACACCTGAGCTCTTGCCGAAAATCATGTACGCCGATGTGACCTTGAGAGAAAAGAAAAGCCCAGTCATATGGGCAAAAGCCTTGATATGACTGGGTTTTTGGCGGAGAGTTAGGGATTCGAACCCTAGGTTCCTTTTGGGAACACGACATTTCGAGTGTCGCACCTTCGACCTCTCGGACAACTCTCCGTATATCTCAAGTGTAATCCTTGCTCCGGAAGAATGCAAGAAAAACACGCAAGAACGATATGAAATTGTGAAATCCGAACCCGCGCAAAGCCTTGTGCGGCGGACCTCTTCAGCGGACGAAACGACCGGAGCTTCCAAAAATTTCGAGTCAGCCCCGTTATGACCACTTCGATACCTCTCCATATGATGTAACGCCATTTATTCTACTATACTCCGCGGGAAAATGCAAGGGTGTGGAGAAAGGCGATTGGCAAAAAAGCAAAACTTTTCGCAAAAAACGAAAAAAAGCAATTGACTATTTCCGTTTGATGTGGTAATATAATTAAGCTGTCAAAAGCAAATGCGCTGTTAGCTCAGCTGGATAGAGCGTCTGGCTACGGACCAGAAGGCCAGGGGTTCGAATCCCTTACAGCGCGCCATTCCGCCACAGGCTATCCACTGTGGCGGCTTTTTTATTATCTGTTGGAGGGTGGGATGCGCGGTGAGTTGGTGGGTGTATGTGCTGGAGTGCCGGGATGGCACCCTGTATACCGGCTGTACCGATGACATCCCCCGGCGGCTGGCGGCGCACAATGCCGGCCGCGGTGCCAAATATACCCGTGGCCGTGGGCCGGTGACGCTGCGCTACCGGGAGGAGACCCTGGATAAACCGGCTGCCCTGCGGCGGGAGGCGGCCATCAAGCGGCTGAGCAGAACTGGAAAGCAAGCCTTGATTGATGTATACAATAAGGAGAACAAAGATGAAATATAACAAATTGTATCATATGGTGGCCGCCCTGCTGGTGGTGATGCTGCTGGTGCTGACCGCCTGCAGCAGCGATGCCCCACAGCCGCAAGCTCCTGATAAAACTACTGTGACCGGCCCCGAAGAAATCGGTGAAATTTATCTGTACGGTGAATACCACGCCAATGAACATCTGCTGCAAAAAGAGCTGGAACTGTGGCGGGACTGCTACGCCCGTGGGATGCGCTATCTCTTTGTTGAGGAGGCATACTATACTGCCCAGTACTTTAACTTGTGGATGCAGGCAGAAGACGATACCATTCTGTTGGAAGTTTTTAAAGACTGGGAAGGCTCTCTCTCCTATAATGAGCTGGTTCTGGATTTCTACCGCAGCATCAAAGCGGACTGTCCGGAGACGATTTTTGTCGGCACCGATATCGGGCATCAGTACGAGACGACCGGCACACGCTACGAGGCATACCTGCGGGCCGCGGGACAACTGACCAGCGAGGAATATAAGCGCACCGATGCCTGTGTCATTCAGGGACGGAGTTTCTATCTGGTGAGTGACCCCGATACGCAGGATACCTACCGCGAAAATGCCATGGTGCAGAACTTTATTGCTGCGGTGGAACGCCTGCCAGCCGGGACCGATATTATGGGAATTTACGGTGCCGCACATACCGATCCGGCCGCCCTTTCCTGGGGTGGTACGGTGGATAGTATGGCAAAACAGCTGGCCGCCTACTATGGCGATAAGCTGCACTGCACCGATCTTTCCAAGCTCCCTGCGCCCGCGGTCACTGAGATGGACATTATTGTAGCGGGCCAGCACTATACTGCAACCTGGCTGGGCGGGGAGGATGCCAGCGTGTGGTCGCAGCAGTACCAAAGCCGCACCTTTTGGCGGCTGGAGAATGCCTATGCGGACTTTGCTGATGCCATGCTGACCGATGATGTCCTGCCCTACAATAATTACCCCATCGAGGTAGAGGTCGGTCAGGTCTTTGCCGTTGAAATGGTTCGCAGCGATACCGGCGCCAGCGAGTGGTTCTATTACCGCTCCGATGGCACCACTTGGAACGGCCTCCCCACCACTGTGGGATTTGACCCGGAAGCGTAAATACGAAAGGCCCCTGCCCGGCTTTGCAGCACGACAGGGGCCTTGCTTTATTCATCCTCTATTTTGGACAGCCGGTGGCGCACCGCTTCGGTGACCGCAAAAAGGTGAAAATACAGCGCCCGGTAGTCCGGTGTGCCGCTTTGCATGCAGGCTTCCTCGCAGTGCTGCTGTTCCTGCTCTATCAGCCGCAGGGCCTGCGATACTGCGTCATACAGGCCGTAGCTCAACTTTTCATAGTCCAGCATTTTTCTTTCTCCTGCATAAAAATTGTTGACTCACCTATTATATGACAAAATGTCATATTAGTCAATTGACAATATGACAAAATGTCATTGGGTGATATGATGCAAAACAATTTGCGAAAGCTAAGAAAAGAAAAAGGTTTATCCCAAATCGCCGTGCAGATGCAGACCGGCATCGAGCAGGCGCTCATTTCCAAATACGAAAACGGCGAGCGGGTGCCGCCCACCGAAACGCTGATGCAGCTGGCCGATTTTTACGGTGTCAGTATGGATTACATTATGGGCCGCACCGACCGCAAGGAAATTAACTGCTGATCTCCCATTTGGGGAGACCGGCGGTACTTTTTATCGGAAAAACGAAAATTTGTTCGAATTATATGGTTCCCAAATGCCGCAAAGTGTGCTAAAATAGGAGCAGAAGGAAGGTTTTCAGCACGGGGGCGCCGCAGGCAAGCCGCGAAGCGGCATCGGCGGCCGAAGGCCGCCGGCTCCGGCGCAGCCGGAGCGCCTGCGGCGCCCCACCCGGATTCTGCACAGTCCCATCCCAAGGAGGTACCTCCCATGGCAGCACCCCTCGCGGATCGCATCCGCCCCCAGTCCCTCGATGAAATGGTCGGTCAGCAGCATTTGCTGGGGCCGAATGGCCTGCTGCGCCGCATTGCCCAAAGCGGTACTCTACCCAATCTCATCTTTTACGGCCCCTCCGGGGTGGGAAAAACCACCGCGGCCCGCATCATTGCGGCGGGCGCGGGCAAAAAGCTCTATCGTCTTAATGGCACTACGGCCTCCACCGGGGATATCAAAGCCCTCATTGCGGATTTAGGCGGCTTTGATGCCATGGGCGGTGTGGTGCTGTACCTGGATGAGATCCAGTATCTCAATAAAAAGCAGCAGCAGACGCTGCTGGAGTACATTGAGGATGGCTCCATTACCCTCATTGCCTCCACCACCGAAAATCCTTATTTCTATGTCTACAATGCCATTCTCAGCCGCTGCACCGTTTTTGAGTTCAAGCCGGTGGATGCCGCCGAGGTGGAACGCTACCTAGAAAGTGCGATGGAAAAGCTGCGGCAGCAGTCCCCGGGATTACAGGTGGAGGAGGGGGCGCTGGCCCATATTGCCGCCTGCTGCGGCGGGGATGTAAGAAAAGCGGCCAATGCGCTGGAGATCTGTGCCCTGGGCGCGATGGCCACTACCGGCCGGCCGGTCATTACGCTGGAGGACGCGAAACAGGCCGCTCAGCGCAGTGCCATGCGGTATGACCGGGAGGGCGATCAGCACTACGATCTTCTCTCCGCCCTGCAAAAATCCATCCGCGGCTCCGATCCCGATGCCGCGGTGCATTACTTGGGTCGCCTGCTGGAGGCCGGGGATCTGCTTTCTCCTTGCCGCCGTCTGCTGGTCATTGCAGCGGAGGACATCGGCCTGGCCTATCCACAGGCCATTGTCATAGTAAAAGCCTGTGTGGATGCCGCTGTGCAGCTGGGCCTGCCGGAGGCCCGCATCCCACTGGCGGAGGCCGCTGTGCTGCTGGCCACAGCCCCCAAGTCCAACGCTTCCTATATGGCCATCAATGCCGCTATGGCAGATATTCAAAAGGGCAGGGGACAAGGCTTCCCGCGCTGCCTGCAAAATGTCCACTATGATAGTGCCGAGGTGGAGCAAAAGGGCCAGAACTATCTCTACCCGCACGATTTCCCCAATCACTGGGTGGCGCAGCAGTACCTGCCGGATGACCTGATTGGTACCCGGTATTATCACTATGGCGATAACAAGACCGAGCAGGCAGCCCGCACCTACTGGGAAACCCGCAAAAAGGAGAAGTAAGCATGGGCTTTTGGATCTTTATGTTCTGCTGCACTCTGTTGATCCCCATTATCATGATTATAGCCGGCAATTCCATGCGTCTTGGTAAATTCAAAACCATTAATTCTATCGTCGGCTACCGCACCCGCCGATCCATGAAGAACCAGCAAACTTGGGACTACGCCCACCGGGAGTGTGGTCTGTTGTGGCGACGCTGGGGCAGTACCATGCTGGTGCTTACCGTCATAGCCATGCTGCTGTTTATGGGGGAGGACACCGACCACATTGGGGTGGTGGGCAGCGTTATTACCGTGTTGCAGATGATCCCCCTGTTTCTTTCCATTGTCATCGTGGAAAAGAAGCTCCGGGAAAAATTTGATGAGAACGGCCTTCCGCGGTGATAGCTGTCGCAAGCTCTACCCAAACAAAAAAGCCCCCATAGGGGGCTTTTTATGATGCAAATGGAAATGCCCACCAATAAGAGGAGGAACCTCAGCGGCTGGTTCCGGCGGCGCTGCCACTGCATTACCATAAGCATAGCATAAAGTGCAGCATATGTAAAGCGTAAATTACACTAATAAATCAGTGTATAATGTAGCCACTTTGCCCCCTAAAATAGGGGTGAGGTGATAAATATGCTGAGAATAGAACGAGATGAATATGTGAACCGTACTTTCCGTATCAACAAAAAACTGGTGGATCGGATGGAAAAGGTGTGCGATGCCAAAAACATCTCACTGAATAAGCTAATGGTGATCTGTGTGGAATATGCACTGGATAACCTGGAAGAGGATGACCAGCAGGAATAATGGGCAAGAATAAAGAGCCCCTCGGGGGCTCTTTATTTTATTGGAAATAGAGCCTTATCAGCTTACCCGGGAAAAACGATCCTGATAGACACCCAGCTTTTCGCAGATGGCCCGCGCCTCCTCCGCATTGCTTGCCGGCGCTGCTATGGTGTATTCCTTGTCGTCATCAAAAAGCCCGGTCACCAGGATGTAGCAGCTTCGGTCATGGTCGGTAAACAGCCACCCATAGCCCTCCCCGTGGTCTTCGGTATAAAAGTGGTTGTAGAAGAACCCACCCAACAGGCCGTACTCCCGGCCTTCTCCGCTCAGGGTAAAGTCCAGCTCATCCATGCCGTCCCACAGGGTATAGTCCAACGCGGCGGTGCCCACCACGCCCTGGAAGGTCATAGCCGCTTTTCCCATGCGCTGTTGGCCCCAGGTGCCGCGCAGTGTCAGTGTGGTAGAATGGATCTCCGCGCTTTCTTGTTCCACCATCATGGCGGGCAGCGTTTCATCCGCAGCTTTCTTTATAGGGACAAACATGATGGCCGAAACACCCAACAGAATGGCGCAGATCACCGCGACCAGGATCCAGGTCCGCTTTTCCAGCCCGCCGTTTTGATGGTCGGTCAGCCGCTCACCGCTCATAGGCTGGTCACCGTATCCAGTGCCAGCTCCATCATATTGGTGAATTTGGTCTGCCGGTCCTCGGGGCTCAGTTCTTCGTTCTTACCGATGACATCACTGATGGACAGAATGCCCAGTGCGCGCTTGCCGGCATAGGCAGCGTTGGCATACAGGGCAGATATCTCCATCTCCACACACAGTACCCCCATGGGGCGCCACAGGTCGGTGCGCTCCGGGTGGGCGGAATAGAAGCAATCGCTGGAGAGAACATTGCCGACCATATGCTTCAGGCTCCGTTCCTCGGCCAGTTTGGCCGCGGTGGAAAGCAGCTTCCAATCCGCGATGGGGGCATAGGTGCCGGGCAGCTGGAACTGCGCCATGTAATTGCTGTCGGTGCAGGCGCCTTCGGCAATGACAATATCGCCGAGATGCAGGTCGGGGTGCAGCGCGCCGGCGCTGCCAAAGCGGATAATGTTTTCTACATCGTAGAAATGGAACAGCTCATAGCTGTAAATGCCGATGGAGGGGATACCCATGCCGTGGCCCATAATGGAAACAGGCACGCCATGGTAGGTGCCGGTGTAGCCCAGCATCCCGCGCACAGTATTAAAGCATACAGGGCTTTCCAGGTAGTTTTCGGCGGTAAATTGGGCGCGCAGCGGGTCGCCGGCCATCAGTACATTGGGGGCTATCTGGCCCTTTTGGGCAGCATTATGGGGTGTAGACATAAACAATTTCTCCTTTGCGTTTTAGTTTTTTCTCTATTCGCATTGTACCATATCCGCCCCCCGGCAGTCGAGAGTTTTTTGCCGTTTCGCACAAAAAGTCCGGCCCCAGCCGTTGCGAAGCCTGTCGGAATATGATAGAATAAGAAAAAACCGGGGGAGAGAATATTTTATGAATACTATGGTGATCGGAATAGCGGGCGGTACCGGCAGCGGAAAAACCACCGTGACCGAAAAGCTGCAGGAATACTTTGGCGCAGATGTAAGCGTGCTGCACCATGATAGCTACTACAAGCGCCACGATGAGCTGCCCTTTGAAAAGCGCCGGCTGCTCAATTACGATCACCCCGATTCCTTTGATACCTCCCTGCTTATCGAGGACCTCCGTTCCCTTAAGGCAGGCCATACCGTCCACTGCCCGGTATACGATTATTCCATCCATAACCGCACCGACCGCACTGAGGAGGTTCATCCCACCAAGGTCATCATCGTGGAGGGCATCCTCATCTTTGCCGATGAGGAGCTGGCCAGCGAAATGGATATCAAAATCTTTGTGGATACCGATGCCGATGAGCGCATCCTGCGCCGCATCCTGCGGGATGTACGGGAGCGCGGCCGCACGCTGGAATCGGTGGTGGAGCAGTACCTCACCACGGTAAAGCCGATGCACGAGCAGTATGTGGAGCCCAGCAAGCGCCGGGCGGATATCATCATGCTGCAGGGTGGCCACAATCTTGTCGCGCTGGATATGCTCATCGAGCGCATCCGCAGCCACATCGGCCAGGAGATATAAGCGCAAAGCGAAAAACAGGGCGTCCCATCAGCGGGACGCCCTTTCTGCATGTTTTTCAGTCTACCGATTTCATTGACTCGACCATATTGATCTTCTTCAGCCGGTAGTGCATCACCCAGTTCACCAGGAAGGAGAACAGGAAGGTGATGAGCGCCGCCATCAAAAAGCTCGGCCAGTAGATATTCCGCCCGAACATGATGGAATCCACCTCGGCTGTTGCCACCACAAAGCGGGTGAGCGCTGTGCCCAGCAGCAGGCCCAGTCCGGTGCCCAGTATGGTCAGGATGACGCTTTCCCGGTAGATGTAGGCGGAAACCTCACCATCGTAGAAGCCCAGAACCTTCAAGGTGGCGATCTCCCTTGTCCGTTCGGTGATGTTGATATTGGAGAGATTGTACTGCACCACAAAGGCCAAAAGTCCCGCCGAAACAATGAGCACCGCCACTACATAGCCCAGGTTATCGGTCACATTTTTGTATTGATCCACCAGCTCCGCATCGCTGGAGATCATCTGCACGGTGCCGCCCGCCAGCAGCTTTTCGCTTGCCGCGGCCCAGTCGTCCCGGTCCGCCAGGTCCACTATCACGGCATTGTATTCCGGCGCCTTGCCAAAGACCTCCTCATAGTATTCCGCGGAGATATAGACAAAGTGTGAGGCATAGTTCTCGCTCACTCCGGCAATGGCCAGCTCATAAGTCCGGTTATCGCCGTCCCGCAGCGTCAGGGTATCTCCGGCCCTCAGCCCCAGCATGGTCGCCAGCTTTTCGGTGATGATGGCCCCCTCCCTTTCGGGAGTCAGCACTCTGCGGCTCACCCGCTCCTGCAGGCTGATAAAGTCGGTCAGCCGGGTATAGTCCTGGCTCACGGTCAGGTTCACCTCGTAACTGTGCCTTTCATCCACTGCGGTGATGGCCGCCCGGTACTGCGGCATCCACTCTTTAATATCGGGGTCGCTTTCCAGCTGGTCAAACAGCGCCTGCTCCTCTGCCTCATCCTCAGCGGAATACCCCGCTAGCAGATCATAGCGAAATACCTTCTGAAACTGGTTCTGCACGATGTCGTTGATGGCGTCCTTGAGACCGTAGCCGGTCAGCACCAGGGCAGCGCAGCCCGCGATACCCACTATGGTCATCAGCACCCGCTTTTTATACCGGAACAGATTGCGTACCGTGACCTTGTGGCTGAAGGAAAGCCGCCGCCAGATAAACGGCACCTTTTCCAGCAGCACCCGCTGCCCGGCCGGGGGCGCTTTGGGCCGCATGATGTTGGCCGGCATCTCACTGAGAACTCCGCGGCACACATTGCAGGTCACCAGGGTGACGCACCCCAGCGCCACTACCACACAGATGGCCGCCACGCCCCAGTGGAACGGGGCTTCCACCGGCGGCAGGTCGTACATGATGCAGTAGGCATCGTAAATGACGGTGGGGAACAGCTTGAAGCCCACGGCGAGCCCCAGCCCGCTGCCCAGTACCGTCGCGCTCAGCGAATAGATGAGATATTTCTTTTGGATCTCCCGGTCGGTATAGCCCAGTGCCTTCAGCGTGCCGATCTCAGTGCGCTGCTCCTCCACCATACGGGCCATGGTGGTCAGGCACACCAGTGCCGCCACCGCCAGGAAGAAGACCGGGAAAATGGTAGAAATGTTATCGATTCTTGCGGCGTCATCGCCAAATTCGCCCACACCCAGTGCCAGTTCCTTGCGGGTATACAGGTACCACTCCGCCGGCGAGAGCTTTTCCAGCATTTTTTCGGCATCCGCCAGCTGCAGCTTGCCCCGGTTCAGCTCCGCTTTTCCGTCCGCTATCTTCTGGCGGGCATCGGCGCTTTTCTCCTCGAATTCCTTTTCCCCGTCCGCCAGCTTGATGCGGGCCTCGGCCAGCTCCCGCTCGCCGCTGTCCAGCCGCTTTTCGGCCTTTTCCAGCTCGGATTTATAGGTATCCAGCTGCTTGCGGCTCTCCTCCAGCTCCTTTTTGCCGCTTTCGTACTGGCTGGCCGCGCTGGTTATTTGTTTTTCCATGGTGGAAAAATAATCGTTCACTGCGGTTTGGGTCGCCTTTACTGTTGCCGGGGTCACATTGCCGTCGGCATCGTACAGCTTATCGCCTAGGTTCAGCTTTTTGCCATTGGAGTCGGTCAACTCGTTCAGCATGGGGGCCAAGCTATCTGCCAGGATGGGCAGCAGCACCGACCCTTCCGAGAGATTCGCCATCCGCCCCATTATCGCATTGATCTGCGCCTTGCCGGCGGTCAGCTGCGCCTTGGCGGCATCTACGGCCATCATCTGCAGCTTGGCGGCCTCCAGCTGCTGCTTGCCCTCCTCGTATTTCTTTTCGTATTCCGCATACTGCTTTTTCTGCTTTTCCAGTTCGGCCCGGCCGTCCTCCAGCTCCTTTTCTCCGTCCTCGATCTGCTTGCGGGCATCCGCCAATTCGTTGGCGGCATCGGTCAGCTGCTGCTCGGCATCAGCCAGCTGTTCTTCGGCATCGGCTATTTTGTCCCGTGCTTCCGGTATCTTTTCGTTCAGATAGTCCGCCATCTCCTGCATCCGCAGTTCCCCACGGGCTTCTCCCACCGGCTCCAGCGCATCTTTCAGTGCCGCGGCTAGGGTGTCATATTCCTCGGTGTAGCAGTTTAGGTCACCGGAGCCCTCCGCAGTCACATACAGTTCGGTGTAGTATTTAGCGGTAAAGTTCTCCTCCAGTACATACAGGTAGGCATCCAGCGAACCATCCCCCACCGTGGTGCTGCCGCGGCGGGTCATATCCAGGTACATCGGGGAATTGACGATCCCCACGATGGTATATTCGGTGTGCTCCAGCTCATTTTCCAGGTCATCTGTTGGGTCGGCGCTGCCCAAAGAAAGCGTCTGTCCCAATTCAAAGTGGTACTTATACTGTATCTTCTCATCAATGACACATTCATCCGCCGCCTGTGGTAGCTGCCCTTCCAGTACCCGCAGCCGGTTCATGGTTTCGGGACTATCCGGGTTCTGGGGCAGGGAAAACACCCTCGTCAAGAAGTTATCGTGGCACAGGGTCAGGCAGTCCACATATTTCCCGGCATAAACCTGCTTTACGCCATCCACCGCCGCTACGGCGGCCACATCGTTTTCACTGAATCCCAAAGTGGAGAGCACCTTTACATCCATGGCGTTGTAATCGATATAGTAATCGCTGGCGGTATCCCGCATGTCATCACCGGTGGCCCGCACCCCCGCAAAGAAGCCAACACCCAGCGCCACAATGAGCAAAATGGAACAAAAACGGTTCATGGTTTTACGCATGGTGCGCATGGTATCTTTCCGGAATGCTTCCGTCATGAATATGCCCTCCTTTCTTTTTGGTCTCTGCCGGTTCCCGCCTGGCGGACGCCGTAAAATGGGCGATGGCTGTGTTGGCGCCTTGACAGGCATAAGCCCGCCTCCGCTTCGCTCTACCGGGCATCAGCCTGCCTGCGGCCCCTGCCTTGCCCTCCCCGCATTTTCCGCCGCCCGCTTTCTTACCACTCTATTGTGGCAATATCGGCAGGATGGGGATTATAAATATTGCTGGCGACCTTGCTGTTTCGTATCGTAATGACTCGGTCGGCCATTGGGGTGATGGCGGTGTTGTGCGTCACTACGATCACCGTCATGCCGCCCTCCCGGCAGGCGCTCTGCAAAAGCGAGAGGATCTGCTTGCCGGTATTGTAGTCTAGGGCGCCGGTCGGCTCATCGCACAGCAGCAGTTTGGGCCGCTTGGCCAGCGCCCGCGCGATGGAAACCCGCTGCTGCTCGCCGCCGGAAAGCTGCGCCGGAAAGTTATCCAGCCGGTGGCCCAGCCCCACGGCCTCCAGGGCCTCCGCTGCCGGGATGGGATCATGACAGATCTGCGCCGCCAGTTCCACATTTTCCAGTGCCGTCAGATTTTGCACCAGATTATAAAACTGGAACACAAACCCAATGTCATGCCGCCGGTAGCCGATCAGCTGCTTGGGGGTGTACTGCACAATGTCATTTCCATCCACCAGCACCTGCCCCTCATCGGCGGTGTCCATTCCACCCAGGATGTTCAGCACCGTGGTTTTACCGGCGCCGGAGGGCCCAACAATAATGGCAAACTCGCCCTTTTCTATGGTAAAATTGATGCCATCGCTGGCCGCCGTCACGATTTCCCCAGTGCGGTAGCGCTTATACACATCCTTCATTTCCACAAATGCCATCCTGTCGCCCTCTTTCTCTCTCCCGGCTCATTTCTGGTTGCCTTTTTGTCCGGATTGAATTATACTGATTTTATCACTTTTCATTGGGGATTTTCAACTGCCCACCGGCAGCGGGAGCCCAAAAATTTGTTATTTAACGGAAAGTTTACATTCCGTCCGCAAAAGGGAGGAACTTCATCATGGCAAAAAGAGATTTGGCTGCCGAGCTGCTGCGGGAGTTGGGGCAGGACCGTACCCAGTACCACTCCGGGGAGGAGCTTTCCGTCCGGTTGGGCGTCAGCCGCACCGCGGTGTGGAAGGCTGCCTGCCGCCTGCGGGAGCAGGGCTATGCCATTGAATCGGTCACCCGGCTGGGTTACCGCCTTACCGCCCTGCCGGATGGCATGACAAAGGAACTGCTGGAGCAGTACCTGCCGCAGGGCAGGGGAGAGACCGTCATTTGCTACGAGGAGACCGATTCTACCAATACCCGCGGGATGCAGCTGGCCCTGGAGGGCGCGCCCACCGGCACTGTTGTACTGGCGGATCGCCAAACCCACGGCAACGGCCGCCTGGGCCGCAGCTTCGCCTCTCCGGCCGGGCAGGGGGTCTATCTCTCTTATCTTCTCCGCCCGGATTTCGACCCCGCCGCGCTCAGTCTGCTTACCAGCTGCGCCGGGTTGGCTGTCTGCCAGGTGCTGGAGCAACATGGCCTGGTCCCTGCCATCAAGTGGCCCAATGATATCATCCTTGACCGCCGCAAGGTCTGCGGCATCCTCACCAAGCTCACCAGCGATGCCGAAAGCGGCACCATCAATGGCGCGGTCATCGGCATCGGCGTCAATGTCACCCAGCAGCCGCAGGATTTCCCCGAGGGGCTGCGGG
>ERZ506957.176-NODE-176-length-28425-cov-4.786852_pt1 | contig 28425 bp, 26 predicted proteins | sample MGYA00512894_ERZ506957 | MGnify/ENA metagenome assembly ERZ506957
GGCAGACCTACATAGCACGATACCCGTAATCTCCGGATTTTTGATTTCAACCACAAATTCAAAAATCAAAGGAGATTGCAAAAATGAGTTGGAACGATGGTTACGAGAGAAAAAAGTTTAACGCAAGGATAAAAAAAGAGATTGCCGAATACAAGGCTGCCGGCATGACGGAAGAGCAGATCACTGCTATTGTGAGTCTTGATGAAGATCAGTATCGCAGTGAACGGAGATACCACATGCACACACAGGAGTTCTGCGAAAGCGATTTTGATGACGATGACGGCGGAGATAACGGCAAGTCGCCGCTATACAAGAAATACATGGAACAGCTCACGGTGACGATTGACAGTGAAAAGGATACAAGTAATAGATACAGCTGGCGTGATGAGATTGATAACAGAGCGCTGTCAATCAAACTCTCAGGGTTGAAAAGCGATGATATTGAACTGATCACACTGTATGTATTTGATGGATTGACTCACAGAGAAATTGCCGAGTGGTACGGGTGTTCGGAACAGAACATCCAAAAGAAATTTCAAAGAATTAAAAAATTTTTGAGTTGATGGTTGTTTTTTGACCGTTTTCGCTGCCTACCACTTGAGGGGACAAATAAACCTCTTGCGGATCTTTGACAATTGAATACCCATTTCATCAATACATTACCGGTGCCAATCTGTGAGGAACGGATAAGCCGATATCGTAAGTGCGCGATGACCTCCGTATGGAGTGAGCGATCAAACTTATACGATTGAATTCAAGTTGCACTTGAGGGGCGGCAATGACAGGCACGAGGGATAATGATACTTCCGTAGCAGAAATGCGCGGCTGGCGGAGTACCCGGCAGAGGTGAGATTCCTATGGAACCGATTCGCAATCGGTCGTTGATGACTTCCCATGCCAATCGTAAGATTGGTCACACCTGGGGTGTCGCGGACAAATAAGGTGTGTGAACGGACTTGTCGAGAGATAGGTCCGGATACATATCTTATTTCCGTGATGGGAGGAACCATTGGTTTGTGGGTATTCAAAAACATCGAGGAAATCACATATAAAACGGAGGAAAACAAAAATGTCATATGCGATGGACAGAGAAGAATTTGATGAAGTCATAGACGCGATTTCTCAGATTCAAGGGAAAACAATTAAATTGGAAAGAGCTTTGCGATTGTTAAAATCCAAAAACCCGGATAGTCGACTTGGATATCTCTATTATGAGGCGTTTGGGGATGAGCCGGTCAGCAGGGAAGAGGCAATCGAAAGAATGAAGAAAAGAATCAAGTTGCTTGGTGAGCGAAAAGAGCAAATTATTCGGCACCTTGAGACAGCATTCTCGGATAAAAACCATAACATCAGAAGTTATCTGAATGGGGACAAGCAACTGAAGGTTACGAATCCGACAAGTGGAAAGGTATATCCGGTTGTACCGAGCAGACCGAGAATGACACTCTATTACATTCTTGTACTTGAACAACCGCTGAATGAAAACAGAGCGGTTTGCTATTCTGATTACAAGGAAATTGAACGGTACCTCAGAAAAGATAAGAGCAACTTTCCGAAAGAACTCTTCATTATTTAAAAAGGAGACGAGAAAATGAACTATCGGGCTTTTTGCAATTACATGAGCACTATTCAGAATGCGATTGATGCAGAACATAATCATCATCCGGAAAATTCGGAAATTACATTTCAAAACAACGGCAAATGGGCACTCCGACTTCTTGAAAAGGTGTATGTCGATAAAGACCAGAATATTCGCCGCTGGCTGAACGGAAAGCCTTGCAGATTTACAAGTGACATTACCGGTAGGATGATTGAGATTACAATCGGAAACGATTGGGAGACCCTTTACTACTTCCTGACATTCTGCAAAAAACTAGGCACCAAGCAGGAGATCAGTGATGAATTCAGAGAATATCTTGCCTATCTCACTGCAAGAAGTGTGTACGGCGAGGTGGAGTAAAATGCGTCAGGAATTGAAGACAGATCCTGAATACGAATCTATCATTCCTAAGCTGACTGACGAGGAATTCAAGCAACTGGAAGAGAACCTGCTGGCGGACGGTGTCCTGGCACCTTTGATCGTTTGGAACGGCACTGTCGTGGATGGGCATAACCGATACAGGATTGCTCAAAAGCATCATGAACTTCAATACGAGGTTGTTGAGAAGGTATTTGCCGACAGATACGCTTGTCTTGCTTGGATTTGCAAGAATCAGCTGGGGCGGAGAAATCTGACACCCGAAAAACGCAAGTATCTGATTGGTAAAAGGTACGGTGCAGAAAAAATGAGCCATGGCGGTGCCCGCAATGCTTCAAGTGTTCAAAATGAACACTTGAAAACCGGTGTGAAAATTGCGGCTGAAACGAACACATCTGAGAGTTTTGTCCGGAGAGCAGACCAATTTGCGAAGGGCGTTGATGCGGGAGAAACCGTAGTAAATGGATTCCGAGATATGGTTCTTGCCGGAGAAGCGAAGGTAAGCGACTATGAGATTGCATCCATTGCAACATGTCCGGAGCAAGAGAGAAAACAGCTGGTTGAGGAACTACTGAAGCCCAAAGAAAAATCTGAACCAAGGAAGAACAAGAAACAATCTGAAGCGGAAGATTGTTTTTCAGAACCGGAAATTGTTGCGACATACGATATTGCCGCAGAAATTCCGCTACGAAAGGTAAACGATCCGACAGATGAAACAGACATAGAAGACAGCATTTTGGATTCCATGTCCGGTACGGTCAGTATGTTTATCTCCTCTTGCAATAATTATTTTGCAAGATTTCCGAAATTGCAAACCGAAAAAAGATACAAAGACAGGGCACTTGAGATTTTGGGTGTCGCTAAAAAATTTGTTATGGATGTAGAAGGAGTATTGAAATGAAAATGACAGATCATCAGAGAGCAACTGTTTTGAAAGCACAGAATGAAGCATTGACCGAAAAGCAAATGGATTTTACACAGTATGTACCTTATCACATGCAGGTTGTCAACAGCGTAGCAATCGATACGGATACATATCAGCGCGAAGTGGAAGATGACAAGGTGCGTGATATTGTTGCCGGCTTCAATGAGTACATTGCCAATGAGCCGAAACTGAGTTACCGTAATGGAAAGTATTATGCCTTCGACGGTCAGCACACGATTGAGGCAAGAAAGAGGCTCAACGGAAATAAAGACTGCGACATTGTTTGCAAAGTCTTTTTCGGTATGACACCGGAGGAAGAAGCAAGACTTTTTGCCGCACAGACCGGTACATCATCCAAGCCGAGTGCGGGGATCAAGCTCCGTGCCAAAGTGATTGGGCAAGACCGTGAAGCTATCAATTTTGTCAACGCAAACAAAGCGGTTGGCATTCATCCAAGCTATATGAATGCAAGCGGGGATTGCCGTTTGCGTTGTATCAACACAGCGCTGCACGAATATCGCAAGGTCGGCGAAAAATGCTATAAGGAAGCTATGAGGATTATTATACTTGCTTGGAGAGGAACCCCCGCATCTCTCCTTTCCGAAGTTGTCAAAACGATTTGCACCTTTGCGAAAATCTATGACGGAGAGTATTATCCGAAGAAACTTGCGGAGGCACTTTCACACACAAATCCGTATGAGATTGTCAAGGTATATCTGCAAATCGGAAAGAGAGGAGGTATCAAGAGCTCGCTGAAATTTGTCCTCGATTGCTACAATACAAACGCCTCGGCGCAATCGTTGCCGATGAAATTTTAATCTGACATAATTTATAGTCCAATATACCTCCTTTGGGCAATTACCGAAAGGCAATTGCCCTACATATCAAAAACGGAGGAAGAATCAGTGAATGTAAAGAGAAGAGGAATATATGTAGCCGACCTCGGCGAAAAAGTCGATTCATCGGTTGAGGGCGGTATCAGGCCTGTATTGGTATTACAGAACGATAAAGGCAACGAGCATTCGACTACCGTTATTATCGCGCCAATCACAAGCAAACTGACAAAGCATCGGATTCCTACACATGTGCTTTTGAAAAATCCTGCACTTGAGAGAATATCGATTATCATGCTGGAGCAGATACAGACGATAGACCAATCGCAGCTGATTGAGTATATGGGAGAAGCCACCGTTCAGGAGATGAATCGAATTGAAAGAGCCTCAAGAATCAGTCTCGGTATGCAAGGAGTGAAACGATATGAATGAACAGAAAATTCAACCGGTGAGAGGACTTCATTTGGCAATGAAGAATTGGCGGTTGTTTGAAGAATGGTAAAAGTAGATTTGAAAAGGTGAAACGGAGAAACAAATGAACGAGACACAGAGAAAAATTATGGTCTATTACATTGCCCGCGATGTTCTGATACGGCTTCTTGCCCAAAAAAGCGCGGATCGAGAGGTGCTTGAGCGCATCAATAGGAAAAACGCAGAGAAGATGGGGTGCAGAGCAGAGCCAATCTAAATTCGCACCTTTGCAAAAAATCGTACTGTCGGGTAGAATAATTACACAAGCAAAAAGGAGGCAATCATTATGGCAAATGCAGTAAAACGGGTTCAGGTTATACGAGCCACCAAAGGTCAAAATGATTACGGAAAGATCCGAACGGCTGCCTATTGTCGTGTCAGTACAGATTCATCGGATCAAGTAAATTCCTTTATGGCGCAGATGCAATATTACAATGACTATATCCGCCAGAACCCGAATATGGTCTTGGTAGACATATATGCAGACGAGGGCATTACCGGAACGAGCATTGAAAAACGTCCGGAATTCAAAAGGTTGCTTCGTGATTGTGAAGATCATAAAATTGACCGCGTTATTGTAAAAAGCGTTACCCGTTTTGCCCGTAACTCATTGGAATGTTTGGAGACCATTAGGACGATGCAGTCTTGCGGTGTCAGCGTGTATTTTGAAACGGATAATATAGACACTGCTAACATGAATTCTGAGCTTTTATTGTACATCAAGAGCGCGTTTGCACAAGGCGAGGCATTGGCTGCTTCTGCCAGAATGCAAACTTCCATTCGTATGAAAATGGAGAATGGAACATATGTTGTTAGCAGTGCACCGTTTGGTTATCAATACGAATTGGGTAAACTGATTGTCGTGCCGGAAGAGGCATCGATTGTGATGGAAATCTACGATTGGTATCTTTCTGGTAAGGGATTTGATGCGATTGCCGCTACCTTGAATCGCAGGTATGGTGGCGGGTGGCACCCAAACCGTGTAAGATATATTTTAACTAATGAAAAATATATCGGTGATACTATGTGGCAGAAAACATACACACCGCAAATGCTCCCGCTTCGGAATGTGATCAATAATGGGATGAAGCCGAAGTATTATGTAGAGGGAACTCATGAGGCAATTATTTCGGTGGACGATTTCAAAATGGTTCAACAAATCATTTCCCAACATGCTAAAAATGAGAAACCTCAAAAGAAAACACATTTCTTCCCGGTAGGAGTTGTATGCAGACATTGTGGCTGGAGTTTTTCCCGAAAGAGCAGTTCCCCACATTTGATTGCTTGCAGTAAAAAGGGACTATCTGGTACAGAATGCCCCTCGAGAAGTTATTCACGCGAAGAATTGAGTGATGCATTTATCAGAATGTATAATACACTTCGGCAAAACGAACACAGAATTTTGGATGAGACTCTTTCGCGTTTGCATGATTTCAAAACAAAGCTAACGGGTCAGGACGAACAGATTGCGGCAATTGATTCGGATATTGCATTGCTATGCGAGCAATCCGAAATGTACGCAAAGTTACTTACAGAGAAAGTAATCGATCAAGTGACATATGCTGAAAAGTGCGACATATACAAGCGCAGAATATCTGAGTTACGAACAAGACGCAGAAAATTGATGTCTGAGGATGAAGATGGGCATTGCATTACATGTTTGAGAAAATTAAAAATTACTTTGGGCGAAATGCCGCGTAGACTGCTTATTGTGACGGATAAGCAGATAAAAGCGATGACAGAAAAAATTTATGCGGAAGAGGACGGATCTCTGACATTTGTGCTTTGTGGCGAGCTGGAACTGAATGTTAAGATGGATACGATATGGCACTGAGACATATAACTTATGGATATAAAATTGAAAAGGGTCTTCCGGTAATTGTGCCGGAAGAGGCGGAAGTTGTTCGGCAGATATTTAACCGTTATAACAACGGCGAAAGCTTACTTTCTATATCAAATGTTTTGACAGAGCAACAGGTGCATTATTTTGAAGATAAGCATCAATGGAATAAAAACATGGTTGCACGGATTCTGGAAAACGGGAAGTACATCGGTGAACAAGCATATCCATCTATCGTGTCGCAATATGCTTTTGAAACTGCAAACAAAAGCAAAAGTAAGAGAGGAAGGCAGAAGATAGAAGGAACTGCTGAAGTTGAATATTTGCGAGGTTTTTTGTTTTGTGCGTGTTGTGGCAGAAAAATGACGCGCAGGGGTATGTGGAAAACGAGGGAAAGGTGGGTATGCCCATGCGGTTGTAAAAAAGATATATATCTTTCGGATAGTGTGATAACTGACGGAATTGTCCAAGCTTTTATGAAAATACGAAAGAATCCCGCGCTGCTCGATTGTCCGCATAATATAAAGGATGATTATCATGTTTCTGTGGATGTGATACGGCAGGAAAACGAAGTGGCTCGACTTTTTGAAGAAACAGGCACTTCATTTGGAGTGATAAAAAAAGCTGCTTTGAAAATGGCACAAATGCGATTTTTCTGTTGTGTAGAAAATCCGGCAGAAGCATATACGGAACTTTTGAAAGAAGAGTTTACAGCTTTTGACGGACACCTTAGCGTGGATTTCATGAAAATGACTTGTCGTGGATTTCGGGCAAATCAAGACGGAACGATTACTGCAATTTTGAAAAATGGTGCTGAAATCCAAAGTTAGGAGGGGCAAAATGATAGCCGAAAGAAAAGTGGTAACAAAAATAGAAGCTAATCCGCTGCTTGTATCAAAAGAACGGGAACGAACTATAATCCGTGTAGCGGCATATTGTCGTGTGTCCACGGACAGTGCGGAGCAGCTTGATAGCTATCAGGCGCAAATTGCTTATTACACCGATTACATAGCTAAGAATCCCGGGTGGCGGTTTGCCGGCATTTATGCTGACGAGGGTATTACAGGTACAAAGGCAGAAAAACGACCGGAATTCCAACGGTTAATGAGGGACTGTAAGAAAGGGAAGATCGATTTGATATTAACTAAATCTGTCGCTCGTTTCGCGCGTAATACCGTGGATAGTCTGAGCTATGTAAGGCGTTTGAAGGCGCAGGGAATAGGGGTTTTCTTTGAAGAACAGAATCTTGACTCCATGAAAACCGATAGTGAAATGTTTATCGGTATTCATAGTGTGTTAGCACAGGCGGAAAGCGAAAATATCAGTGCCAATGTGCGGTGGGGAATTCAGCAGAGAATGAAATCAGGCACTTTCAAGTTTCGATATAACATTCTCGGTTATAAAAAGGGCGCAGATGGAGAACCGGAGATTGAACCGGAAGGAGCAGAAACAGTAAGGTTGATTTACAGCAAATACCTTGCAGGAGAAAGCTTGGATCAGATTCGCGATTCACTTGTTCAAATAGGAGCAAAGTCGTTCAAAGGAAAGGTGGAGTGGAGCAAGGAGAGTATCAAGCATATTTTGACAAACGAGCGTTTTTGCGGGGACATGCTTTTGCAAAAGACCTACATTGATAACTGTATTAGCCGAAAAACGAGGATCAATCACGGAGAACTCCCCAAATACCTGATTGCGAATAATCATGTTCCGATTATTTCTCGGGACGACTTTCAACATGTGCAGATGGAGCTTGCCAGAAGGTCAAGCAAGAGAAAAGTGTCATCCAGAACCATCACCGAACAAGGAAAGTATAGTGGAAAGCATGCGCTGTCTGAAAAACTTGTTTGCGGAGAGTGTGGAACACCTTACAGACGAAAAACATGGATAATTAGTGGACAAAAGAAAATTGTTTGGCGATGTATCAATCGTATTGAGCATGGAACGCGAATATGTCACGATTCTATAACCGTAGAAGAAGGTAGACTTCATCAGGCAATCTGTAATGGACTTTGCAATGCGGCAACTTGTTGGGATGAGGTGTTAGAACTGATTGAGTCGAATTTATCATATGCAATTACCGGAAACGAAAAGATTTTGGATGCGTATACGATTCAAAAAAATATTGAACGCGTAAATGATGAGATGGATCAGGCAATGATCGGATTCAGCACCACACAAGGAGACAAAAACAAATACCTTGAAGTAATCAATATTAAAAATTCCGAGTTGGCGGTTCTTCGTGAGCAACTGGCACTTGCAAAAGAACAAATGAATAACGATGAGTACACAAGGCTGGAGATTGAAAAGCTGGAGCAGGCATTGGCTTCATGTGATATGATACAGACTGTTTTCAGTGACAGCCAGATTCGGTTGCTTGTTGAGTGCATCAGAGTAAATAAAAACAACACGATTGACATCGTGCTGAAAGGCGGTTTTTCTATTACGGAGAAACTGTGAAATATGAATGTAAAGTCGTCGGTTGAATATCGACGGCTTTTATAATTTTAAGTAAAATTAGTTGGATGATCGTGAATCTTGATTGTTCTAGAATGTATTATTGCACGAATGAGCAAATTAACTCGACGATTGTCGAATTTTATTGAAAATTATGGTTATCTGTGGTATGGTCATATATGCTATAAAAATTGACAATAGTGGGTTTTGATATCGTAGATTTAATTGCGTTATTAGAGATATTAGACGCGGGGTATTCGATGAAAGGTTTTGATTTTATGGCTTGCAAGAAAACAGTGGACATGCTGCTGCAATCATATTCTGATAGTAGCTTTCAGAAAATTGTAAAAGCAATACGATACGAGTATTCTACTATAAAAAAATTAAGTGAATTGTTAGATGCAAATAGCATAGACAATAACTGCTTGGATATATTTGAAAGTACTTATAAAAGCTCAATAAGATAATGTCTAAATGATAATGAAGAGGTTTGAAATGCTTGTTTCTGACTTTTTTCTATGTGTTGTCAAAACAACTTGAAAGAAATGACGAAATATGGTATAATATCAATGTAATAATGGATTGTAAGAAAAGTTGAATATGAGACTTCGTTCTTTTTATGTAAAATCATATCGTTCTATAAGTGAAGCCAAGATTGATGACATATTGCAACTAATATATAGTTTAGATTAAAGTAACGAAAGTGAGGGGATTAAAGTTGATTAAACAGTTTGATAGAAATTATTCAATAGTAGCTATAAACCATGCGAAACTTAAAGAGTTTAAATACTGCGTCTTAAAATACTCTGGTGATATTCATCAACTTTTATCCGACGAATTAATTGCCGATAATAAAATTCTTTCTTATCTAAGAGAAAACAGTTCTGGAGAATTTGATTTTTTAAGAGAAAATTTAAAAGATAAACTTTCAAAATTAAAGGAATTGGTCAATACAAGCAAAACTGGTTATGGCAAAAATGATGGCATTTACATGAATTTTCTTGCATATGAAGCTCTAAAAGAGAGTTATGCTGTTGAACCACTCTATTTATTGCAGAGAAGTGATGTCGAAAATCCTAAGTTCGGTGTAGATTCTGTGTTTTATGTTGATAAAACGGTGTGGATTTTTGAGTTTAAGACAAGTACGACAAAACTAACTGAAAAAGCAACGGCTAAAAAAGTTGCGGAAGGCGTTGACTCTCTTTTTTGTAAGGGGAATACAAAAATTGCCTCGCTATATGATTGTAAAACTAACATTAGCGCAAAGTCGCTTCCAAAAGAGCTATCTACTATTATCAATGAATTAATTGATAATAGGGCAGATACATCTAAAATATTAACCATTGATGGATTGCATTTTAACATATGCATCGTTTCCCCGAGTGATACATTCGATAATGATGAATTAAAAAAATATATTGCGCAAAAGTATTTAAACTGTAAGGAATGCGAAGCCGAAAAGAAAATATGCCAAAAATATAAATGCATTAAGTATAGAGAAATAAAAATAGATAATGTCTTTCATTTGCAACTACCAGTAGATTTTTCACTTGAAAAGTTATATGATTCTTTGATACTTAAAATAGGAGAAAGTGAAAATGCGTAAACAAAAGGAGTTATTTATTGATTCTTTTGCAACCTATACTGATTATTTTTTGACATGCGAGAAACAATGGGATTTATTTAATTGTGAGAAATGTAACATTGTTTTTATTAAGATATTCAACTCTGTTCTTTTTGATGAAAATGTTGAGAAAAGGAATCAAAAGATTGCATATTTAGTTTTTTGGATCAATTTTATAATTGAGAAATGCAAAAGGAATGTTGAGGAGCCATTGCTTACTACACTTATTACTATTGTAAACAAATTGGATTTGCAACAATTGATTCAATTTACATCGAGAGATCGGAATATGGATTTTTCATCTGAACTGGAGTATGAGACAAGAAAAGTTTTTGATGAAACAATGGCATTGACAGACTCCCAGATAGATATATTGATTTCAATATTGAACAAAAAGGATATTGTTTTTTCTGCACCTACATCATATGGAAAAACTGGCGTAGTAAAAAAATCGCTTTTGTTGTCTATGGAAAAGGGGTTTATAAATAATTTCGTTGCTATATTGCCTACGAAGGCGTTGATCAATGAATATAGAAAAAGTATAAATCAATATTGCAAAAACAAATCAATGCAAGTTTGCATAGTGGAAGGCCCCTATGTAAAGCCGGATTCTGAAAAAACGATTTTTCTGTTCACGCAGGAACGTTTTTTGATTTTTAACAATTTATATAAAGAGTATAAATTTGATTACATACTATTTGATGAGGCGCAAAATCTGGTAAATTCTATAAAACCCACAGATAACCAACGTGAACTGCTTTTGGCCAAGGCAATATCTATAGCTGATGCACTACATATACCAAAGATATTCTTGATGCCTTATATTAAGAACCCGTATTGTTCATTTATATCTAAATTTGTTAATTTAGACTCTCAAAACCTTACAGTAATAGATGGATTATTTTCGCCTACATCGTCATTGAAATACTTAATAAAGAAAACAGACGACAAATTTTTAATGTTTGATGTTACGTTAAATAGAGGATGTTATGCTGAACCTAAAGAGCTAGATCTTGAAATATCAAGCCCTAGTCAAGAATGTGGATTTGAATCTATTAAATATGATTTGTATAAGATATGTGCGTCCAAAAGTGTAAACTGTTTGCAAGAAAAGAACTTGTTTTTTTGCAATAAACAGTCAATAAGTGGGATTGCTCAAGTTTTTTGCAACAATATTTCGGCAAGAAGTAGTTTTTCGCCTCGAGAAATTGCATTGATTAATTATCTTTCAGAGTATATAGGCGAAGATTTTGAACTGATTGACTTTGTGAAAAAGGGTGTTTGTATACACACAGGAGATTTGGATTCATTTACAAAACGTCAAATAGAGACATTATTTTTAGATAGTTCATCTGGAATAAACCATATTTTTTGTACTTCCACTTTGCTGCAAGGCGTAAATATGAATGCCAATAATTTATTTTTCTTGGCTAAGAAAGGTAAATTTAGCAACGATTTACTTGATAAGAAAAATCTTTTGGGAAGAGTTGGCAGATTGGGAGATTGTTTGCAAGGAAGAATTTTCAGGTTTTATGTAGATACTGCAGCTATAAAATTTGAGACTATAAAAGATGAACTTAATTCTTCGGCAGAGCCATGTGAATTTAGCAAATCGGATTTTAAATTGCCGCCGGAAGAAAAACGTAATGAAGCATTAAAAACATATTTGCAAGATAAAGATATAAGGAACTCTTTTACTCAAAATAGCTCTGCTTCAAACGAAGATTTGGATTGTTTTGATTACTTTATTGGTGTTGATGCAAGTAGACAAGTAGATGAAAAGTTCTCAAATATGGATAGTGAAACGATAGCTGAAATAGTTAACGCCTTAGCATTGAATAATTATGACTGCTACAAAAAACTCATAGAAATATTAAGTGATATTTATGAGTGGCATAGTTCGAAGGATTCTGATTTAAAAAATCGTTTGTCGAGGGTGGATTTTTCGGCAAGGCTGTTCTACAATGTGTCTATCGGAACATCAATTAAGCATTTTATTAAAAACACGATGGAGATAAACGAGAAAAGAGGAATACAACCATATGTTGTTGACCATAAAGGCAAGTTGGATGTTTGGTTTTTAACACCAGGGGAATTGAATAAGTATAAGAACGAGTATAGAATGACTATTCGTGCATATATGCCATCTGATAAGAATATTTTGATCTATTCAACTTTGAGAGATATAAACGATCTTATTGAATTTAAATTAAAATTATATCTTCAAGATTTATATTACCGACTGAAAAAATGTACGACTGTCAAATCTGAAGATATTGAAGCATTTCTTACGCATTCATTAGTTGGAAACAAACGAAAGTTAGGATTGAAAAACATTGGCATAGTGGATGATTTTGCTATAAACAAACTGGCTGATAAGTCAAATCTATTTATTAATGATACGCCTAATATTTCGGAAATTATTAGATATGCAGAAGCCCTTGATGCGTCAGATCCCATTAAATATGCTGTTTTGGATATTTATCAATAAATCTGTCTGAGATATTGCGACCTGTTGTTTTAGATATAGTGCTTAATAATTACTCATTGATTTTACGCGGATAGGTGTAGATACATTTGCTATGAAAATTGTAAATATTATTACTCTTGCCCTAGGTTATTTTATAACTGCCGATTTTGCCCAATTGCAGGGTGCAGCTATTTCGTCAATTATACACATGTCGAGTGTTCATAACGGATTTCAGTTATGGACACTCGATTTCTTTATGTTAAAGTCGTTATTTTCGTTCCTTGGTTATGTATCGGAGCAGGTTCGCCTGCTCCTTTTTGTTTTGCCATGGCAGAGCTGTTATGCCGTCAGATATTGTACGGCAACGCCCTTTCTGGTCTCTGCGGTATGGTTTCGCTTTCTGTCACCACCGGAGATTTCGATATATCCCACAAATCGGTAGTAAATCATTATACGCTGTGTCCGATTCTTGCCCGTTCCTTCTGTCTCATAGACTTCGATTCGGTCAATAAGCTCTTTTAGGAGTGCAGGCGTGAGTTCTTTCATCTCCATAAACTTGCGAACGGCAGAGATGAAATTCTCTTTGTTGCGGTTATTCTCGGTAAGCTGGCGTAACCGCTCCTTGTACTCGGCAATCTTGGCTTTCAGTTCCATTCGTTCGACCTCGTATTTGTGAGATAATTGCATAAACCACTCGTCGGTAACTTTGCCCTCGTCATTGTCCTCGTAGAGTTTTTCATAAAGACCTACCACACGCTCATTTCTGACAATCGCCTTTTGCAGCTCTGCTTCGATGAGCTTCTTCTCTTTGTCAGAGTCGGCATTGGTCTTTTTCTCAAGTGCCTCGGCAAACTCGTCCTCGTGTTCGTCAAGAAGCGTTGCCATATACTGAAGCTCCATTTTCACCACTTGTGCAATGGCATCCTCACGGACATAATGACGGGTTTCACAGGTGCCACGGGTATCCGTCTTGTAATTGGAACAGCTGAAATATTGGATGCTATCGTTCTTTGTGTTAGTATGAAACCATAGCTTACTACCGCAATCGGCACAATAGACGAGGTCGCAGAACATGCTCTTCTTGTTGCTGTTCTTTGGTGCTCGCCTCTTGGTTTTACCCGTCAGCTTCTGTACTTGCTCAAAGGTCTCTCGGTCAATGATCGGCTCATGTCGGTTCTTGAAGATCGCCCAATTTTCTTCGGGATTGCAAATTCTCGCCTTGTTCTTGAATGACTTTGAGTAGGTTTTGAAGTTGATGACATCACCGCAATATTCTTGCTGAGCGAGTATCTTTGCAATGGTCGTCTTGCACCACTTGTGCGGATTCGATTGCGTTTTCTTACCACCCCGGTCAAGACCTTTGGACTGCCAATATGCCATAGGCACAAGCACTTGTCGCTCCTGCAATATCCTCGCAATCGTTTCGTTGCCCTTGCCTTCGATACACATGGCGAATATCTCCTTGACGATCTGTGCCGCGTCGGGATCGATGATCCATTGCTTCTTGTTCTCGGGACTTTTCATATACCCATAAGGCGGTTGAGATAACGGCTCGCCTGCATTTCCACGAAGTCTGTGAGAAGAACGCACCTTGCGGCTTATATCCCTCGCATACATCTCGTTCATGACATTCCGAAACGGTGCAAGCTCGTTTTCTCCGTCATCGCTGTCCACGCAATCATTGATTGCTATGAAACGGATATTGTGCTCGGGAAAGAATGTGTCGGTGTAGTAGCCGACTTGAAGATAGTCTCTGCCGAGTCGGGACATATCTTTGACGATAATTGCAGAGACATATCCCATTTCCATATCCTCAAGTAGTTTCTGAAAGCCGGGGCGATTGAAGTTCGTTCCGGTGTAGCCGTCATCGACATAGAAGCGAGTATTGCCGAAGCCGTTTTCTTTGGCATACTTGGTTAAAAGCTTTTTCTGATTGGCAACCGAGTTGGAATCGCCTTCCGTGCCGTCATCTCTCGAAAGTCTGCAATAGAGTGCTGTAATTCCTGCCTGTTCTTTGTTTTTCTTCGACTGCATTAGTCCTCCTTTCCTGCATCTTCCGATGCTTCGCAGTCGCAACACACATTTTCTGCCTCTATTATATCATCTTGTGTGTCAACCGACAAATGTGCGAAGTCACTTGTGATAAACTTTTTTATTCTGTCTGCAAAATTGTCTTTGCTCTGTCTGTGTTGGAATTTTGCTCCGACCACATACTTGACGCCGTTTACTGTGTACTCTCTCGTTCCGGGAGCAAGTCCGACGATAAATCCTTTCATCGTGCGTCACCGCCTTTGTTTTCTCTTACTCTCTGTCTTGCTTCAAGCATCTTGATAATGGCATCCGACATTTGCTTGGAGGAATAACCGCCCGGGAAGAAACGACGAAGCTCGTCCTTGCTAAAGCGGATGTGTTCCTTTTGATTTGCCTTTTCCTCGGACATCACTTTGTAAACTTCTGTTTCATCCAACACTCCCGCTTGGCTGATGCCTTTCAGGTAGAGCGCTTGCGATAGAGAAGGTGTGCAGTCGTGATACTCCATCGCTTCAACGAGCATTTCTTGATCATAGGGATAGAGGTAGGATAATGCCACAGCCGGTGTGATAGCTATCTTTCCCTCGTCTACATACCGAAGGAGAGACGGGATAAGATTAGTCAGACGGATATACCGCTGAACCTGTCTACCGCTGTCTGTTTCGGATATGATGTCTGCCGTTTCCGACTTCCCGACAAGTTGTCGGGAGGTTTCATCGATGGCTTTACCTTGATGCTTCAGGGCATCCAATTTCATCTTGTAGGCAAAGGCTTTTTCGCTCGGCAACAACCGTTCTCGGTGAAGATTACTGTCTACTACAGCAACGGCGGCGGTATCTCGGTCAAGGTTATACACGAAAGCCGGAATAGTCTTATATCCCAGCCTTTGCACTGCCCGAAAACGACGATGTCCTGATACAATCTCATATTCGTCTGCGGAATTATCCGTTGGCCTTACGATGATAGGCGATAACACGCCGTTCTCTTTAATGCTCGTCATAAGCAAATCCATATTCTCGTCGTCCTTGACTTGAAACGGGTGATTTTCAAATGGGTGTAATTTGCTGATTTCAATTTCTCTTGGTGTTTGTGTCATTTGGTTTTCCTTTCTTTTTTGGTAGTGCATCAAAATGATGCGTTAGCTCACAATCGTTGTTGGCTTGATAGGTGCTCTTTTTGAGCAAGTACCAACCACTGATTCATTTTGGTAAGTCCTCACAATGAGGACTTACCAAAAATTCCGACCTAAAATGATGGGCATCTTTACTCCCCCTCTCCTTGCCACAGTTCACTCATCTTCTTTTTGTACCGTTTGGATGAAAAAGCGGAGGTGAACTTTTCGTCCATATCAAGCACGGTGTTGTAGAGGTCGCACACCATGACCTCGTCGATGAACTTGATTTGGATTGCTTTGAGCAAAAGCTGATGAACATTACTGCCGATCGCCCGTAACTCTCGAACGATTTGCCCATACTCTGCCGGCGGATTCACATAGACATCCCCACCGAGAATCGCCTCGCGGATATATCGCTCTCGGTTGTATGGAAGCTTATCTACGATTGCGTTCAACTGTTTCAACTCCTTGTCCGTTAAGTGTACATATACTCTGTTCTTTCTTGTTCTCATAAGAGCTCCTTTCATTTTGTTTTTTCTTGGGGTCTTAGGGGTGCATCCCTAACTCGCCGATTTTGGGTGACCAAAATCTATGCTCGCTATGAAGAATAGACAGCTAAAACCCTATGTATTTTGAAGCTCCAATTTAGGCATTGAAGCTTGATTTCGCTGACCGAAAAACAAAAAAGCCGTTACGCAAGCAACGAAAGAAAAGGTAGTCGAATACTATCGACTTTAACCTGTTCTAATGCTTATGTAACGGCTTTCGCCTTATGAACTTCTATGTGAGGCTGGAGAACTTTTTATTATCCTCTCATAAGTACCCCGACACGAGAAACACAAATTATTCCTACGAAAAATAATTTTTCAAAAAAATTTGCCTCTGCCGACCGAAGTCAGCAGAGGCTGTGGTTATTTGTTTTCGTTTGTAAAGGCATCGAATAACGCGCTTTTACTCTTCAGCATTTCTTGGTTTCAATCACATCGCATAAACCAAAACCACAGGTGGGCAACAATAGTCAACGCCCATTAAGTGCAATCCCTTCTCATAGGCTTCACGTACGATTGCCATAACAAAATATTCGGTCGCATTGTGGTATCTAAAAAGCTCCGGCACGGATGTCAGATGCCTTGGAATCGGCGTTTTCATGGAATCGGTAAATGTCGAAAATTCCGCTCCGATAGTTGATTTGATCTGCTCGGTAGTTGCTTTTATAATTGCCAATATTCTTTCATAATCATTTTTGGTTATGACGGGAATATTCACATACGGCTTATCCTCGGAATAACCGATCATACCGACTTCTTCAAGCGTTTTCATATACGAAATAAATTCATTTGGAATATTGGAATTTTCAAGCGAAATACCGTCATAAATATGCCAAAGCAAAGGGATGATATGCTTGAAATACAACTCATATGCGCCGCCATAGCGATGAGGACTGTCCCAAAGAGTCGTGTCAAACTCATATAAACGAATACTTTTTGTTCTCCCAATTGAAAACGCTTCTGTGGTGCGATGTCCGCCTTGAATTGCATAATTCTGCGACTCTTGATATTCGGTTAAATCATAGCCTGCATCAATGGCAACCGCTTGAGCGTACCACCATCCGCCATCTTTTCGCTTTGGGAAATCCGGCTTCTTTACCTTGTCAGTCGCACAGTAAATAAAATCCTGCAACGCTTTCAAAACGGCATATCGGTCAAGCATTGTTTTTTCTTTCTCGCTCATGTTTTTCACACTGTCAAGCTTTGCAATACCGTTTGACATTTTGGCAACTATGCTCCATACTGTGTCAAAATGTTGATGCGCAAATTCAAGCTGAGGCTTAAAGCTTTTCAATGCATCCTGCGGTCTTGTGATAATGAAATCAGCATACAGCTTTCCGCCATCAGTCTGAACTATCAATTCGCCGTCCACAAGTTTTTTTACAATAGGTTCGAGATATGCTGCCGGAATACCGATTGCCCTTGACAGCTCGCTGATACTCAGTGGTTTTTCATAGGCAAGCAACAAAAGATTTTGTGCTATCAGATCATTTTCTACAAGCGACATAGGTTCGAATTTCAACCCCTCAGCACCGCCAAAAGTCAGATAAAGTTTTCCCGGCAAATAATTTTCTTTATTTTCCATAGTTTCAAATCCTTTCTTCATCTGATGGCGACCTGCATACAATCGGCTTTTTACGGTTCCTTCGGGAATACCCAATCCTTTCGCAATGGTTTCTACACTTTGGTTGCCATAATAGAAACGAATCAGCACCTCTCGAGTAATATACGCGAGGTGGTTTAACTCTTTTCGTACCTTTGCCGCTTCTTCCGAAGTCAGATAATCACCACTGTCATCTTCATCGGAAATATCATACCCCTCGTCCAAACATACCGTAATAGGAGAGCGATATTTTTTACGAAGCCTATCATTGTGCTTATGACAAAGTGTGTTCGTCAGCCATGTTTTGGGATATTCAATTGTTTTATTACTATGCATATAGGTAAAAGCCGCAAGCATCGTGTCTCCCACAAGGTCTTCCGCATCGGCTTGCGAATTGCCTTTTGAGATCGCAAGTTGCATCAGATAATCATAATATTGAATGATATTGTCGTTATTCATATTTCACCATGCTTTCCGGAATGCTTTTGAACGTTCACCCATATAGTCGCAACATATTGAAGTCGGTTCGCACTTTGAAGAAAAAATTTTTTATGTCCCTCATTCATTTGTGAGGGCATCAAATTTGGCTTTTATCTTCTTAAGCCGTTTTGCGATTGCTCCTTGTGTGAAGCAAAGTGTTTCCGCAATCTCGCTTTGCGTTTTGCCTTTGAGCTTGAAAACGACAATATCTCTGTCGGTTTCATCATCAAGAGAAGCGAGAAAACGTTTTGTCAAATCGACAAACGCCGCCTCGTCATCTATCGGATCATTATCCAAATAAGCGAGCGATTCGTCATCGGGATCAAGCTCATCAAAGGAGAGCATCTTGCCGAGTTTGGTGCGGGTGTGGTTCCATTTCCGCTCAAAATCTATGCGGTCGTGGTTATCTTTCACGCTCGGATTGAAGTCCTCGTGTGCGCCGTGCTTTTTGGTAATCTGCATGATTTCCGGCACACTTTGCGATACCATCATCTTGCCGATCATGAAGTTCATGAGACTGTCTGCAACTTTGTCCACCGCACGCATGATCTCGTCATCGGTCAGTTCTTCAAGCGATTTTCCGAGCGAAGCGGCTTGTGCAGACAGCTCATCTTCAAGCGGTTTTTCCATTGAGGTGAAGAAAACTTCGAACACAGATTGCAACTTACTTTCGTCATTCAAAACTTCCACAACCTTCTCGGCAATGATGTTTTCATCGGTCTGTTCGAGGAGCTTTACGGGATAATCTTTAGAAAAATTCTTCAGACTTGCCTTCCCGCCCATGCCTACAAGCTGACCGCACCAGGACTTGTAGAACAACGCCTTTGCTCGGCTATGTATCCTATTTTCTTCCACAGTTGCCGTGCGTGCGTCGAACTTCGGCACATAGGTCGTGTAGTCGTTTGCGCGGAATATTGCTTTTAATTCTTCGTCTGTGATCGGCATACATGGCTCCTTTAGTATGGCTTTTGATAAATCTGACAGTCAATTTTGCGGCTCATTTTGCTGTCTATCATTCATAGCAAGCATAGATTTTGGTCACCCAAAATCGGCTGGCAAGTTAGGTGGACCTAAAACCCTTTATTTTTGTCTATCCGTTTTCATGGCTATCTTAAATAAATCAAGATAAAAATAGTCCCTTTGAAGGTTCAGATGCTTCTTTAAATGCGTACTTAATTTCCTTTGCTTTCGCTTCGCCGTCTTTGCGTACCATGTCAATAATTTTTTGGAAATTCGTAATATTAGATGTTCTTATTCTAATTCCCAAAGCAGTTCCATTAAATTTGGTTTTGCAGATGCTGATATTATTTGGATATGCTCTCAAACATTCTTCTCCGCTCACAAAAGTAAACCAGCCGTTTGTTTTTCGGCATATTTCACTGATCATATATAGACCATAACCGGAATTTGCCCAAACATCGTTACTGCGTTGTCCAAGTGCAGGATTGAAGGCAACGGATACACCGGGTTGAATCGCCCAACGCAAGGCTTCCTCATTAGAGGTGACATATTTACGATGAACAGGATTTTGTTTGAGACTTTCAAAAACGCCTATTCCTTCATCCAAAATTGCTATCTCCGCTATATTTCGATTGTGCCAATATTGTCCGCATATCCATATGTCGTTCGTGCCTGCATGCTCGGGAATGTTCCTCATAGCTTCACGAATAAGGTATTGGAGTAATTTTCTAAGCTCTATCTTGCCTTGTGACAGAACAACTGCAAGACGTTTTGCTTCGATCTCAATTATATCTCCTTGCTCTCCGAAATTTCCATCTGTAACAGCCTTTGCTTGTAATTCGCGCACATTTATTCTTGTCAAGGGAATATATGAAGAACTCCCCGTAGCTTCGCCGGGTGCTTTTCCTTGATGGAATCCGGCTGCCTGGAAATAACCCATGTGACAAGCGTAGGTATAATCCGAATTATCTTCGTAAAGCAATTGAATATCCCATGGCATCAACTTTCTTTGTTCGCAGAATTGTCTGATTGCTGCAGAAGTCAAAAGCATCGGTAACGGTTCATAATTATTTATTTGCGACACATCAAAGAAGTATGTATCATCTGCTTCTACCACAGGTAGGGACTCACAAAAAGTCAATGCGTTTGAGGTCGATAGTCTTGGTATTGTAATTTTCATAAAAACACTTAAGTCTTACTAATCTTAGTTTTTAATTCTGTCGCAAAAGAAGCAAAGTTTTCGTAACGCATTATAACATCGCACAACTCTTTAACAAATGCTTCTTCCGAAATTCCTCTATTTTCAAGATTTTTGAGCAATTTCCGATACAAACTTTTTCCGTTATTATCACCCTCAGAATAATAATCCGCCAAAAGATCGTCAAGGGATTCGACCATAAAAAACGAATCGTTAATTTCCTTTTTAATTTTGTTTAGAGATGGCGTTGTAATAACTTTGTGGAGATATTTTTCTATGCTACTAATGGGAAGAAATGTTTTGGGAAAGTTTTTATACTCTTTCTTTATATTACCCATTACATCACCATCCAAAATGCTAAATACGTTTGTTCCAATCCCAAAAGTATTCGTATGGTAGGCTTCATTTTGAAATTTGAGAACATTTTCCCATCCACCAATAGGCAGAACATTAATCAAGCAGCCATTATTCAATCCTTCCTGCTTAATTACCTTTTCAACAACATATTTAGCAAGTAAATCTTCTACAAGAATAACATAGTCAAATCCATCGTGCATGTAAACATCGCGAATTGCATAACTCGGATAGCAAGGAGCTGTAGGCTGTATAATTCCTTCTTCGTTTGTTTCCATCATGAAAAGATTATTAGGAGAAATCTTTCGAATTACTTCTGGAGAATGAGAAGTCAATACTACTGTTAAATTGTTGTGTTCTTTAATAATTTCATTAAGCAAATCAATCAATCGCGATACTGCCACAGGGTGTAATGCCAATTCAATTTCGTCAATCAACATTAAAATAGGTTGAACCGTTGGTAAACTGCGGCGAATCAAAGCATTATAAACGAAATGTAGCAACGATATTAACAAGCATTCGCCGGAACTCATTCGATATTGACTAATTAAGTGACCATTGACTTCTTGAAAATATGGAGTATTTTTTAGATGCGCGTTCCTCGCGATTTTCTTGTTTCTGATGCGTTTTAAACTAAGATAGTAATTGTAATTTCCGTGAAGAATATAACTCAGTTTCTGTTTTACATACGCATCCGCATCTACGATTGAATCAGCAGAAACATAGCCATCTTTAACCAATTTATCAATAACTAACGAGTCATTGAATCGTGTACCATAAAACAAACTCCCTTCGTACATACCATTAAAGCGAACCCGTTTCTCAATAGGCGTTGTTGAAAACCAATTAGCTTCCCTCGGCTGCCATACAGTGTTTAGATTACTGTATTCAAATTTTATGTACGAGGTTTCGTCATAATCGTACTCATTAAGTGCTTGCAAACTGGAAGCAAAGACTGTTTGTGCCACGCAAGACAACACTGTGCTTTTTCCACTTCCATTTGCTCCCACGATACAATATATACCCTTTTCAATTGGTAATTCAAATTTGCATTTATCAAGATTCTTTATTTTGTTTATTTCAACTTTTAGATTCATTATTTTCTCCTTTCATTTCAACTCATCGCACAAGGCGAGAAGTTCTTCAACTCGTTTTACTATTCGTTTTTGCTCGGCGAGAGGTGGGAGGGGAAACGGATATGAACGTAAAAGATTTAATGGAACAAATGGCTGGGCTCCGCCCTTTGCGCTTTTTCTCATACGATCAATCTGTGATTGCAGAAAATAGAACAAATAATAAGATAATGTTTCATTTTTAACATATTGCTTGAATAAGGCGACGTTTTTGATTGCCATATCAAAATAATTCTCTTCACTGATTCTAATCATACTTCCAATATTTCCGCCAATCATAGAAAACAGGATATCGCCAACATCAACTTTAGAACGCTTAATTATTTCTTCGTATTCTTCTTTCGAAATATATTGCGTTTTATTTAAATCGAAATAACCGTTATAAAAATCTTTCCCCGTAATAAGTGGATACCCATTTGGGAAATATTTCGGAGTATCATGAGTTCCGTCGCGAACATCAATAACTTCCAATAATCTTACCCACTCCCAAGTATCAGGGATATCAAACGGCTTTTCGTCCTCTGTAATTTCCGGCAGAGGCTTTTCTTTTTTGATTTTGCCGGATTTCATGAGAGCTTCTTTCTCCGTCTTAATGCGTTTGAGAAGTTCGGAGGCGGGTTCATCGGCTGGATCACGTTCGGTGAGCTTACCTTGAACGGCTTGTTGCAAAATGGATTTACGGAGCTTTTCCGGAAATTCTGCATTCAGTTTGGTTAACTGTTCTTCTGCCTTGCCGTATTCCTCAACCATAGGCATCAATTCTTCGATTTTTGCCACAATTCGCTTTTGTTCTGCAAGAGGAGGAATGGGAACTAAAAATTCTGTAATATGCTCCGATCGAACATTGTTAATATTCATCCCTTGCACTTTTGTTCGAATGTGATTCCTGTAAAACTCACTATTAAAAATAACTCGGATAAAGTCATACATTTGCTGTGAATGCGGACGAACTATTCTTAAAAACGCTCCAATTTGTGACTTTTCATTAGACTGATAAACAAATCCCGGTTTCCCAATTACGGTCTTACTTCCAGTGGAAGCAACAATAAGAACATCACCATTTTTTATGGATTTTTCTTCATCAAAAAATGTTTCTGGCAAAAAGACATCATCGGCGCAAAAAACCACTTTTGATTCTTGAATGTTCCCGCCTCGTAAAATTCTTAGTCCATATGTGCGTACATCACTTGATTTATATGATGTTCCACTAATTACTGAAACCATTTCGCCGAGTCTAACCCATTCCCAACTTTCCGGAATATCAAACGGAATTTCATCTTCTGTTATTTCGGGCAACGGCTTTTCTTTTTTTTCGACTTTCTCTTTATCGGCACGTATGCGCTTCAACAATTCCGATGCCGGTTCGTCCTCTTTACATTGTGGTACAAGCTTGCCTTGTACCGCCAACTGCAAAATGGAGTTTTTTAATTCTTGTGCCGTCATTCATTACCCTCCAATTTTGCGGTGATGCTTGCCAAGATACGATCGATAGAGGCATTCAGTTCGGTGCGTTCCGCTTCATATCGGGCAATCAAGTCCTTCGGCTCAAGAATCTCTTCTTCCACATGAGGAAACGGACAGCATTTATCAAAATCGTAGTTCAGTGCCTCTAATTCTTCGGGCGTATAGAAGCGTGCCTTGTCAAAGCCGTCAACTACGATAGCGTGTTTGTCATCCCACCATTCACGAACGGGATCAAAATGCTTGTCCTGCATCGGCTTGGTCTTGGAGAAGCTCTTAACACCTTCCGGATAGTCAAGACGATAGAACCATACGCCACGACTGACAACACCTTTTTTGAAGAACAAAAGATTGGTATTGACGCTCGCATACGGTTTGAACACCTGCGGCAAACGGATAATCGTATGTAATCCGTATTCCTTCAAAAGCTTCTCTTTGATTGTGTTTTTCACACCATCTCCGAACATAAATCCGTCGGGCAGAATAACACCGGCTCTGCCTCCGTCTTTCAGCAGATTCATAATCAGTGCCATAAAGAGATCAGCAGTTTCGCTTGTCTGAAATTCGCTCGGGAAATTTTGCTTGACTGCCACATCTTCCGCACCGCCGAAAGGAGGATTTGCCACGATTACATCTACACGGTCTTTTGCAGAATAGTCGGAAAGAGGACGGTTGAGCGAATTGATATGTTTTATTTTCGGGATTTCAATATCATGCAGAATCAAGTTGGTCATAGCAAGCAGATACGGAAGCGGTTTTTTCTCCCAACCGTTGATAGATGTTTGCAAGGTTTCAAATTCTTCAACTGTTTTTGCACTGCCGATATGTGCAATGGTACTTGTAAGGAATCCGCCGGTGCCGCAAGCAGGGTCAAGAACAATTTCACCGAGTTTCGGATCAACTTTTTCCACAATGAAGTTGGTTACGGGACGGGGTGTATAAAATTCTCCGGCACGACCTGCGCTCTGCAAATCCTTGAGCATGCCTTCGTAAAGCTCGTTAAAAGTATGCTTTTGCGTTGCATCAATAAAATCAACTTTCTCATTGATACGGTTAATAAGCTGACGGAGATAGACACCGGACTTCATGTAGTTGTTGATATCCTCAAACACATTACGAACAACAAATTTGCGCATATCGCCGTCGGACGTATCCAATTTTTTGAGCTTGTCAAAAAGTTCGTCGATAAACTTGATTAAAGCGTCACCCGTGGTACCTTCTTTGTCCGCCGCCCAATCTCTCCAACGGTAGCCCGGCGGAATTACCCCCTTATAGTCGGGACGAAACTCCCATTCCATTTCTTTGGCATCAAATGCTTTTAAGAATAAAAGCCAGGTAATCTGTTCAATATACTGCGCATCACCGTTCAAACCTGCGTCCTTACGCATAATGTCTTCCAGTGATTTTATCATAGTGGACATTGCCATAGTGTTTACTCCTTACGCAGCATAAATTGCCGCTTCCAATTCTTTTATTGCTTCGCGGAATTTTGCAATACCGCCGAAAATCGTATTAACAATATATACCTGTGTTCCATATTGTTTGATAGGATCGACTTTGAGCACGTCAACATTCTCAAGATCGGTAAGGCCGCTATCCGCATATTTTGTCAAGAGAGCGTCCAAAATCTCTGCCGCTTGCTTGCCGTATTTGGTGAAGTAATTGCGTTTGCGAACGTTCTCTGCGCGTTCTTTCCTTGTCAGCGGCGGCTGGTCAAAAACGATATGCAGAATCATATCAAAGGGATCGAGATCTTTTCCAACCTCGTCGCAAAGGTCGTCAAAGAATACGCCACGCTTCTCAAGCTCATCAACGATTGTCTGTTTACGGTCTGCATCACTCCAAGCGGTGAGGAAATCGTTCATTGACGCGTATTTATTGCGGACATTATGTTTCGTATAGTCAATGAGACTTTCGGTAATGAGGTTGCCGTTTTTATCAAGATACTGCACGTGCTTTTGCGTTACGGAAACGCTTGTATCGCCGAGCATGTATTTCTTTTTTCTGTCCCCGTCCGGCGGCGTGACTGTTGGCGGCTCATCAGGACCTGGGCCTGGTTCCTGAGGGTGGAAATCGTCTTGCTGTTCAATCGGTCCGTCAAAATCAGGATCGTGGAAAAGACGGGTAACATCACGGAAATCGAAAATCGTGAAATATAGTTTTCCTAAGTCTTCACGAACACGAGTTCCTCTGCCGATAATCTGTTTGAACTCGGTCATAGAGCGGATATTAGAGTCCAACACAATATACTTGACGGATTGAACATCTACGCCAGTAGACAGTAATTTAGAAGTCGTTACGAGAACGGGATAGGTACTTTCCACATTACGGAAATTATCAAGTTGCTTTACACCCGCTTCATCATTTGCGGTAATGCGCATAACATATCTGTCATCGACTGCACACATATCTGCATTTTCGTTGACAAGAGCCTGCCGCATACGGTCTGCGTGCTCTTGATCAACGCAGAAGAAGATGGTTTTATCCATGCGGCAGTTGTGTTTTTTGAGATAATCCGATACTGTTTTAGCGACCAATTTTGTTCTTTGGGCAAGAACAATGTTTTTATCAAAATCTGATGTGTTATATATGCGGTTATCAATGATTTCGCCATTATCATCGGTCTGTCCTAAATATGGAGTAAAGCCTTCGATATCTTTATCAAAGAACACGCGAATAACACGATAAGGAGCTAAGAAACCATCATCTATTCCTTGTTTTAAGGTGTATGTGTAAATAGGGTCTCCAAAGTAGTCGATATTGGATACGGTATTTGTTTCTTTTGGGGTCGCCGTCAGACCGATTTGAGTTGCGGAACTGAAATACTCCAACACCTCTCTCCATTGACTATCCGCTTTCGCACTACCTCTATGGCATTCGTCAACTACAATTAGGTCAAAGAATCCGGGACTGAACTGTTTGAACAGACTGTTGGCATCTTCATCTTCACCCGTTAATCCTTGATATAACGCGAGATATATTTCATGAGCAGTATCGAAATTCTGCTTTGTGACCCAGGTCATTTTATCTTTGAAAGGTGCAAAATCATTTGTAAAGGTTTGAGATATCAACGCAGTTCTATCGGCAAGGAAAAGAATACGCTTCTTAATTCCCGATTTCCATAAGCGCCAAATAATTTGGAACGCAGTATATGTTTTACCTGTTCCGGTAGCCATAACAAGCAAGATACGATCTTGACCGTTGGCAATTGCTTCAACTGTTTGGTTTATAGCATTCATCTGATAATAACGAGGTTGCTTGTCGGGATTGTCAGAATAATACGGTTCGTCAATAATCTTGTCTTGGGAAGGGTTAATGTGATTTTGTTCATGATACATTTCCCACAATGTTTCGGGAGATGGGAATTCGTCTAACGAGAGTGTTACTTCGACATCTCCCTCGGTGACATACTTATTGTGAAATACAAATCCATCACCGTTTGAAGAGAATACAAATGGGACATTCATCATGGATGCATATTGTAAAGCTTGCTGCATACCGTCAGCCATAGTGTGCTTGTTGTCCTTTGCTTCAACAATGGCAATAGGCTTATTGGGTTTGTAAAAGAGGACATAGTCAGCCTTCAAAGGAGCTTCGCGCTTACAGGTTTTTCCTCTTGCAATGATTCTTCCTTTTGTAACTGCATATTCTTCTCGCATTTGAGACATAGGATTCCATCCCGCATTAACAATGGCAGGAGTAATATATTTTGTTCTGATATCGGTTTCGGATAACGATTTCTTATCGAACATAATTACTAATCCTCCTCTACTACTTCCATTATATCTTCAATGTTACATTCTAACGCTTTACATATTTTTACAAGAACCTCTGTATTGACATTCTCGTTTCTCCCAAGCTTTGCAAGAGCAGTTGTAGTAATACCGGTAGCAGTTCGCAACTCCGTCTTATTCATATCTTTGTCAATTAGAAGTTTCCATAATTTTTTGTAGCTTACAGCCATAATAGCACCTTCCCATTGTATATATTATTACAAAATATATTATACCACGTCAAAAGCAGTTTGTCAACATAATATCTATTAATTAGATAATATATCCCATCATTAGACAAATAATATACTACCCACAGTATGTCACTGAATGGCATACTGTGGGTAGTTACTCTATCAATTGTTTTATTTCACCAACATTTCAAACATAATCTTTGTACCGAGTTTGAAGCCGTATTCAAATATTGCCGCTTCAGCAAGACTATCAAACTCAATTCGGTTATCTATCAGCTTGTCAAAAATCACCTTTTGCTTATCGGTCAAGGTTTCTTTGAGGTCGGCTTGATGGCGTGTAATGTAGCAGAGCAGTTCCTAAAACTCTGGCTTATCTAATATACCGTCAGTTTCCGTACCGAAGTTCTTTAATAATGCTCGTCATTGATAAACCACCTCCCGAAGTACAGCATCCTCAGCAGAATCCTTACAGTTGTTCATTTCTTGCACCCACAGAAGCGTATTGTTCGCTTTGAGGTTTTCGTCGATGCCGCGCTTCTTGGCTAACTCTGCGGTCAGATATTCGACTTGTGAGCGCACTTCTTGGTCTACAGCAGACAAGTGTGCCGCTAATCTTCCTTCGGTCAGCAGGGTAGTGTATGTGCCCCTGCGATACTTCTTCAAGAAGTCAAGCCGCATCTGTCCGTATTTGCCGATGTTGCTTTTCGGTTGCTCCGGCAATGCGAGGTTCGGGTAGTTGATGCCATTAATCTCTGTGTAAGTAATTTCGTTTTTCATGATATATTCCTCCATTTTGTGTTTGAAAGAACGAAAATATGCGGTTTGAGTGCCGAATATGTGTGTTATGGCTTGCTTTTAATGTATTTATTCAAATCCGTTATGAACACTCGCACCACTTCGGTCGCTTATAACCCGGTTATGCTATGAGCGACCGATTTTTTGTATATTTCCGAATTCGCACTTGACATATGATATTGCTTT
>ERZ506957.177-NODE-177-length-28410-cov-20.557291_pt1 | contig 28410 bp, 22 predicted proteins | sample MGYA00512894_ERZ506957 | MGnify/ENA metagenome assembly ERZ506957
AAGCGACTTCGTTATTATATCACTCCTTTTTACAAATTGCAACCCCTTTTTTCAAATTTTTTCAAAAAAATTGAAATAATTTTTACTTTATCCTTATAAACTCAATATATAGTGTTTACATATATGGAATATACTATTTTTAGTCTGAAATAATACTCTCTTACATATATATCTAATAAAATCAAGTATCACGATGTATCACTATTATTAAATTGAAAACTGATTTAATTTCAAAAATTACTTTTATCTTTAATAGTATATATGTAATCTTAAGATAAAGTCTTATATTGATAAATAACTGTATTACAGGCAATTACTTATTTCAACTGTATAGTTATACATCAGACAGACTTCGTACAAACTCAATATATTTCTTATGTGCTATACGGTAATAGTGCACAACGCAACTCAATTCAATTTATATTGATTACACAAATTTTGTAAAAATTGTATAATTCATTTGATTTTTTAAAAAATTATGATATTATATATATGTATAGAGTAAGTAATACAAGTTACTTTTCCATACATTTCTTTGCACCGGAGGTTATGATATGAGCTGCAATAACATTATTACAATTACAAGACAGTACGGTTCAGGCGGTCACAACATAGGAAAGGCTCTTTCAGAACGCCTTGGCATTCCATTCTATGATAAGGAGCTTATATCTTTAGCAGCCAAAGAGAGCGGAATTAGTCCTGAAGTATTTGAAAATGTTGATGAGAAGGCTACAAACAGCCTTTTGTACTCTCTTTCATTAGGACTTTATAATTACGGTAACGGTTTTTCATCTATGGGTGATTTACCTGTTAATGACAAGCTCTACATTTTACAGCACAAGATTATCAAGCAGCTTGCCAATGAAGGTCCATGCGTATTCGTTGGCAGATGTGCGGATTATGTTTTGAAGGATCACCAAAACCTCGTTAAGATTTATATCTATGCTGACATTGATGTAAGAACTAAGAGAGCAGTCGAAAGACAGAGTATTGATCCCGCTCGTGCAAAGCAGGCAGTATTAAAAGCAGACAAAAACAGAGCAAACTACTACAGTTTCTATTCAGGAAAAAAGTGGGGCTTGGCAGACAACTATGATTTGTGCATTAATAGTACAGCTCTATCTACCGAGCAGGCAGTTGACATTATTTGTGAATACTTAAATATTATTAACAAGTAATCCTGTATAATTCCTGCACTTCCTGAATATAATGGTATTGTTTACTATAATATAGGAGGTGTTTTTATGAGAATTATTGTAATGGATATTGATGATTTTATCTTTGGCAATGAAGAATGGCATCAGAGCGAAAGATAACCGTACTTTGTAAAATTGTAAATCGTGAATACGAATAAGATAAAAGTGATGGCTGAAATCAACCATCACTTTTTTGTTTGCCCCTGAAACGATACGAGGGCGTGCTATAATTATATCTATGATAAAAACGGAGATTTTATTCCCCGTTGCTGATAAATGAAAGCGGGTCTGCAAATTGTCTGTCTATCTTAACGGCAACATGAATATGATTTTTGTCGTGTACTTCACAAGGAACTGCACCTATTACACCGATTTTCTGTCCGTTTTCTACCGAATCGCCTTCTTTTACGGTTATTCCGTTTAATCCGCTGTAAATAACTACAGCATTATCGGTTGCAATCTCTACCGTTTTTCCGTACAGTTTATCCTCGTAAACCTTTATTACCGCTCCGCCTGTCATTGCGGTTACTTCATCGCCTATCTCACCCGCAAAATCCACTCCGAGATGCGATTTCCATACATTAAGACTTTTATAATACACTGTTTTCTCGCTGTATTCTCTTATAATGTTTTTCTGATTTAGCGGATAACTTAGAGTTAAATCGGTTGAAAGCATAGTTTGTAAGGCATTTCTTGTTGTGTCCTGCTCGGTAGGTTCGGTGTAAGGGGGAATTGTAACCGATATTGTAGGAACAGTTATTTCATTTGCAACTTTAGGAAATGTAGTTTCCTCTGCAATCTCCGTTATACCTGTCACCTGATTATTTACCTCCACTGCCGTGGTGGTGGGTTGCTCCGTAGGTTCTTTTGCTCCCGATATAGTATTATATGTTGAATACACTGCCATAGTTACGGCTATTAAGCAGATAGAAAGCGCAGTATAGAATCCTGCCTTTTCATATCTGCTCTTTTTCTTTCTGCTGTTATTTTCGCTCATAAATAGCACCTCCGTTGTTATTATTGGCTCTGCTGTAATAAATATACAATTATATAAAAATATTTTATTGTATAAATCTGCTGCAACATTGAATTTACTTGATTTTTTTGCTGAAATTTGGTACTATTAAAGAGTATTTGTGTTTAATAACAAAATAGAGGAGGAAAATATGAGTACAGCAAATATAATAGTTTTATGCTCCTTTGCGGCATATATGGTCATTATGATAATTATTGGCTTTGTATCGTCTAAGGGCACAAAGAACAACGAGGACTATTTCCTCGGCGGACGAAATCTTGGCGGCTGGACCGCTGCACTCTCTGCACAGGCTTCCGATATGAGCGGTTGGCTGCTTATGGGACTTCCTGGTTCGGTTTACCTTGCGGGAACAGGTGAGGTATGGATAGCAGTCGGACTTTTGATCGGTACTATACTCAACTGGTACATTGTTTCGGCACGATTAAGAAAATATACAATCGTTGCAGGAAACTCACTTACAATTCCGAGCTTTTTCCAGAACCGTTACCGTGACGATAAGGGCGTAATAAAAATGGTATCTGCCATTATTATTGCAATATTCTTCACAGTATATACAGCCTCGGCATTCAGTTCGGGCGCAAAGCTTTTCGCTACACTTTTCGGCAACTCCGAAAACTACAACACTGTATATACAATCGGTCTTATAGTTGCTGTAATTGTAATTCTTGTTTATACATTTCTCGGCGGATTTAAGGCTGTTTGCTACACTGACTTTATACAGGGACTTTTAATGCTTGTTGCCATTATGGCGGTTCCGATAATCGCTTATGTAGCTCTTACATATAACAACAGTTTCTCACAGTCACTTATCGACAGCGGTGTAACAAACCCGGATAATTACCTTAACTTCTTTAAAAATGATGACGGTTCAAATGTTTCTGCCGTTTCCATTATTTCTAACCTTGCATGGGGTCTCGGATACTTTGGTATGCCACACATTCTTATAAGATTTATGGCGGTAAAAAGTGACTCTGAAATCAAAAAGTCAAGAAAAATTGCTATCGTATGGGTTATCATTTCACTTGCCGCATCTTGCCTTATCGGACTTGTTGCAAGAGGTTACCTTATCGAAAACCTTGACGCTACAGCAAGCGAAACAGTATTCATCAGACTTATTCAGCAGATCTTCTCCGAGAACGGAATAATGATATTCATCGGCGGTATATTCCTTTGCGGTATTCTTGCCGCTATTATGTCAACAGCCGACAGCCAGCTCCTTGTTACCGCATCTGCCGTATCAGAGGATATTTACAAAGGCGTTAAGAAAAACGCTACAGAGAAAAGTGCTCTTAACATCGGTAAGGTTGCGGTAGTTGTTGTTGCAATTATCGGCTTTGTAATTGCCATTAATCCTAACTCAAGTATTATGGGACTTGTTTCTGACGCATGGGCAGGTTTTGGCTCTGCTTTCGGTCCGGTTGTACTTCTTGCGTTATTCTGGAAACGCTCAACACTTGCAGGTGCAATCAGTGGTATGGCAACAGGCGCACTTACAGTTATTGTATGGGACTATTTACCGCTCGTAAACGGTGTAACTCTTTACAAAGCAACAAATCTTTATTCTCTTGTTTTAGGTTTTGCGCTTGCGCTTATCGTAAATATTATAGTTTCTCTTATAGCAAAGAAACCTTCAAAAGAAATTCAGGACGAGTTTGATTCAATCAAAAGCATTGAAATCTAAGATACAAAAACAGGTTGTCGCAATTAAGCGGCAACCTGTTTTTTGTTGATATTCAGTTGTTAAAGAATTTTATTACAAATTCACTGCCTTTATTAAGTTCAGACGATACACTTATGTATCCGCCTTGCTTTTCAATAATTGTCTTTGCAAGTGAAAGTCCTATACCCACACTGTCATCACTTGAGTTTTTGCCCTTATAAAATCGTTCAAATATGTGCGGCAAATCTTCTTTATCTATACCGCTGCCGTTATCCTTTATGCTGATTTTCGTATAAAGTTTATTTTGGTCAGCGGTTATTTTTATATTTCCGTTCTGTGAATGTTCAATGCAGTTCTTAATTATATTCGTAACAGCCTCGCAAAGCCATTTTTTATCGCAGTTAAGTTTGTATGTGTCGTCACACAATGTTTCTACACTTACATTGCAAATTTCAGCCATTACAGCGGTATTTTTAATACATTCATCAACAATGCTTTTCACCTCAACCTGCTCATATCTGAATTTAACCGCCTCTGCGTCAAGTTTTGATAACTTAAGAAGGCTTTGCACCAAAAAAGAAATAGTATTCGTGTTGTGCTTAATATCATTTAAAAATTCACGCCTGATTTCAAGCGGCATATCGTCATCATCTAAAATATTCTCCACCATAACAATTATTGAAGTGAGCGGAGTTTTGAGCTGATGTGATATATCCGACAATGATTTTTGCAGGTTTTCCTTGTCTTTCCTTGAATTTTCCGCCTGCTCTCTGAATTTTACGGTTGTACGGTAAATCTGATTATCAAGCAGAGAAAGCTCGTCCTCGCTGTTCTCGTCAATCTGCAATGAATAATCGCCAAGGTTAATGCGTTCAATCCGCTTTGCTATTTCCATAGTCTGTTGCTTTTGCATTTTTAAATATAATAAAAATACCACTATAAAAGCAATGCCAAAGGCTAAGCAAATAATTGCCGAAATAACTACATATTTATACGAGCCTTGATTGCCGTAAGAAATCCAGTCGCTTTTTAAGTCAATTCCGTATTTTTCTAAAATCTCAATATCATCTTCGACAGCTGTTTTGTCATTGAGTATTTCTGCAATTTCCTTTTCGCTTATGTCCGGATACTTTTCAAGCATTACGGCTACAAGCCGATTAACGGTACTGTTGGTTGTTTTCCTTACATTTTCAAGGCAGACTGCCGTACAAACAGCCGAGATAATACAGAAAAAAGCTGTTAGCGCAAGGCACAGCGCAACAAATCTATATGACTTCTTCATTTGCTGACCTCCGCAACCTGATACCCCATTCCCTTTACCGTTTTTATTATATCCGCATCAAGCTTTTTGCGTATTCTCTTGATATATACGGTAAGCGTATTGTCATTTACAAAGTTGCCCGATACATCCCATATTTTTTCAAATATAAGTTCTCTCGTTACCACCTTGCCGACATTCTGCATCAGCAATGACAGTAATTTGTATTCAAGTGCGGTAAGTTCAAGCTGTTTTCCGTTTTCAAACACCGCCGATTTATCCAAATCAAGCGTAACGCCCGATACTGTAATTATGTTCTTTTTACTGTTTTTATTCGCCACTCGCTTGATTCGTGCAATAAGTTCTCTTGTAGAAAAAGGCTTTGTTATGTAATCGTCCGCACCAAGTTCAAGTCCGTTTACTACACTGTCTTCATCATCAACAGCGGTAAGAAAAATTACAGGCAAATCGGAATATCTGCGAATTTTTTTAAACAAATCAAAGCCGTTTCCGTCGGGAAGCATTATATCAAGCACTGCTACATCATAATTAAAAGGTGCTTTTCGTACAGCCTCGTCTAAACTAAGACAGTATTCACAACTGTAGCCGTTCTGTGCAAATGCATACTCAAGTCCTTTTATTATGCTTTTGTTATCCTCAACAAGCAGTATCTTCATACTAACACTTCCCTTCTTTTGTGATTATATCACCCTGTAAGCCGATATGTCAAATATTATCGTTGCGTATGGTTTCAATTATATTCTGTTTATTCACTTTGCTGATAGAAATTTTCATAATAAGCCATACAACAAAGAATACGAACACTATGCTTATGAGTACAGCCATAGTCGGGAATGAATAGTCAAGCATAATGGTATTTCCCGTAGCCTTAAATATAGCATAACCTCCGAGCAATCCGAGCGGAACACCGATAAGCAAGGATTTTAAACCGTAGAACAAACTTTCAAGTCTTATCATTCTGTTAAATTCTTTCTTTGTCATACCGATAGACTTGAGCATCGCAAATTCCTTACTGCGCAAACGCATATTGGTATTGATTGTGTTAAATACATTTGTTATACCGATAAGTGAAATTACAATAATAAAACCGTAAGCAAAGATTGCAATAATAAGCACAATGGCATTCATCTGTTCTTTTTGCTCGTTAATATTAAAAACATCAAGATTTTCTATATCAAGATTATTTATATATTCTACCGTATTTACAGGGTCAGCCGAATCAATAACAATGACTCCTGTTGTATGGTCATTATCCTCGGCAAACAGCTTTTTAAAATAATCCTCACTTACAAGCACACTTCCCTCATTTAGGGTACTCATAATACTTGAAACTATAGACCCCGGCACTTCCTTATTAATTGTATCATATATAACAAGTTCAACAGACTTATAATCATCCGGATTATATACAAAATCAGGATCTGTTTTCTGAATTTCTTTAATATCATCCTCAGTATATGACGGGGTTCCGTTAGGATACAACTTTACAACAGTGTTCATAGGCAAGTCAAATTCCTTACCCTTGATAAGAATATTATCCGAATTGTAGTATTTAAAATCATTCGTAATAAGTGCTTTATCCTTGACATCATCATAATTATATCCAAGTGCGGTTACATACTCCTTAAAGCTCTTATTATCCACACCAAACACATACGCTAAATCGCCGCCCGATAACTCTGCCGCTTTGGCATCCTCCGTATAATAATCGGTAAGCCCCACTATATTGCCATAATAATTTTCACAGGCTTTTATGCTTGAATTTATATCCGTATCAGCAATGATTCTTTTGTAAACATTTTCGTATTCATCATATGACAGCTTATCGTTTGCATGTACAGTAATATTGTAAGAAATATCCTTAAAGTGATCACCTGCAATTTTTAATCCGTACTCAATAAAGGTGGAAATTGAAATAAACATTGCAACTGTTATAATAATAGAAATTACAGTAGTGCGGTACTTCTTTTTACTGCGTTTAAGGTTTTTATAGGCAATTTCTCCGCCCACACCAAACAGCTTTTTAATAAATTTCGGTGATTTATAGCTTTTCTTTTTATTAATCTTAATGTCGTTGTTGCCTCTGATTGCGGTAATCGGAGCAATTCTTGAGGCTCTGAAAGCCGATGAAAGCGTAGAAAACAGAATAATAACCGCTGACATTACAGCAGAAATAACCGCTACCCACCATGGAACAGCATAAACAAATGAGATTCCGTTCAGCATATTTTCGAGCAATGCGTTCAAAATTACCACAAGCAGCGCAATTACACCTACGCCAAGCAAAATGCCTGCCGGAATACCGATTATGCCAAGCACAAAGCCCTCAAAAAGCACATTATGCCTTATCTGCTTTGATGTAGCACCGATTGAAGCAAGCATACCGTACAACTTTGTTTTTTCGGTAATTGAAATTGCAAAGCTGTTGCGGATAACAAAAATACTTGAAATTGCAATAATTACAATAATTATTACAGCTAATGATAAAAGCATTCTCATATACTCGTCACTTAGCGCAAAGCCTTTGTATCTCAGCAAATCTTTGTTTATACTCGCCTCATAAAAATCGCCGTTTTCAAGATAAACTTCAAAATCATTTTTTAAACTCTCAAAATCGTCACCCGTTAAATTTAAAATCTCACCGCTCGTTGTAATATAATCTTTTTCACCGTCTGATGTAAAACTTATAAACAAATCATTTATATCGGCATTTTCTTCAGCTAAAGTGAAAGCGGAACTGCTCGCAGAATTGCTGTCTGCCGCAAAATATGATGAAGAAACCTTATTAAACACACCTACAACAGTGTAAGTCTTTTTATGAGTATCGACAAGTTTTTCCAAACCATTTTCGTCAATAAAATATTCGGTATCGTTTAACGGTATTTCCGCACCCGATACATAAACTCTTTTGCCCAAGTCAAGTGTAATTGTATCGCCTATTTTAAATTCCGCTCTGCTGTTCTCAATTACACTCTGCGAAAGCACAAGTTCGTTTCCGTTTTGCGGAAGTCTGCCCTCTTTAAGTGTAACATTAAAGCAGTCTGTAAATGATTTTTCGTTAAATGCAACCACATTTATGTACGGCTTTGTGTCAAATTTCGCCTGCGGCAGATATGCGCAACCGAGATTTTGTTTTATATAAATGTCCTTTACATTTCTGTTTGCCTGCGCATTGTCAATAATTTTTTTGTTTGCTCCTTTTACAAATAAATCATAATTACCCGTAATATTAATTTGTAAGTTTACCATTGTCTGTTGTGCGCTTGCCGCCATACCGGCAACAACCATAATCAAAGCGCACGAAAGCATAATACCGATAATCGTAACAATCGTACGGCTTTTATTCAACTTTAAATTTTTAACAGTAAGTTTATTCAGTATTTTCAAGCCTTACGCCTCCCTTAAAATTTTGCCGTCCTGAATTGTAATAATTCTGTCGGCTTCCTTTGCAATTTCAAGATTGTGCGTAATCATAATTATTGTCTGATTAAAGTCACGGTTAGACATTTTCAAAATACTCATAATTTCTTCTGTGGATTTTGAATCAAGATTACCCGTAGGTTCGTCAGCAAGCAAAATTGCAGGATTGTTAATAAGTGCCCTTGCAATAGAGGTTCTCTGTTGCTGACCGCCAGAAAGCTCGTTCGGCAGATGATTTCTTCTTTCAAAAAGTCCGAAAGACTTTAAAATCAAATCCATTCTCTCTTTGTCGGGTCTGTTACCGTCAAGGTCACACGGAAGAGAGATATTTTCTTCCACCGTAAGAATCGGAATAAGATTATAGAACTGATAAACAATGCCAATCTGTCTGCGTCTGAAAATAGCAAGTTTATCATTATTCATATTATTTATTTCGTTTCCGTCTATATAAATTTTGCCGCTTGTCGGTCTGTCAACACCGCCGAGCAAATGCAAAAGCGTTGATTTTCCGCTGCCGCTTGCGCCTACTATTGCCACAAATTCGCCCTTGTTTACCGACAAAGAAATGTTATCAACAGCATTTACAATATTATCTCCCTCTCCGTAGGTTTTTACAAGATTTTCAACTTTGAGTATTTCCATAATAATTCCTCCAAATTTATTTTACAGGTTTATTATAAATACTCATAATGACGCTAAAGTGACTGCTAAATAATTTTTTTGTTTTTACAAAGCAGTTTGCATATACCGCTTATCGGAATACACAAAAGAATCCAGAGCATACTGTAAAACGGGCAGATCTGTCCTTTAAAATTCAAGGTGCAGTTACTGTAATCCCAAACATTGAGCTTGCACTTTACATTTACAATAAAACCGCATATGCCCTCCATAAATGTAATAATCGCTCCGCCGATAAGGCACTTACTGCGCAGGCAAAGTTTCGGGAACTTTTTATATACTCTGAAAATAGCAAGGAAACAGCTCCCACCCGTAACCGCCATTGTCCAATGAGTTTTTCTGCGCCACAGTATTTCAAGCAAAGCATAAGCAACTCCGCCGATCGAAAACAGGATACAATCACATTTTAATCTCTTTAACAAAAAAATCACCGTTTTTATTATGTCCAAAAACGGTGATTTAAATTCTGATTATTAAATTTCCAATTCATTAACTATATTTTTCAGTTCATCAAGCGAATATAAGCAATTGATTGCCGACAGCATAGCATTGGCAGTAAGGTAAGACGGCATATCTAAGTGCTTTAACAAGGCTTTTCTTAATTTCTCGGAGTTTTCCCTGCCGGTAAGACCGAGCCTGTATAAGTCGGCTTTTGTTACCTCTTCTCTGTCTGCCTGTTCATCTTCACCGATTATTGTAGCTCCGCTTTTGCGAATTGCCTTGATAATCACATCATCGCTCACTCCCTCAACACCAAGAAAGCCCTCTTTTGAACCGTGCGCCTTACGCTTTTCCTTGCCGTTTATCTGCGGTATGTAGCAATGTTTTATCTTACTTTTGTCAACCGTACCACGCAAAAAATTTCTTATAACAAAGCCTGCGGAATCGCTGTCAGTAAATACAAGTATTCCCCTCGTCTGTGCTATTTTGCGGATAAGCGTTTGCTTTTCTTTATCCGAAAACACACGGAAACCGTTTGTTTCGATAATCGTTGTGTCTACAAGATTTTTCAATTTTATTTTGTCATATCTGCCCTCAACTATTATTGCCTCTTTTATTTTCAGCAATTAAACTCTTCCCCTCTCAGCGGTCAGCAAAAGCTGTGCAATCAGTTTTTCAAAGAACACTCTGTCATTTACCGAAACACTTTTAAATTCGGTTTCCGCCTGCAAAAGCAAACTAAGCGATTTTCTTAAAGCCTGCGTAGAAACTCGCTTTGTTGCCCTTCTTGCATTATCAAGTACAAACGCTCTGTTTTTATAATTAAACTTACTCGCAACCTCCGTTTTTTGTACGCCGCTTTCATCAGCAACTCTGATTCTGTATGCGTCTATAAAAGCCTGCGATAAAATAAAAAGCATATCCGCCGTCTTTTCCTGCTGATAAAATAAGGTGTCAAGCGTATTAAAGGCTTTTTGTGCATTGCCGTTAAGCACAGCGTCCGAAAGCGCAAAAATCTTTGATTCAAGTGTAACCGTCGCAAGTTTTTCTATGTCTTCGTCAGAGATTTCTTCTCCCTTTGCATATGCGGAAATTTTATCTATCTCATTTTTCAGCATATTAAGGTCACGACCGCAAAGCGAAATAAGTTGTGTGGCATTTACCTGTGAAATGAATTTTCCGTTTGCATTCGCCCATTTTGCAATAAACTTAACAAGCTCGTTTTGAGTAAGAGTATTGAACTCGCAAACGATTCCGTTTTTATCGGCATATTTTTTTAATGCAGGCAAAACGGTTTTATTTTTAACAGGTTTTACAGACGGCAAAGAAACTATAAATACGCAACCGTCAGGCACTGCCTTGTATATATCTGCAAACCTTGCGTTATCATTTGCATTAAATTCATCGAAAGCCGCGTCGCTTACGAGAACACAGTTAAATTCACTCATAAACGGAACTATTTGTACAGAGGCGGCAAGCTCGTCAAAATTAATGCTGTCACCAAATGAATGAAAATTAAACTCTGACGGTGTCTTACCTGCTACAGCCGTAACAAGCTTATCGGTATATTTTTTTACATACATTTGCTCTTCGCCGTAAATCAAATACACCTTTGCAAAATTTCTTTCTTTTATATGCTTGTCCATCTGTTTATCTGTTAGTACAGCCATATTTCCTCCGTCAATCAATAACAATCTGCAGATTTTTGTCCCGTACAAAAATCATATCTTCGCAATCTTTTGCGTTTGCATCGTCGGTATTCGTAATAATTCTTTTACCGCAAATATCTTGCAAATTATCTCCGTCTTTATCGGTAATTATGTAATCTGCTTTTCTGTGTTTTTCCAAAATATCTTCTGCCTTGCAATTACCGTCAAGTAACAAAACAGCAGTGCTTTCGGTGCTGATATACTGGTACACACCGCTTTCCGTGCTTACTGCTTCATCTTTTGTTTCTGAATTTAAATTAAGCGTAAAACTTTTATTTACAGTAAAATATTTTACATTACCGTTATCTTCATTCTCACCTTTACTATCATATATCAAAACATCCGATTCGTCAAATTTTGTTTGGAAAATATCGGCATAAAGCAAACTTCCGTCCGAATCCGAAGGCACAATCAAAAAATCAAGCAAAGTCGTATCTTCCATAATATCAGACACGGCATAATATACATTTGCTGCTTCTCCGCCGCAGCTGACAACCGAGCAATTTTTTCCACGCTTTACCGTAACCGTATTTCCTCCCGTTGCGTAAATATTAATGACGGTTGTATTTACATCAATTACGGAGTAAACCGCAAAACCGAGTGCAAGAACACACAGCGAAATAACAGCGCTCTTAACGGCATAGTTTGCTTTGTTTTTAACAAAATATCCGACAATCACCATAACCGCAATAAGAGCAAGCCAAATGTAAAAATACGGTTTTCGTGCGTTTACCGAAGAAAACGGAATATCCGAAAATGTGCCGACAATAAAAATTACATACTTACTTAACTGCTCACATACAAAGGTAAGCGGATAAGCAATAATACTTACAATTCCAAAGCCGTAAAGAATCACCGCAAGCAACGCACAAGCTACAAGTACGCTTACCGCAGGCGAAAGTATAACGGAAAGCAAGATTGAAAATACCGATACTTTACCAAACATCAACACTGAAATCGGCATTGTCCATACAGCGGCAGAAACGGAAACCGCAAATAGGTTTACTGTAAATTCAACGGGCTTTTTAAGTCTTTTCAATTTTGCAAATTTGCCCATTATATAAACTGTAATTTTTCTTGCCCACAATATTATTCCAAGCGTTGCGGTAAAAGATAAAAGCATACCCACATCGGCAACAGCTGTAGGATTGGGGACGGTGAGAATTAAAGCCGCAATTCCGAGCGAATTGAGCGAATCTCCTTTGCGCATAAACATTTTTCCCGAATACACTACGGCAAGCATTACTCCCGCTCTTACAACAGACGGTGCAAATCCTGTTACCGCCATAAATGAAAATGCGCACATAAGCATTATCATCGAACGCAAAACTCTGTTTTTTATTATTTTCTTGATACACAAAAATACAAAACTGCTGATTATGGCGAGATGCATACCCGACACAACTATCAAAAAACTTACGCCGCAACGGGTAAAATCGTTCTGAATTTCTTGCGATAAAGCGGTTTTTTCTCCCAATAAAACCGCTCTGCACAGTGATGCGCAATCCTGCGACATATTTTGTTCAAAACTGTCCGCAAAATTTTCTCTTATCTTTACAGCTTGATAATACAGAGGCTTGTCATCGGTCTTTTTTACAATATAAGCAAAGTTTTTATTAACAGATGCCTGTAAAAACGCACCGTCAGCAATCATCTGACTTTTAGTACATTCTTTTAATGGCAAAACACAGCTTATTCTGTCAAATTCTTCAACATTTAATTCATTAATTGTTGAAAGACAGATTTTCAGTTTTTCAATTTTTCCGTTTATACTATCGGTTTCAATTAAATATCTGTAAGTATCGTACTGCACCGTGGGTTGCTCAAGTACAGTTGCCGTCACATATATTTCTCTTTCAGAATATTTATCTACAATCGGCTGTTTAACAAATATATTATATCCACTGAAAATCGTACTTGCAAATGCTGCTGTCAAACAAAAGCAAAGCACCGTATGCCGTAAATTTCTATTTTTAAGTATAAAGAGCGAAACAATCGTTCCAATAAAACACACAGCGGTTAATATCGCCGCTGCTAAATCCGACTCTAAATAAAAAAGCGCCGCTTGCACAGAAAGATAAGTAATACCAATCAATGCAAACGGTCGTTTCATAAAATTCAATCCTTATTTATCAGTTTTATTTAAAAAACAGCGGCAATTCCTCAAGATAAATAATATCTTTTCTGCCTCTTGCGTCACCTTCGGCAAGCACAGCCGCTTTACCTACTATATTTCCGCCGGCCTTAGTAACAAGCTCTTCAATTGCCTCAAGGCTCTGACCTGTTGAAACAACATCATCAACAATCAAAACTCTTTTGCCCTTAATAAAGTTTGCGTCACCCTCGCCAAGATAAAGCTTTTGCTCATTCTCGGTTGTGATTGACTTAACATTTACTTCAATAGGGTTTCTCATATAAACCTTAATGCCTTTACGAGCAACAACATAATTTTTGCAGCCCTGTCTTGCCATTTCATAGCAAAGAGGAATACCTTTTGCCTCTGCCGTAACAACAACATCGTGTTCAGGGCAAATCTTTAACAGTTCTTTAGCAGATGCTTCGGTAATTTCAACATCGCCAAACATAATAAAAGCTGCAATATCAAGTTTATCGCTTACAGGAAAAAACTCAAGTTCACGCTCGTGACCTGCAATAGTAATTTTGTATGTACCCATCTTTTCCACCTCTTAAGCCATATTTTCAGCAAGTTTTTTGCCGCCGAGTAAATGGAAGTGCAAGTGCTTTACTGACTGACAGCCATCCTCACCGCAGTTATTAACAATACGATAGCCGTTCTCAAGACCAAGTGATTTTGCAATCTCCGGAATTTTTGAGAATATGTAACCGACTATCTCACAGTTATCGGCAGTAATTTCATCAGCACAGCAGATATGCTGTTTCGGAACAATAAGAGTGTGAACAGGTGCTTGTGGATTTAAGTCCTTGAATGCAAGGATTTTATCATCCTCATAAACCTTTGTAGACGGAATAGAACCGTCAACTATTTTACAAAAAATACAGTCAGACATAATATTCGACCTTTCAATAAAATTATCCGTCATTATTTTACAACTTTTGCAAAAGTCCGTCAAGCGTTTGTCTTTTTATTTGCGGTAATTTTCTTTTCTTCGCCACGCATAAGTCTTTTGATGTTATCCTTATGCTTAACTATAACAAATATACCGATAATCAATGCCGCAACCGTTGACAAGATAACATAGCCTAAAGAATATCCCTTAGGATAATCAAACAAGAATGTTGCAAGGAATGTAAATGGGCCGTAAAGTGCAGCCGCTGTTATGCTCGAAAGCGAAATGATTTTTGAACAAGCAAAAACAATAAGGAAAGCTGCGATAACCGCAATAAATACTCTCCAATCCTCGCTTGCTATAAGAGCGGCAGCGGTTACAACACCCTTACCGCCTTTAAAGTGGAAATAAACAGGATACGAATGTCCGAGTATTGCAAAAATACCGGCTATATACTTGCCGCAGTTGCCAAATTCATTTGAAAGAATCTGACTGTCTGCAGGAATAGTCGAGAAAATCAACCAGCCGATAATAACCGCAACCACACACTTAAGTGCGTCACATACGATTGTAAAAATTGCAGGCACTTTTCCTACGGAACGCAGAACATTTGTAAATCCTGCATTACCGCTGCCCATTTCACGAATGTCTTTCTTACCGCCCGTTACAATCTTTGTAACTATAACGGCTGTATTCACACTGCCTAAAAGATAAGCTATAACGGCAGTAATTATAATTCTCCAACAATTATACGCTAAAAACGATAAATAAAAATTCATTACTTTTCGCCACGCTCCCTGATAATAATTCTGATTGGTGTGCCCTCAAGTCCGAATGCCTCTCTGATTCTGTTTTCAAGATAGCGCTGATAAGAAAAGTGGAATAATTGAGCGTTATTACAGAAGAAAATAAATGTCGGCGGCTTAACCGATGCCTGGGTAACATAAAAAATCTTTAATCTCTTGCCTTTATCCGACGGCGGCTGAACTCTTGTTGTAGCCTGTGCAAGCAATTCATTGAGCATACCTGTTGTAATTCTTCTTGCAGACTGCTCCGCACAGCTTACAATAAATTCAAACAATCTGTCAATACGCTGACCTGTCTTTGCAGAAATAAATACCTTAGGAGCATAAGACATAAATGCAAAGTCTGTATCAAGTTTTTTCCTGAACTCCTGCATTGTCTTGTCGTTTTTCTCAATTGCATCCCATTTATTTACCGCAAGAATACAAGCCTTGCCTGCCTCGTGAGCAAGTCCTGCTACCTTTGTATCCTGCTCGGTAACGCCTGCCTCTGCGTCAATCATAATAACGCATACATCACTGCGTTCAATAGCCATCTTTGCTCTGATAATACTGTACTTTTCAATATCATCATAAATTTTATTCTGACGACGAAGTCCTGCTGTATCGGTAAAGTTGAATTTACCGTACTTATTTTCAATCATTGTGTCAATGGTATCTCTTGTAGTACCCGCAATGTCAGAAACTATGCAGCGCTCCTCGTTTGTAATTTTATTAATGAGCGATGATTTACCTGCATTTGGCTTGCCTATAACAGCCACATTAATTACTGTGCCGTCATCCTCGCTGTCCTCTGTAAAATCAAGGTGTTCAAACACATTGTCAAGCAAATCGCCCGTGCCGTGTCCGTGAACAGATGAAACCTGAATAGGATCTCCGAGTCCGAGATTATAGAATTCATAAAATTCAGGAGTCGGTTCGCCGATTCCGTCACATTTATTTACACAAAGCACAATCGGCTTGTTTGATTTCATAAGCATCTGCGCAATATCCATATCTGTGGCAACCATACCTGTTTTGCCGTCCGTAACAAGGATAATTACATTTGCGGTATCAATGGCAAGTTGTGCCTGTCTGCGCATCTGCGACAAAATAATATCGTCGGATTTCGGTTCAATACCGCCTGTGTCAATTATAAACGCTTTTTTGCCGAGCCATTCAACCTCGCCGTAAATACGGTCACGGGTAACACCCGGTGTATCATCGACTATTGAAAGTCTTTGACCGATAAGTTTATTAAAAAGTGTAGATTTACCGACATTCGGTCTGCCTACAATCGCAATTACAGGTTTATTCATTCTTCTATCATTCCTTTACCGTGGTAACTTCTCTTACAAGTTCGTCACCGTTGTTATTTACAATTCCAAGAGAAATATTAAGCTCACGCTCAACATCTTCAACCGAAACATCATCAAGGAAAATGTCATTTTCAAATCTAAGCATAGATGACGGAATAAAAAGTTTGTCGCCAAGGTCTTTGTCTTTCAGCTGGTCAATCAAGTCACCGCCTGTGACCAAACCCGACACATTAACTCCTCCGCCAAAAAAGTTATTTTTAATTGCAACAACATTTATCTCTATATTCGGAAATTTTGTTGCAATAATCTTCATCATATCTCTCAAATAAGGTGCAACAGCCTCGCCGCATGCCATAGTCACCTTATAATTCAATGCATCATTGTACTCGCTGTCCTCCACAGCAAACTCAATTTCTTCTTTAAGACAGGCAATCATACCAATACCGTCTTCTACGGCGGGAAAGCCCTCATAAAAATCAGGATCGGGAATCGGTCTGTTAGCCTTTATATAAAATTCATCGCCGGCATAAAAAATTCTTCTGCCGTACTTTTTAACACATTCATCACCGAATTTTTCGATTATATCAAGCGTCTGTGCGGCAGTTTCTCGATTGTATTCCGTAAGCGGATATAATCCTTGACGGTATTTTGTAAGTCCTACAGGCACGACAGCGGTCATATTAACTCCAAGTTTTTCAAGATCGGTAAAAGTACGGATAAGTTCATCACCGTCATTTATACCGGGGCAAGCAACAATCTGACAGTTAAGACTGATTCCTGCCTTTGCAAAACTTTCAAGATGTCTTAACGCATCACCTGCAAAACGGTTATGCATCATCTTACAGCGCAGTTGTGGATTCGTAGTGTGAACCGACACATTTATCGGGCTGATGTGCATTTTTATGATTCTGTCAATTTCGTGCTGTGTAAGGTTTGTGAGCGTAATGTAATTACCAAACAAAAATGAAAGTCTGCTGTCATCGTCTTTAAAATAAAGTGATTCACGCATGCCTTTAGGCAATTGGTCTATAAAACAGAAAATACACTTATTACGGCAACTCTTTTGCTCGTCCATCAGATAAGTTTCAAACTCAAGACCGATTTCCTCGTATTCACTTTTCACAATACGCACTGTTCTGATTTCGCCGTTTTTATCTTTAATCTCGAGTGTCAAATCTCTGTTTACCTGATAAAAGCGGTAATCGAGGACATCTTCGATTATATTTCCGTTAATACTAAGCAGAATTTCGCCGCTTTTAATTTTTGCTCTGTCTGCGTGACTGTTGGCAGTCACACCAAATATATTTACAGCCACGAACTCACCTCACACTTATTTTACACAAAAATCACGAAAAATTCAAGGTATCAGAGCAAAACAAAAGGGCGTACAGAATTCTGCCGCCCATAATGTTTGTACCGTAATTAGTTCTCGTTAGCTTTTACGATTACCTGTCTGCCGTTATACATACCGCAGTTGCCGCAAGCTCTGTGAGCTACCTTGTACTCACCGCAGTTAGGGCAAATTACAAGTGTTGGAGCGTTGAGCTTCCAAACTGTTGAACGTCTTGAACTCTTTCTTGCGTGTGAAGTTTTTCTCTTTGGTACTGCCATTACAAAGACCTCCTTACAATAACATATATCAATCCATAAGTTGTTTAAGAATCTCGAGCCTTGGGTCAACCTGCTTTTTATCGCAATCGCATTCACCCTCATTAAGATTATGACCGCACTGACTGCACAGTCCTTTACAATCTTCTTTACAGAGGTTTTTCTGCGGAAGCGACAACAGCACATCAGAAATAACCGTTTCATCAAGGTCGAGTACAAAATCAGGTGTTTCAATATAGTCGTCGTTGCCGTCAGTTTCAAGAGTACGGGCAAGCTTATGAGTAAACTTGTACTTCATCTTCCTTGTAAATTCTTCTCCACATCTGTCGCAGCTGCGAACATAGTCAAAGCTGACAAGCAAAGTAAGGTCAACAAGTGATGCCCTGTTTCCTGCTGTTGCGGTAATATCAAGCGGTGTTTTGAATGGAAAAACGCCGTCAATGTCAATATTGCTTATATCCAGCTTATAGCTGATTGTTTTTTCTTCGCCTTCATTTTGAAAGACACTTTTAAGTTCAAAAAGCATAATTGCACCTCTTGACCGCATAAACGCATATTAAAACGCTATTGATTATTATACAAAAGTATTTGCGCTTTGTCAACCGATATTTACGATAAATTCTTCATAAATACGCTATTTTTTTAATTTTTTTCAAAATTATTATTTATAGGAATTATAAGTAAAATTCATAGTCAACGCACAAAATACAAGTTATAAATTTAAGTAAATATCAGACATATTAAAATGAGTTTATAGGGTATTTTTTCTGTTCTAAATTTTGGTTAAACTTGATAAATTGGGTTTGGCGGAGTGTCGGTCGGGCATTAAAATTTAGCTAACGCTAAATTATCCTCCCAAAGGCAAAAAAGTTTACTCAATTTTTTCAAAAATTGCGGGTTTGGGCAGCGCCCATAAAAATCTTTCGATATAACAATTTATCAGGCGCAAACAGCCACGCTGTTTGCGTGCTTGCACCAAGTTTGAAAAACAGGCGACAGCCTTTTATAAAAGAAATAATTAACTTTTCATTATATATCGAATGGCTTTTTTGTTGCTATCGCATTTAAGGGCATTCGCCGTTGCGTTCAAGCCGCCAAACAGGGAGCTGTTTGGCTATCGTAAGATTGTGTAAGCGGAAAGTATTTGTGGGCTTTGCCCACACCCACAACCTTTGAAAAGGTTGACCAAACTTTTATAATTATTTGGTAAAACATTTTACAAACCATAATTTACACAATTTTTCTGAAATTTATTCTTAATCATAATACCAAAAATGGGCTGACCTGTCAGGTCAGCCCAAAGAAATCTAAATTATTACTAATTAAGATTAGAACATCTCTCTCTTGCGAATGACGAACATTACGCCTGTAGCAGAAACAAGAAGAGTAAGAATTACAACTGCGAGTGTAGCGTCACCTGTCTTAACTGTGCCGTTATCATTGTTAGTTGTTTTGTTGCCGTTGTTAGCTGTATCAGCTGTGCCCGGCTTAACTGTTGCGCCTGTCGATGATGTAGCATCTTCAGTTGCAGGAGCTATTGTTGTTTCAGAAGCCTTAGTTGTCTCAGTAGCCTTTGTTGTCTCAGTAGCCTTTGTTGTTTCAGTAGCCTTTGTTGTCTCAGGAGCCTTAGTTGTTTCAGGAGCCTTTGTTGTCTCAGGAACTGTTGGCGCTACATATGTTGACTCTGTAAGAGTTGTATTAGCAACCTTAAGAACTGAAGGATCCTTAATTTCAGAATCAACTACGAACGAGTTCATTGTTGAAGCATCAACCTGCATTTTGTCGGGGTCAAGCTCGCCTGTTGTAAGAACTCTTACGTCAAGGTCGATAGTTGTTTCAACATTTTCAGGCTCACCGATTACATCAAATGTAACCTGTATAAATGGCTTCTTAGAGTCGATTGCGTAAAGACCAAGGTCAGAAGCGTTAGAATTGATTTTTCCCGGAAGGCTTGTATTAAAAACATAGCCGCTTGGAATCTGTGGCATAATGGCGAGTTTCTTGCCAGTAGCATCAAGGTTTGACTTGTTGTTATACTCAAGAACAGTGTTATCAAATTTTAAGTACCACTCAAGGTTTACGAGATCTCTGTCTGTGCCAAGGTAGTAAGTAACTGTAACCTGCTTTGTTGAGTTATCATACACAGCCTTAGCATCTGAGAAGACGTTTGACTTAGCATTTACTGTAAGAGCAGGCTTTGAAACAGGAGCAGGAGCTGTTGTAGCTTCCTCTGAAGCTGTTGTTTCAACTGCCTCTGTTGTAGCTACAGTTGAGTCAGGCTCTGTTGGTGTTGGTTTAACACCGTCCTCTTTATCCTTAAGTGCCTTTTCAAATGACATATACTCTGTGTTGTAAACAGCGCCGTCACCCTTTACAGGTGTGTAACCATATTCGCCGTTACCATAGTAGTAGTACCACTGACCACGGCATGTAAGCTTCTGGTTGAGTGGGTTCTCTTCAATTCTGTTTTCATCAATAACATAAATCATGTTATTGAAATTTCTGATACCTTCCGGATAAAGCTCGTTACTAGGATCGTCTTCATCAGTTTTAGGCCAGTAACCCCAAGCATCATCACCATCATCGTCTACACATGTAACATCTGATGTCTGAGCACCCTTTGTGTACTGAGGAGCCTCTGGGTCTGCACCGCCGTCAACATAGTTGTTGAAGACTAGCTTAGGAACATCCGTTGGAACATCAATACAGAAAATGTTTTCGTTCTCAGTTTCTTTAACCTTATACATATCCTGCCATGTTTCGCAAAGATCTGTACCTTCCCACCAGTATGCACCTGCTGTTGTTGTGAACTCATTTTCCCATCTCTGTGGCATATAGAAATAATATCTATATGTTTCAGTTCCCTCTGAAGGAACATAGTAACCATCGCTGTCTGTGTCAGCTGAAACGCTAACTGCTGCAACTGCTACCATTGAAGCAGAAAGAGCCATAGCCAACATAAGACTAATGATTTTCTTGGACATTAGAAATTTCCTCCTATAAAAATATGTTTCCGATATACTCGGTATGACAATTATATAATAATTTGCTCAAAAAATCAAGGCTTTTTCAAAAAAACAGGTCGATTATAGGGTGTAATAATAACCAAAAATCAGTTACAATTTTTAAACAATTTTTAAACAATTTTTAATTTTGCAATAAACAGTCAAAACTGTTCGTCACTTTAAGTCATATCGTTGTCAATATTGTCACTATCAGTATTCAAACCGTTTTTCGTATTTTCTTTATGTCTGAAATACATAACTCCGCCGATTGCTCCGCCTATCAGCAGCAAGCCGCAAACGATTACAATCGTTGTAACCGATGCACCCGAACCAGATTTCTGAACATCAACATATTGCGTATTGCCTTGGTTATTTTGCGGCATCATTGTTGTTTTTTCGCCGATTACAGCTTTATGGTCCGTTTTTTCATCTGTATTATCATTTCCTTTACCGTCTATATAATTAATAAAATTTCCCTGGTAAGTATTTATATATTTTTCCGCTTCTTCAACAATCGGTGTTTTTTCTGACACAACAGTTTCACCGTCTGACTTAATATCATAGGTTATGGTATATGCAGTAAGAGTATTCATATCGCTGTCATACATTTCTTTAATAAAATATGTAACATTAGTATTTCCGGATTTTTTAACCTTAAAATTCATAGATACAAGCTGTGTACGGGATGAAAAGCTTGCATAATTTGATATATCAGAGAAATTAAAAGTCATATATCCGTCAAGATTTCCATTATAAATCACACCGTTCAAATTATCAAAATTAATAGAATCAGTGTCAATTTCAAGGTAATCTGTATCATAAAAAACATATGCCTGCATACCCATTACATCTTTTGATGCATCAGCAATATACATTGAATATGTAAATGTGTCCCCCACAGCAACAGAAGCAGCATCGTTAATTTTCACTTCTTCCGCCGCATTTGCATTTAGAGGTACAGCGCAAAGCATCATAAGTGCAGAACAACAAGCTAACGTAGTTTTAATTTTTTTAAACATAAAATCAATTCCTTATATATAATACATTTATTATATAATATTATAAACAAAATTTCAACGAACTTATATAAAATTTAATTTGAATTTTATGTGATAATTTTAAAAAAGAAATAAATCTATGTTGAGTTATATTTTAAACATAAGATAAACACCATAAATTGTGGTTTAGCGGAGTGTCGGTCGGGGATTGAAATTTAGCTAACGCTAAATTATCCTCCCAAAAACAAAAAAGTTTACTCAATTTTTTCAAAAATTGCGGGTTTGGGCAGCGCCCATAAAATCTTCCGATATAACAATTTATCAGGCGCAAACAGCCACGCTGTTTGCGTGCTTGCACATAGTTTGAAAAACAGGCGACAGCCATTAAAAAAGCTATATTTTATTGACGAAATAACGAATTTCTTTTCTTGTTGCTATCGCATTTTTAAAGGCTAACGCCGTTGTGTTCAAGCCGCCAAACAGCACGCTGTTTGGCTATCGTCAGATTGCAAAAGCGGAAAGTATTTGTGGGCTTTGCCCACACCCACAATCTTTGAAAAGGTTGACCGAACTTTTATAATTGATTGGCAAATCAATTTGTTAAACCATAATTTATTGATATTACTAAACATTTTAAACAGAACCGTTTTTATATAGATTTTCCTATATTTCTTTTTGGCAAATAAGCGTATTATATGAGTTCTTACTGTTGAATTTAGCAATTAATTATGATACAATAATCTATATATGCAATTACAAAATTTTGTTTTGACAGATTACCGAAAGGGGTTTTATATATGTGCGGTATTTGTGGCTTTACAGGCGAAGTTATCGACAGATATAAGGTCATTAAAAATATGACCGATGTCATCACTCACAGAGGACCTGACTCCGACGGTGTGTTTATGGACGATCACATCGCAATGGGTTTTCGCCGACTTTCAATTATTGACCTTGACGCAGGTCATCAGCCGATTTATAACGAGGATAAAACACTTGTTCTCACTTTTAACGGAGAAATTTATAACTACAGAGAGTTAAGAAAAGTTCTTATTGAAAAGGGACATAAATTCTATACAGACACCGACAGCGAAGTGCTTGTTCACGGCTTTGAGGAGTGGAGAGAGGATCTCCTCTTAAAGCTCAGAGGAATGTTCGGCTTTGCTATTTATAATACAAAGGATAAGTCCGTTTTTGTTGCCCGTGACTTCTTTGGCATTAAGCCGATGCACTACACAATGATTGACGGCGAATTTGTTTATGCGAGTGAAATCAAGAGTATTCTTGAGCACCCGAAGTTTGTTAAGAGGTTTAACAAGAGAGCGCTTGATACCTACCTTTCATATCAGTACGCTGTTCCGCCCGAAACTTTCTTTGAGGGTGTATTCTGCCTTATGCCGGGTCACTACCTTTGGTACAAAGACGGCGAAGTGGAAACTACACGCTATTGGGAGGCTCGTTTTAATCCTAATGAAGAGCTTACCGAGGAAGAGGCTGTTGACTCAATTGAAAAGGTATTTGAAAATTCGGTAAATGCCCACAAAATCGCTGATGTTGAGGTTGGTTGTTTCCTTTCAAGCGGTGTTGACTCAAGCTATGTTTCAACATATTTTGCAGACCAAAAAACTTTTACGGTAGGCTTTGATTTTGGCGAGCATTACAACGAAATCAGCTGGGCAAAGGGCCTTAGTGAGAAAATCGGTGTTGAGCATCATACACACCTTATTTCAAGCGAAGAATTCTGGGACGCAGTTCCTACCGTGCAGTATCATATGGACCAGCCGCTTGCCGACCCGTCTTGTATTGCGCTTTACTTTGTATCGAGACTTGCAAGCGAGTATGTAAAGGTTGTACTTTCGGGTGAGGGCGCAGACGAATTGTTCGGCGGCTATACTTGCTACAATGAGCCGAGAGTATTTAAAATTTATCAGACAATCGTTCCGCATTGTATCAGAAAAGCAATCAGAGCCGTATGTAAAAAACTCCCTGACATCAAGGGCAGAGATTACCTTATCAGAGCGACAGACCCGCTTGAGGAGCGCTATATCGGTAATGCCTTTATGTATGATTATGCAGAAAAGAGAGAACTTTTAAAAGACCCTAACATTGCAAGCCGTCCGCAGGATTATGCAAAGAAATATTACTACCGTTGCCGCAGATATGACGATGTTACAAAGATGCAGTATCTTGACATCAATATGTGGATGGTAGGCGATATTCTTTTAAAAGCCGACAGAATGAGTATGGCAAACTCTCTTGAGCTTAGAGTTCCGTTCCTTGATAAAGAAGTATTCAAGGTTGCGTCCACCCTTCCTACAAAGCTTCGTTGTAATCGTCACAATACTAAGTACGCTATGCGTAAGGCTGCCGTTCGCCATATGCCGGAGGCTACAGCCGAAAAAGAAAAACTCGGTTTCCCTGTTCCTACAAGAGTATGGCTCAGAGATGAGAAGTATTATAATGTTGTGAAGAAAAAGTTTAAGGGCAAAACTGCCGAGAAATTCTTTAATACAGATATTCTCGTTCGTTGGCTTGACGAGCATTTCAGCAACAAAGAAGATAACAGCCGTAAGGTATGGACAATCTATGTATTCCTTGTATGGTATGATATTTACTTTAACGAGGACAACGAAAAGGTAGAAAAGCCTGTAAATCACCTTGACGAATTAAGAGCAATTGCCGAGGCAAGACAGGAAAAAAAGCTTAACGAGTTTGGCGAGGCTATTATGACGGAGGCTGAAAAGCTTGACAAAGATTATGACGCACCAAACTTTGGCATAGATAAATCGGCACAAAAGGCTGAAAAGGCGCAGACAGCGGAAAAAGAACCTGTAAAGGCGGAAAAAGCCGAAAACGAGGCAGAACCTGTTAAAGAAGATGCCGTTGAAGAAGTTAAGGCGGAAAATCAGCCGGAAGAGGTTAAAGCCGAAGAAGTTAAGACGGAAAATCAGCCGCAAGAGGTTAAAGCCGAAGAAGTTAAGGCTGAAAATGAAGAGCCTGCAGAAGAGGTAAAGTCCGAGGAAGAAAAAATCGAGGACGAGCCTGTAATTGAAGATGAACCGCAGGAGCAAGAGCCTGCACAGGTTGAAGAAACACCAAAGGAAGAGGAATATGTAAATATTTCAAATCCGGAGGACAAAGAGGTTTATGAAGAGCCAAAGAAACCGAGAACTCCGCAGGAGGAGCTTGAAATGGCTATTGAGGGCATTGAAAAGCGCTCAAAATATCTTGATGAACCGAATGTAATTTCAGACGAGGCGATTGACGAAATCGTAAAGTCAATTAAGTTCTTTGATGACGAGGACTGATTAAAAACCGTATAAAATATAACTGCCCGACACCACTAAGCGGTTGTCGGGCAGATGATTATAACCACAGAATAAAATATTTTTCAGTTGGAAAATTAGGATTAGTAAGTCGGCTTTTTATCAAAAGGCGGAGTGAATTATTGTTTAGCGCACGGTTAAGATTAAAAGATTTTAGAATTCAGGTCAAGCCTTTGAAAAGTTTGACCGAACTTTTATAATTTTTGCAAAACTCTCTGCTGAATTCTGATTGATTTACTGACATAAAAACTCAAAAACAGAAAAATTATACAATAACTCCGAGGCAGAGCATATTCAGCATAATTTTGTATTCGGGTTCAAAATCGGAGAGAGGCAAGGGGTTTTTGCCTTTTCCCATTTCTATGGTGAGAGCCGGACGGCGGAATTTTTCAATAAACCAATCTTTAAAGCCGCCGCCTGTCGCAATATCCTCGGGTACAGAGATATTGTAACCGCTTGCTTGGGAGAGTACGGACGCAAGTCGAAAACTCATAACGGGAGTGTGCTTGCCGAACGAGCAGTAAATCTCTCTGCCCTGACTGTGAAAAGCAATGGCACGGTCAAAGTTGTTGCGTTTGCACAGGTTTGTGAGCGCCTTGGTTTCGGGCTCGCTTTCGGGAGCGTTGCCGCCGAAACGGGTGGCGGACGGAGCTTTTATGTTCATACTCAGTTCACGGCTTTTAAGCTCGTTCCAACCTGCGTTGAAGTTGTGGTTAATGTCCACACCCCTTGCGTTTGCCTGCCAGACTTTGTTTTCTTTAGAGGCTTTTTCCACAAGAGATTTGTATTTGAGAGCGGCATCCGAGCCGTGAATTGCGATTTCAACTCCGTCGGGATTTACGCAAGGCACAATCGTAAGTCCTTTTTCACGAAGAAAATCTCGTATTTTATAGCGACCGACAACGGAATCGTTTTCCATTGCATCGGCGCATTGTTCAAAAAATTTGAGAACCGCCGTAACGGTAAGATATTCGGAACCGTGAAAGCCTGCGCAGTAAAGCACGCAGTTTTTTGTGTTGCCGATGTGCAAAACATCAATACATCTGCCGCATACGCTTTTGCCTGCGAATGAATGATGAACAAAACTGTATTTTTCGCAGATGTCGTTAATAATTTTTCTTCTGGTCTGGTAGTCGGGCATTACATTGTAGTCTGTCATAAAAATTTCCTTTCTGTTTTTTTCCTTAAATTAAAATTCAAATGAGGTATAGGTATGAAACTTTTTGAAAAAACCATAAACAGCACTTCTGTTTTTGACGGCAGAATTTTGCATATTACCCTTGATGATGTTGAACTTGAGGACGGTAAAAAGTCTAAAAGGGAAGTTGTAAATCACCCCGGCGGAGTTACCGTAGCCGCCCTTGACAACGACAACAACCTGCTTTTTGTAAGACAATTTCGTTATCCGTACAAAGAGGTTGTGCTTGAGCTTCCTGCAGGCAAGCTCGAAAAAGGCTCAACTCCGCTTGAAAACGGCAAGCGTGAATTGCTTGAAGAAACAGGCGCACAGGGATATTCTTATACTTCACTCGGTCAGCTTTATCCGTCACCCGGCTACACCAACGAGATAATTCATCTTTATGTATGCAGAATAAAGAGCGAGGGTGAAAGCAAGCCTGACGAGGGCGAATTTTTGGATGTCGAGAAAATTCCGCTCGACAAGGCGGTTGAAATGGTGCTCAACAATCAGTTGCCGGACGCAAAAACTCAAGTAGCCGTGCTGAAAACGGCAATGCTGCTTAAAAGCGGAAAAATTTAACTTGCAGATGCTCTGAATTAAGGTATGAATAAATATATGCAAACTTTTTTTGAATTATTACCCGAAAAACAAAATACATCAGCGGCACTCGGCTTTTTTGACGGCTTGCACATCGGTCACCGCAAGGTTATCGGCGAGGCGGTAAGGGGCAGTGAAAACGGACTTGTGCCTATTTGCTTTACCTTTGCACAAAGTCCGAAAAGTGTGCTTAAAAATCAACCGCAAGAGGCGTTGATGAGCGTTGAAGATAAAAAAACAGCGCTGTCTGAAATCGGAATACAGCACTTGTATATGTGCGATTTCAAGTCGGTTGTTGATGTTGCACCACGAAAATTTGTGGAAGATATGTTAATAAAAACTCTGAAAGCAAAAAAACTTTGTTGCGGTTTTAATTACACTTTCGGTAAAAACGGCGAGGGAAATACCGAGTTGCTCGCCGAAATTTGCAAGGAAAACGGAATTGAACTGCAGGTTTTGCCGCCTGTTGAAGAAAAAGAGGGAGTAGTTTCGTCAACGCTTATCCGTGAACTTATTAAGGACGGAAATGTGCGCAGGGCAAACGAACTTTTAGGTTCATATTTCGGATTCGGCGGAGAGGTTGTACACGGTCAGCACTTGGGCAGAGAACTCGGAACACCGACTCTTAATCAGTCTTTGCACGAAGAGCTTGTTGTGCCGAAGTTTGGCGTGTATGCATCGTGCGTTACTCTTGATGACGGCAGGAAATTCTGCGGCGTTACAAATATAGGAGTAAAACCGACAGTAGGCAATTTTGCCCCGCTTTGCGAAACCTGGATGCCCGACTACAGTGGAGAAGAGTTGTACGGCAAGACGGTAGATGTGCGGCTTATAGATTTTATAAGAGGCGAAAAGAAATTTTCTTCGCTTGATGAATTGAAAAAAGCTATCTTTGACAATGCAAAGACAGCCGAGAAAATGTTTTCTGAAATTAATAATTTATAATAATCAGCCTGACAACAGATTTGAATGTTGTCAGGCTTTTACATTTATGGTTCTGTTTAAATGTGGGGTAACAATAATAAATTACGGTTTGGCAAATTGTTGGTCAGGCATTGAAATTTAGCTAACGCTAAATTATCCTCCCAAAAACAAAAAAAGTTTACTCAATTTTTTCAAAAATTGCGGGTTTGGGCAGCGCCCATAA
>ERZ506957.183-NODE-183-length-28082-cov-7.048917_pt1 | contig 28082 bp, 13 predicted proteins | sample MGYA00512894_ERZ506957 | MGnify/ENA metagenome assembly ERZ506957
GCATTTTATGCGTGAAAACGCGCGGGTCGGAGCGAAAACTCTTTTGTCAAAAAAGTGCGTCGCCCTTTTTTGACAAGCTCAGCGAAAGACACCCCTGATGGGTTTCTTTCGTAACTATCTTCCTTTCCGCTGCATATACCTTTTCTCTCTCCCTGATAAACGCGTCAGCCCCCGGCGGACCGATGGTCCGCCGGGGGCTGACTCTATGGGGGATGGGGCATCTCAGCGCGTGGGATGGAAGATCATCCCAGGCTGTTTTTCATGCTTAGCGGGTGCGCTTTCTGCGGGGCAGAACCACCACGGCGGCAGCCAGCAGAGCGGCGGAAGCCATCATCACGATCCACAGAGCAGTGTTGCTCTCGTCGCCGGTCTTGACACCGGGCTGGGCAGGCTTGTAGTTGGGATCAGCCGCGCCGCAGACGGTGCACTTGCCGTCCTTATACTGATGGCCGGTGGCCTTGATGACCTCGCCCTTCTTCACAATCTCGCCGCAGATGGTGCAGACTTCGTCGCCGGTGTAGCCGTCCTCGGTGCAGGTGGCAGCCTTGGCGCCAACCAGCTTGATCTTGTGACCCAGAGCGGGGATGACCTCGCCCTTCTTCACGGTGACGCCGCAGGTCTTGCAGACCTCATCGCCGGTGTAGCCATCCTCGGTGCAGGTAGGCTCCTTGGCGCCAACGATCTCGGTGTCGTGGCCGGTGGCGGGGATGACCTCGCCCTTGGTGATGACCTTGCCGCAGACCTTGCAGACCACGTCGCCGGTGTAGCCATCCTCGGTGCAGGTGGCGGCCTTGGCGTTCACGGTCTCGGTCTCGGTGTGCAGGTCAGCAGCCAGAGTCTCGACGTTCTCCACAGTCTGATCGTTGCGCTGGGTCTCGGTAACGGTGACGTTGATCTTGTCCAGAGCGGTGGGATCATTGACGGTGAAGGTCAGGGTGGCCACGGTGGAACCGGCGGTCACGCCGTTGAGATCCACATAGCCCAGGGTGACCTTGCCGGAAGCATCCTTATGGGAGCTATACTGGGTGTTGAAGGAGACGTTGGTCAGGGTCAGGTTGGCGGCATCGTAATCCACGGTGAACAGGCCGTTGGTGGCAGCATCCTTGGCGATGACATCCACGGTGACGGTCTTCTCATCGGCGGACACGGTGACCTTGGAGGTGCTGGCGTTCTCAGCAGTATCGCCCATGGGCAGGTTCACCACCTTGGCCGTGGGGGCGGAAGCGTTCAGGGAGCCGGAGGCAGCCTTGGTCTCGGCGCCGTTGTAGCGCTGGATCTGAGCGGAGGTCATCTCCACAGCCTGAGTGGTGTGGACGGTGGTCTTGCTCATGGCAGCGTTCACGGCCTCGGTGGTGTCCTCATTGGCGTGGTACATGGAGCCCACCAGGGTGGCAGGCCACACACCGTCGCCGAAGGAAGCAACCTGGGCAGCTTCCCACTTACCAGTGTCCTCATTCAGGAGGATGCGGTAGACATGGCTGGCGTCGCCATTGTAGGTGGACAGGTACAGAACCAGTTCCTGGCCCTCGACGGTGGCGTACAGGGAATCGTACAGGTCGCCGTCATCGGTGGGGTTGGCAGCGTAGCCAACGTTAGCCAGGTTGGACTCGATGATGCCGAAGGAGGCGGTCCAGCTGTCCTTGCCGGTCTCCTCATCCACCGTGGGATAAACATTCATGGTCCAGATGTTGCCGGCGTCATCCAGCGCCAGGAACAGCTCGGTGTCGGTATCCTTCACGCCGTCTTTATCGGTGTCGATCTTGTTGGCACCCAGAGAGGTAACGGCGGTGAAGTAGGAAGCGTCGGCATAGAGCCACAGATACAGTCCGAGGTCGAAGGCGGACAGATCCAGGTTATCCACCGGCTTGGGAGCCAGGAAGTAGGTGGCGTACACGCTGGCCAGCATGGGCTTGGCCTCGGTGGAGTAAACCAGGCTGTACTCCATATCCCACATGGGGATTTCGCCCTCGAAGCCGGGATAGGTGGCCAGGGTCTTACCGGTATCCAGGTCCATCTTGTTGATGTTGAAGCTGCCATCCTGCAGATAGACGTCGCCGGTGCGGGCGTCGAAGGTGGAGGCAGACACGCTCTTGGTGGTTTCGAAGTTCACCAGCTTCTTCCAGGTGGCATCATGCTCCAGATCCCAGGTGAAGAACTGGGCATCGCCGTTGGTATCCATCAGCGCGCCCACCAGGGTGGTATCCACGGTCTGGACGGTGACGGCGCAGGAGGCGGTGGCGGTGGGATCCTTGATGGAAGCCGCCGTGATGGTGGCAGTACCCTTGTTGACGCCGGTGATGATGCCGCGCTCGTTGACGGTGGCGACAGTCTCATCGGAGGACTTCCAGGTCACGCCATCGGGATGCACGCCGAAGGGGCTGACCTCAGCGCTCAGAGCAGCGGTGCCGCCCTTGTACATCTTGATGGACTGCTTATCCAGAGTCACGGACACGGGGCCGCTGAGCTCTTCCTTGTTGAGGTTGATCTTGTAGGTGGCAGCGTTGTCGGCGTAGTCGCAGACCTGAATGTACAGGTGATCCACGCCCTCGGCCTTGCTCAGATCCAGGGAGACGTCGGTGGCAGCGCCCAGAGCGGCACCCTCGGGGGAGCCGGCGGTGCGGTCCAGAATGGACATCTTGTCATAGTCGATGAGGAAGGCGGCCGCCACATAGCGGTCATCCTGAGCGGTCAGGACCAGGCTGCGGGCGCCGGTCTCAGCATCCTCGCGGAAGTACACGTTGGACAGGACGGGCTCGGTCCGGTCGATGAAAGCGGTGTAGGTCCGGCTGGCGCCGTCGCCCAGGGCATCCCAGTTGGTGACGTGGGTGCCGTCGGCATTGTAGGTCACATAGTACTCGGGAGCCTCGGTGACCTTGACGGTGATCTTTTCGCCGTTAGCGGCAGCGGTGGGGGCATTGTTGATACCGATGTTGCCCTGAGCATTGCGCCAGGAAGCGCCGTTGCTGTAGTAGTAAGCGGAGGCGGCGGGAGAACCGGACGCCTTATCATAGTAGACATTGCCGTTCTCGCCGGTGATGGTCACCCGGGCATCCGCGGAGTTGCGGATCAGGGAGAAGTTAGCACGGGCAAAGACGGTGGTGTCGGGGTTGATGGCGGCGCGGTTGGGATCATAGGTCTCATCCACGTAAGGATTGCCGCCGAAGTAGTACATGCCGGAATCGCCAGCGTACTGGACGGCCAGGGCCTGATACTTGGTGGCGTTCTTGTTGTAGGCGTACATGTAAGGCACACGGGACTCGGTCTTGGCCTCATGATACTCCAGATAGCTGCCGATATCGAACATGGAGGGATCGGTCCAGCTGCCGTAGTAGCCCAGAACGGGGATGGAGTGGCTGTCGCCCTTGACACCCTCGTTGGAGGCCAGCTCATTGGCGTACACATAACCCTCGACATAGGTGCCGGTGTTGTCGCTGGCCTTGTCATACTTGTCCAGGCCCAGGACCTTGGCATTGACTTCCACATGGACGCTGCCATTTGCAGGGATCTCCACAGTGCACTTGCTCAGCTGCTTGAAGAACAGGTAAGCATCGTAGGTGTCGATATTGCCGTCGTTGTCGAAGTCGGCGTTGTCCTTATTGGAGATGGAATCCAGGACGCCGGTGACATAGTCCAGGAGCGCCTGACCGTCAGCCTTGGTGACCTTGCCGTCGCCATTGAAGTCGCAGTTGGCAAGACCCTCGGGAGCGGTCATCTCCACCACCTGGCCGTCCACGGTCCAGGTGACGTTGGAGGACAGCAGAGCGGTGTAGGTATCCTCGAAGTTCACCTCGGAGCCGTCCTCGAACTGATTGGTGAAGACATCCTGGGTGAAGAAGTCGGCGCTGAGGTTGAAGGAGGTCGCGATATCCTTCAGGTTGTTGATGGTGAAGCCGAAGCTGTACTCACCGGTGCGCTGGGGATCGTCGCCCAGCTCCACCTTGACCTTACCGTCGGCAGCGCCGGCGTTGGTGCCCTTATCCATCAGGATATAGGTGCCGGCAGAGGTGGCGGCGCCCACGTTGGCAAGGCCGGCGCCCTGCTGCATGACGGGATAGTAGCCATACTCGCCCTCGCCGTGATCCTGATACATGGGGACAGCGGTGGACATCAGCAGGGACTGAGCCAGAGCACGGGCGGTGAGGCCGGTCTTCTCCGTCAGCTTGTTGGCGCGGACGTACTGGGCCACCACAGCGGCCATACCGGCAACCTGGGGAGAGGCCATGGAGGTACCGGACATATTCTGGTAGCCGCCGCCATTCTGCAGGGAGTAGATATTGCCGCCAGGAGCGGTGATCTCAGGCTTCAGCTCCAGGGAGCCGGGAACGCCCCAGGAGGAGAAGTCGCTCATGGTGTAGTAGTCGGCGGTCTGAACCTTCACGCCGGGCTTGGAGCCCACGGTGAGCTTGCCCACATAGTAGGTCACGCCGTTGGCTTCCTTCTTCTCGGCACCGGCCTTGATGATCAGGCCGTCCTCCAGAGTCAGGGAGACGTAAGGAGCGGTGCCGGTGTAGCCGTCGGTGGACATATTGAGGGTACCGGCGGCGTTGTTGACCACGATGGTGCCGATGGCACCGGCGGCAACGGCGTTGTTGCCCTTGGCGGTGAAGTTGATGGAGCCGCGGTTGCACAGCGCGATGGCGCCCTTGAGCTCATCGCCCACAGCGGCGAAGTCCTCGGGATTGCCGACGGCATCTACATAGACGAAGCGCTGCTCACCGGCCAAAGCGGTCATGGGCTGGATGGGAGCCTCGCTGGTGTCGGTGTAGAACATCTTGGTGCCGGCGAACTCAACATAGTTGCCGGTGGAACCCACGTTATCCACGGAGGCGACGCCCAGAGAGTTGGTGTAGGAGCCGGGGCTGCCGTTGGTGGCCCAGCTGACGCTCTCGGCGTAGGGATAGGCATAGGGGGTGTTCTCGAACCAGTGGCCGGAGTTACCGGCGGACATGGCAACGACCATACCGCTGTTGACAACAGCCTCCAGGATGGCCTGGTACTTGGCGTCAGACTGGCGGGACATACCGGGGTTGCCGCTGCCCAGAGACAGGTTGGCGGAATCGCAGCCCAGGATCATAGCGTCCTCGATGGCTGCCATGTAATCGGAATCGTAAGCGCCGCCGCCCTTACCGAAGACCTTCATGGTGTACACCTGGGCATCAGGGGCAACACCCTGGGTCAGAGCGGTATCCAGAGCGGGAGCGAAGGAACCGTCGGCCTGCTCAATGTAGCGGTTGCCGGCGGCAATACCGGTGACGTGGGAACCGTGGTCACCCTCGGTGTCGTTGTCGTGGGTGACATCCAGATCGGCGTCAATGTAGTTGAAGCCGAAGGGGATCTTGGCGCTGACATACAGGTCGGAGGCCTTCAGGTCGCCGTTCTTCTTGAAGGCGTTGAGCTTCTCCAGCTTGTCAGCGTAATCCGCAGAGGTGACGGGGGTGATGCCCAGACCCTTGACAGCGTAGCTGTAAGCCGCGCCGCTGAGAGAGGGATGATCCGTATCCGCGCCGGTATCGATGATGGCTACCTTGGAGCCTGCGCCGGTATAGCCGTTGGCCCAGGCGAAGTTGGAGCCGATCATGTTGGAGGAGGTGGCCATGTTGGGATCGGTGGTCTCGGATTCCTTGACCACGCAGGGCTCATAGCGGGTCTCGATCAGGACCTGCTTGACGCCCTTGACGTTCTCGATCTTCTCGATCTGGCCAAACTCCACATTGGCGGAGATGATGTTGGTAGCCAGGGTCAGATTCCAAACCACATCCAGGGCCTGGCCGTCCAGGGCCTTCTTGGAAATGGTCTTGGCCATCTTGCCCTGCTTGGATTCCAGCTTATCCCGATACTTCATCGCTTGGCGGCTGCCAGCAGCGATATCAGCGGCGGTAAAGCCTTTTTCCAGGGTGGAGGGATCGCTCAGCACGATGGAGACGCGGACCACGTCCGTGTCGGCATACTGCTGGGTCTCATCCGCAACAGCCGCGTTTTCCTTGGTGGGCAGCTTGATGTTGTCCACCTTCTCCCAGGTGATGCCATTGTTCTCGCCGCGGGTCGCGACAGTGCTTCTGCCTGCGGCCCAGGAGGGGGTCACGAGACTCAGCGTCATCACGAGAGCGAGAAGCACTGCCATCGCCCGTTTCAGGGTATGCGCGTGTTTCATATGCGTACTCTCTCTTTCTCCGGTTTGTACCGGTAAAGTTGGATGCTTGTATAGTTCCGGTCGCCGTGATGCCCTATCAGCCGGCCCGTCCCATACAGCTTACGGTTACTATACCATTTCTCTGAGAATTTTGCAACGAAAATGCCGCAGTTTTTCATGTAAAATTGATAGAAATTTCGACAAACACAAAAATCGACACTTTGTCTGCGATATAGCGACATATTGTGACTTTTTACACAAATCAGGATTTATGTATAAACCAAGTTGGTCATTTTAACGCATCAGTGTATTAAGCGTTACCGTATTAAACCGTTAAAAACAGCGCAGTTCATCGTTCACGTTGCTTTTGCGTCACCATTCATCGTTCAATTCGGCATAGTGTCTATTGCTGTCGGCAGAATTTTGCGCAACAATAATTTATTTGCATGTTTTAGCGAGTCCGGATTGTGAACTATTTTTGTACAAAATGCCGGAAGCCCGGGGACCCCTGAAGGGGTCCCCGGGCTTCCGGTGATGCCGTCTCTCTGTCAGAGACAGGCGTTTATTCAGCGGGTGTGCTTTCTGCGGGGCAGGACCACCACAGCGGCAGCCAGCAGAGCGGAGACGGTCAGCAGCATGACCCACAAAGTCACGGAGCTGGCATCACCGGTCTTGACGCCGGGCTGAGCAGGCTGATAGTTGGGATCCTTTTCGCCGCAGTCGGTGCACTTGCCATCCTTGTAGTGATGGCCGGTGGCCTTGACGACTTCGCCCTTGGCGACGGTTTCACCGCAGGTCTTGCAGACCTCATCGCCGGTGTAGCCGTCCTCGGTGCAGGTAGCGGGCTTGGCACCCACCAGCTCGATGTCGTGGCCGGTGGCGGGGATGACCTCGCCCTTCTTCACGGTGACGCCGCAGGTCTTGCAGACCTCATCGCCGGTGTAGCCGTCCTGGGTGCAGGTGGCGGGCTTGGCACCCACCAGCTGGGTGTCGTGGCCGGTGGCGGGGATGACCTGGCCCTTGGTGATGACTTCGCCGCAGACCTTGCAGACCTCATCGCCGGTATAGCCGTCCTGGGTGCAGGTGGCGGGCTTGGCGTTCTTCAGCTCGGGGTTGTGGCCCACCAGCTCCAGAGCGGCCAGCAGGGTACCATAGTTGTACACCAGCTCCTTCTGGGCGTCGGTAAGGGCGTTGTACTCAGCCAGCAGCTGACGCAGGTAAGCCTCGTCCTCCTTGGTCAGGTTCTCGATGGGCTTGAGGGCCTCGATCTTCTTGATGAGCTCCAGCACCGCCATTTCATCGGCGTTGTTGGGGTCGGCATCAATATACAGATACCCGATGGCAGCGGGGCCGGTCTGGCCGGACAGGCTGTAGGCCGTGACACGGTAGGCATAGGTCATGCCGAAGTGCAGGGCGGTGGTATCGGTATAGGTGCAGGCAGTGAGGCCCTCAGCCAGGGTCTCGAAGCCATCGAACAGCCAGGTATCCTGGGTGTCGTCCTGGATGTGGACCGCAACGCTGCGCTCCACCTTATAGACGATATCCTCGGCATTGGACTGCTTGGCGGCGGTCCAGGTCAGCAGGGCGTTGCGGACGCCGGTCTCCGTCACGGTGAGATCCGTGGGCGTGAAGTAGCTGGCATCCATGACGTTGACGCTGCCGTTCTCGGTGTTGAAGTACTTGTCCCAGACATAGGCGGTGTAGCCCACAGCGCCCTGGGGATAGTACAGGTTCAGGCCCCAGTCGTTGTACACGAAGCCGCTGGTAGTGGTGGTGCCCCACAGGCCGACGAAGTTGGCGTACAGGGCCACGTTGGCATAAGCGCCGGTCAGGGACACGGTGGTCTCCAGCAGAGGAGCGGTCATGCCGTTGAAGTAGTAATCCTTCAGGTTGGTGCAGGCGAAGAATCCCTTGGGACCGATACGCTCCAGGGTGGTGGGGAGGCTGACGCTCTTGAGGTGCTCGTTGCCGGCGAAGGCGCTGCCGCCCACGCGGACGGTGCCCTCGGGGATGCGGTAGCTCTCCGCCGTGCGGCCCTCGGGATAGCAGCGCAGGTTCGCGCCGTTCTTATCGAACAGGACGCCGTCCACGCTCTTGAAGTACAGGGAGCCGTCGGCCACGAAGATGTTCTGCAGGTTCACGCAGTCGGTGAAGGCATTGACGGTGTTGCTGACGCCGCAATCCTGGATGGAGGCGGGCAGAGTCAGCTCCGTCAGAGCCTCGCAGCCCACAAAGCCGCGGCTGGGCACAGCCGTCAGGGACTTGGAGAGGGTGACATTCTTCAGGGCGTCGTTGTAGGCCAGCGCGCTGCCGCCCATCTCGGTGACGGTGTCGGGAATGACAATGGTCTCCAGACCGGTCTTGGAGATGGCGCTGGCGCCGATGCTGGTCAGGCCATAGGGCAGACGCAGGCTGGTCAGATTGGGACAATTGTAGAAGGCGAAGGCGCCGACGGTCAGCCCATTGGCGGAATCCTCGAAGTAGATCTCCTCAATCCCGGAGCTGGAGAAGGCATAGGCGCCCACCTTGGTGACGCTGGCAGGAACGACGACCTTCTTGAGGCTGGTGTTGTTCTGGAACATCTTATCGGGGATCTCCGTCATGGTGGAGGGCAGGGTGAACTCGGTGGTCTCATTGCCCTGGGGCCAGATGTAGATCTCGCCGGTGTCCTTGAGCATCACGATGCCGTTGGAGGACACATAAGCGGCATTGCCGTCGGCCACGTTGATCTTCTTCAGGCCGCTGGCCAGATAGAAGGCATCCTTGGCCAGGCTGGTGACGGAGGCGGGGATGCTGACCTCGGTGATATAGGCGGTCTTGTTGTAGTTCAGGTAAGCAAACGCCTTGCTATCGATGGATTGCAGGGTGTCGGGGAAGGCCAGCGTCCGGGCCTCATAGGGCTGATAGAAGGCGCTGTTGCCGATGGACTCCAGCTGGGTGCCGGAGAAGTCCAGATTCTGGAGCTTCCGGGCATAGTAGAAGGCCTGCTTGCCGATGGTCTTCAGCTGAGAGGGCCAGTTGATGGTCTCCAGCACCATGCAGTTATAGAAGGCGCGCTCACCGATGGAGGTGACGTTGTCGCTGAGCTTCACGGTCTTGACGGCCTTGGCGTTGTAGAACGCGCGCTCGGGGATGACGGTGAGGCTGCCGCAGTCGATGGAAGCGGCGGCGTTGCAGTCATAGAACGCGGAGCCGCCCAGGGAGGTGACGGACTGGGGAATGGTGATGGCCTTCAGAGCCTTCCAGCCGTAGAAGGCGTTGGAGCCGATGGAGGTCAACCCCTCCTTCAGGGACAGGGCGGTGGCCTTGGCGCAGCCGCGGAAGGCGTAATCGCCCACGGTCTCCACGGTGGCGGGCAGGTCCACAGCCGTCAGCGCGGAGCAGTTGCTGAACGCATAGGCAGGTACGGAGGTAAGGCTCTGGCCGAAGGCCACGGTCTTGAGCGCGGTGCAGCCGTCGAAGGCGTGCTCACCCAGGGTGGTGAAGCCATCGGGCAGAGTAATGGACGTCAGCTTGGTGCAGCCCTGGAAGGCGGCGGTGCCGATCTTCTTGAGGCTGGCAGGCAGCGTGACGGACGTGATGGCGGTTTTCTTATAGAACAGGTAGTCGCTGATGGTCTCCACGCCGTCGGGGACGGTGTAGGAGGTGCCGGTGAAGTTCTCGGGCAGGCTCACCAGAACCTTGCCGCCGCCGGCCAGCAGGGTGCCGTCCTCGGTCCGGACGATGCTGGCGCCGTCCTCGATGACATAGCCCTCAAAGGCGGGGCAGCTGACAAACGGGGTCAGACCGAAGGACAGGGTCTCGGCCTTGTAGGAGGCAGGGAAGGTCAGGGTCTTGAGGTTGGTGCAGCCCTGGAAGGCCCTCTCGCCGATGAAGGTGACGTTGTCGGGAACAATGAAGTTCACCAGCGCGGTGCAGCCCTGGAACATCTGCTTGCCGATGGTGGTCAGCTTGGGGGCCACAAAGGTGGTCAGGTTCAGGCTGTTGTAGAACGCGGAATCCAGGCCCTGGGGATCGCCCAGCACGGTGATGGTGGTCACATTGCTGCGGGCAAAGGCGTTGGTGCCGACGAAGGTCAGGCTCTCGGGGATGGTCATCTCCTCCAGACCGGCGCAGCCGGCAAAGCAGCTGGTGCCCACGGAGGTGACGTTGCTCAGGTCGGGCAGGTGCTTCAGGCTCTTGCAGGTGAAGAACGCCGTCTTGGGCAGCTCGGTCAGGTTCTTGGACAGCTTCACGGAGGTTACAGCCGTGCAGTTGGCGAACTGGTCGCCGTTTGCGTCCATAGAGGTGACGGTGTCGGGAATGGTGATGCTGGTCAGGGCAAAGCCGTTATAGAACAGGCCGGCGCTGAGGCTGGTGACACCGTCGGGGATCACCAGGTCGCCCTCCAGGGCCTCGCAGAAGTAGAACGCCTTGACGCCGATGGAGGTCAGGCCCTTGGGCAGTACGCCGTCGTCGGTGTGGCCCAGGGTCTTCAGGTTCTTGCAGTAGTAGAACGCGCCCTCGTTGATGACCTTCAGCGTCTCAGGCAGGCTGACGCTCTGCAGGTTGTCGCAGTCGTAGAAGGCCCGATAGCCGATCTCCTCCAGGGAGTCGGGGCAGATGACGTTGAGAATGTAGTCGTTGTTCTTGAAGGCGTTCTCCCCGATGACGCGGACGCCGTCGGGAATGGTGACGGTGCTCTCGGAGCCGCTGTAGCTGACCAGGGTGTCGCCCACGATGTTGAAGGTGCCGGCGCCGCTGGCCTCGTTGACGGTGACGGCCAGATCATAGGTGGCGGTGCCGTTCTTGGCCTTGGCGGTGACGGTGGCGGTACCGGCCTTGTGGGCGGTAAGCTTGGCGTACTGGGTCAGCTGGTCGCCCTCGCCGTTGGGCTCAACGGTGACCACGGACTCGTCGGAGGAGGTCCACTCCAGGGTCAGGTCGGTGGCATAGAAGGGCGAATAGCCATACAGCCGGACATTGGTATAGGTGGTGTCAGGCAGCATGGTCACGGAGGAGGTGTTCAGCAGGAATTCGCTCATGGGAACATCCGCGCCCACCTCGTCGGTGACGGTGATCTGGCACTGGGCCTTCACGTCGGTCCAGACGGAGGACTTGACGGTGATGGTGGCGGTGCCGGGAGCCTTGGCAGCCACGATGCCGCCCCGGACCTCGGCCACGCTGGAGTCGGAGGAGCTCCACACCAGGTTCTGGTCGGTGGCGTCGTCGGGAGTCACAGTGGCGTTCAGCTGGACATAGCCCTTCTGGGGCAGGGTCACAGCGGTCTGGTCCAGGGTGATCTGGGTGACGGGATTGTCAGCCAGCTTTACGCGGTAAGCACACTGGTTCATGGCGTAGTCGTAGGCCACCACATAGAAGGTGCCCTGCAGGAGCTTCTGATAGAAGTCCGTGACGTCGAAGGTGTAGGTATACTCCTCGTAGGCCCGGGGAGAGGTACCGTCGGCCTTCAGGGCGGGGATGATGCCGTCGTAGTAGTTGGAGCCAAGGCTCATTTCCTTCTTGCCGTTGTTGACGTTGGTCTTCCATTCGGTGGAGTACAGCGTGGCGCCGGCCAGGCAGAAGTTATCGGCCAGGGTCACGTCCAGGTACTTCCGGCCGTCAGCGCCGGTGTGGAAGGCCAGGCCCTCCCGGTCCACGATGTAGGGCATTTCACCGTCGGAGGTGAAATGGAAGGTATAGGTATCCTTCAGGTTATCCTGCACGTCGAAGCCGTCAATATAGGTCTTGGCGGTGTAGGTCATGCGGGTGTTGTTGGGGATCACGCCGCTGGAGTTCAGCGCGGGGAAGATCTCGCCCACATAGGCGGGACGCACCTGCTGGCTACTGGAGTTATACATGGCCTTGCGGGTGTTGATGCCGTCGCTGTCCAGATACACCTCGCCGGTGTCGCTGTCCGCGATGGTGACATCCGTGGTCTTGGCCGCGCGCAGCAGGCCGGCCTGCAGGTAGTACAGGTTGCTGATGCCGTTGCCGCCGCCCAGGTCCACGCAGATCTTATCGGCGGAGGTGGAGGGGGTGTCGTAGCCCTCGGGCACCACGAAGGGATACATGCCCAGGCGCATGACGTACATCATGGCGTAGACGCCGGACACGTTGGTGGCGTACATCTTCACGTCCTCGCCGTTATAGATATCGGCGTCCTCGAAGATGGGGGCCTTGGTCCAGTCGCCGTAGAAGCCCAGGAAGGGCACGGACAGCGCGGGATCGTCGTTGTTGGTCAGCTCCACGAAGCCTTCCACATAGATGCCGTTGGGGAACTTGGCCAGGTACTCCCGGTCCGCATCGGACAGGCGGACGGTGACGGTGACCGTGGTCTCGCCCTTGGCGGGCACGGTGACGGTGGTGCCGCTGAGGGAGCCGCCGGAGACCTTGATGGCGCTGGTGTCGGCGGAGAGGGCATAGCCCTTCTGGGCGATGTACAGGCCGTCGGTGGTAGTGCTCTCGGTCTGGACCTGGGTATTGACGTCATAGGACAGGGCGGAGCCGGTGAGGTTCTTCACCACGAAGCTCAGCTTGTACACGCCCAGCTGGTCGGCGTCGTCGCCCAGCTCGATCTTGGTCTTTTCCTGACCCCGGACATACAGGTAGGCAGGAGTGGTGGTGGCCGCGGCCAGGTTCACCATGCCGGAGCCCTGCTTGCGGGGAGAGTATGCCACGCCTTCCTCATCGTACAGAACGTTGGCGGTGCTCATCAGCAGGCGGTTCACCAGAATCTGCTTGTCGGTGTCGGAGGCGCCGGGCATCAGGGTATTCACATACTCCAGAGCGGCGGCGGCCACACCAGCCAGATACGGAGAGGCCATGGAGGTGCCGCTCATGTAGCCGTACTGGGCGAAGGGCAGGGAGGAATAGATGTTGCCGCCGGGGGCGGTGATCTCAGGCTTGAGAGACAGGGAGGGCAGAGGGCCCCAGGAGGAGAAGTCGCTCATGGCCACATAGCCCTTCTCGGTGGAGGACACGGTGAGCTTCTTCTCGGTCTCATTGGCCATCATCTGGCCGTTGGACAGGCTGATGCACACGGTGGGGATCTTGTAGTTTTCCACCGACATGTTCAGCAGGTAGCCGTCGCGGTTGTTGTAGATGACGCAGCCGGCGGCACCGGCAGCGGCGGCGTTGAGCTGCTTCTGCTCGAAGGACAGGCCGCCGCGCATGACCACGGCGATCTTGCCGGTGACGTCCAGGCCCTGGTAATCGGCCACGTCGCCGTTGTTGGGCACTATGACGTACTCATAGGTCTTAGAGGTCTCGTTGCCCAGCAGCAGCTGGGTGAAGCTGTGACCGGACACATCATTATAAGGTACGCGGCCCTCGCCGATCAGGAACGCCGCAGTCTCGTTGGCGTTGACGGAGGCAACGGACAGCGCCGCGTCATAGGAGGACGAGGAGCTGATGATGCCGGTGTCGGGGTCGGACACGGAGGTGAAGTCGCCGTGGGCACCGCCCTGAGAGGAGGAGTAGGAGTTGCCGGCAGAGCAGTTGAGCAGAATGCCGGAGGCCTTCACCAGGTCATAATACTTTGTGGTCAGGTCGCCCTCGGCCTCGCGGCCAAAGCCGCCGTTGGAGCCCAGGGACATATTGATCACGTCCACGTCCAGCAGCAGGGCATCGTTCAGGGCCGCCAGGATGGTATCCGTGGAGGCGCCGTTGGTGGAGTCGGAGAATACCTTGAAGATGGCCAGCTGGGCCTCGGGAGACTGACCGGCGAAGGTGACATTGCCGTCGGCGTCCACGGTCTTGCCGGCGGCGATGCCGGCCACATGGGTGCCGTGGTCATTGCCGTATTTCTCCACAGCGTCGGCGGAGGGGACAACGTCCGCGTCGGCGTCGGCATAGTCGAAGGCAAAGGGAACCTTGGCGCTCTTATACAGGTCGTCCTCGGTCAGCAGCTCCAGGGAGCTGGAGCTGTGCTTCTGGGCATACCACAGAGCGGCATAGCTGTATGCGGTGACCTTGGTCTTGCCGTCCTCGCCCTGGCTGATCTGATAGAGCAGCTTGGACAGGCTGGACTTCTGCAGCTTCTGCACGGCAGGAGCGTTGGCAAAGGCCTCGTGGTTCACATCCAGGCCGGTGTCCAGGATGCCGATAAGCGTCCCCTCGCCCTGGTACTGGGTGTTGTTGGAATAGGCGGCCACTTCCGCGGCGGTCAGCGCCTGGCCCAGAGTGGCGGAGCCCATGGAGTCGGTATAGTAGGTCTGGCACAGCACCACGTCCACTACGCCGTCAAGCTTCTTGATGTCGTTGATCCTGCCATAGGGCACCTGGGCGGCAAAGCCGCTGATGACGGAGGTATAGCTGAAGGTGAAGGAGCTGGGGATGCTCTGGCTCTCCATGGCGTTCATAACGGAGAGCTGGACATCGGCGATCTCCTCCAGCTGAGCCTTGGCGGCAGCCGTCTGCTGGAAGTCCAGCATGGACATGTCGGCATTGGTGCGGTTGCGGGCATCCAGCAGGCTGTCCGCATCCAGCTGCACAATGACACGGACCATTTCGTCATCTGCGGGGACATCGGACTTGGACACCTTGCTGGGGTCCATGTTCTCCTCGAAGATGGACAGACGGTCGCTGTCTGTGAGTTCATTGGTCACATCGGTGGCCGTCAGCCCGGTCTGGGCGTCGGCCGGCGTCAGTTCTGCCGCCATGGCGCTGACCGGCAGGACGCTGATGAGCATCATCAGCACCAATACCAGAGCAAGCAGCCGCTGCGGCATTCTCGTCTTTTTCATCGATCGACTTCCTTCCTGAATTTTTTCGTTCCACTCCCCTGCTGTGTTGAGGAATTTCCTGATTGCATAATTATACTTCCTTTCGCCCGCAAAAGCAAGGAATTTCTTCCAAAAACAAGGATTTTTTCAGGAAACGTTTCCGGTGTTTCCGCCGGGTGGACGGCCGGTTGGCGCTTTTTTCCGATGCTTCGGTATCACATCACCGTGATAAACGACCCATTGTTTTTTGTACTTATCTCATGAACAGTTTCCAGGCTCGGCGTCCGTGTTGTACAAATCCGCCAAAATGTCAGCCTCCCCTTTTCCGCCCCGCTGATTCCGTCCGCATTACACGCACATTTGTGTTTGTTCGTGCCGGGTGGACGGCAGCAGAAAAGCCTGGAAATATCTTCCATGAATATTCTGTATATTTTTTGGTATAATCCAGGTATTTACCCTTTATAGGGACATTTTTACCGAACGGTTCTGCGTTTTTCATGCAGAGGACGGGCAGAAAAAGGCCGCTGCTTTCAGCGAAGCAGCGGCCGGAAGGGGCGGCTTTATTTTACCAGCCGTCCGTCGGACCAGACGGCAGTGATGTTGTGACGATGGAGCATGTAGATGGCCCGCTCAAAGCGCTCCCGCACCGTCAGCTGGCGGACAGGCTCCGGGAAGTCGCCGTCATCCACCACGATGGCGTGAAGGAGCTTGCCCACAGCGAAGCCCTCGCCGCCGCCGAAGTACCGGTGGCCGGCGGTGGTGCCCAGGTAGTAGCCCTCCGGCACCGTCAGGAAATCCTCGGACCAGTCGGTTTCCATGCGCTTGACCTTGGAGGCCCGGATGCTCATGGTGATGACCTTGTACATGGGCAGCTGGGCGCCGCCGGCAATGTCGGAGCCCAGGGTCACCCAGATCCCCTGGCGCAGCATCTCCCGCACCGGGGAGACGCCGCTGCAGAGGTTGATGTTGGAGCCGGCGCAGTGAGCCACCACCACCCCGGCCCGGCGGATGGCGGCGCACTCCCGGGCGTCGGAGTAGACGCAGTGGGCCATGACGGTGTGGTCCTTCCAGAGGCCGAACTTGTCGTAGCTCTCCCAATACTGGGGGCAGTCCGGGTGCAGCTCACGGACCCAGGCGATCTCCCCCCGGTTTTCCGACAGGTGGGACTGAACGTACAGCCCCCGGTCCCGGGCGATGCGGCCCAGGGCGGCCATCAGCTCATCGGTGCAGCTGGGGGTAAAGCGGGGGGTGATGATGGGCTTTATGTGGTCGAAGCGGCAGCCGTCCAGCCAGCGCAGCGTCTCGGATACGGACTGCTCCGTGGTCTCCTGCAAAATGCCGGGCAGGCCGTTGCGGTCCATGTTCACCTTGCCCACGAAGCCCGTGACGCCGGCCCGCTCCAGCTCCTCCATGAGGATCCAGGTGGCCTCGGTATGCAGGGAGGAGAACATGCACACCCGGGTGGTGCCGTTGGTGATCAGGTCCGTGGCCAGACGGCGGTAGGTCCGCCGGGCAAAGTCCAGGTCGGCGAACCGGGCCTCGGTGCGGAAGGTGTAGGTATTCAGCCAATCCAGCAGGGGCAGGTCCATGCCCATGCCCAGCATGGGATACTGGGGGGCATGGAGGTGCATATCCGCAAAGGACTGCATGATGAGCCGGTCGCCGTAATCCGTCAGGGGCGCTGAGGCAAACGCCTCCGGCAGAGCGTCGTACACCCCCTGGACCGCGCCGTCCTCCAACACCAGATAACCGTGCTCCCGGATGTCCAGCTTCCCCAGCTGCGGGGCCTGGACGATGTTGCCGCGTAAAACCTGTGTCATGATGAGTCGCTCCTTTCGGAAAATAAAAACGGGCGCCCCGCCGGCTTTCCGGCGGAGCACCCATAGCAGGGCCGTGGGCGGCCCCGTAGAAACGCCCTGCGCCATGCCCGCAGGGCTATATGAGTTCCCTATGTGATACACAGATTATAGCACAGGGGGATGCGTTTGGCAAGGGAAAAAGCGCGCTATGCATTGCCGTCCCTTCCATATGGGCTGACAAACTGAGGCCCCGCCAGATGGCGGGGCCTTGAGCTATGTGTCAGCTTCAGTTCATCTGCTTGCGGCGGGAGAGGTTCACGGTACCGTCGTTCATTTCGTGGACGGAGTCCAGGCTCTTGCCGGTGCCGATGGCCACGCAGCTGATGGCGTTCTCCGCCACCACGGTGTGAATCCCGGTGCGGGCGGTGATGAGCTTGTCAAAGCCGTCCACCAGGCTGCCGCCGCCGGTCATGACGATGCCGTTGTTGGCAATGTCGGCCACCAGCTCCGGGGGCGTGCGCTCCAGAACGCCGTGAATCGCCTCCAGAATGCGCTCCACCGGCTCCTCGAAGGCCTCCAGCATCTCGGTGGAGGTGACGGTAATGGTCTTGGGCAGGCCGGTCATCAGGCAGCGGCCCTTGATCTCGATGGTAGTCTCCTCGTCCTTGGGGAACACGCAGCCGATCTGCATCTTCATCTGCTCGGCGGTGCGTTCGCCGATGAGAATGTTGTGTTTGCGGCGCATGTACTTGACGATGGCTTCGTTGAACTGGTCGCCGGCTACCTTGATGGAGGCGCTCTCCACCACGCCCTTCAGGGAGATGACGGCGATATCGCTGGTGCCGCCGCCGATGTCCACCACCATGTGGCCCTCGGGCTTGGTGATGTCGATGCCTGCGCCGATGGCGGCGGCCACGGGCTCCTCGATCAGATACACATGACTGGCGCCGGACTGCAGGCCCGCGTCCACCACGGCGCGCTCCTCCACCTCGGTGATGCCGGAGGGGACGCAGATGATGACGCGAGGCTTGAAGATGTGGTGGAAGCTGCCGCTGACCTTGCGGATAAACTCCTTGAGCATCCGCTCCGTCATGTCGTAGTCGGAGATGACGCCCTCACGCAGGGGGCGGATGGCCACGATGTTGCCGGGGGTACGGCCCAGCATGGCCTGGGCATCGGCGCCCACGCTGAGCAGGCGGCCGTCGTCCTTGTTGATGGCCACCACAGAGGGCTCATTGAGCACAACGCCCTTGCCCTTGACATATACCAATACCGATGCGGTACCCAGGTCGATACCGATATCCTTTGCTAACGAACACATAATGCTGCACCTCATTTTTCTGATATGGACCACAGCCCTCAGGGGGCCGTATTATTCCCTGATGCTCTATTATAATGGTGATTTTCCCATTTTGCAAGAGGATTTGCGTGATTTTCCAAATCGTAATCTTTTGTTCATATTTTGCAGCTTTTCCGCCGATGTCTCATTATGCACCGGCAGCGGGAAAATTATTCCTCCCGGCTGATGGCCAGGGTCAGGCCCACCACGTCGGCAGCCCCCGCCTGACGCAGCACCCGGGCCGCCTCAGACAGGGTGGCCCCGGTGGTACAGATGTCATCGATCAGCAGGAAGCGCTTCCCGGCGATGTTCTCCGGACGGACAGCCTCGTATACGCCCAGAACATTGGCCCGGCGGGCGCCGGCATCGTCCAGGCCGGACTGGGCCGGGTTGTCCGTTGTCTTGCGCAGGGTCTCCTGGGGCTCCACATGCCACTCCACGCACAGGCTCCCGGCCAGATACCGGGCCTGGTCAAAGCCCCGCCTGCGCAGACGCTTCCGGCTCACCGGCACCCAGGTGATGGCGTCGAACTCGCCGCCGAATTCCTCCGCGGCGCAGCGGGCCATGAGACTGCCGAAGCAGGGCAGCCCGCCCATGCGGCCCTTGAACTTGAAGTCCAGCAGGGCCCGGCGCACGGCATCCTCATAGTAGAGCGGCGCAGCCACCCGGAGCCCGGACACCTGCCGCCGGGCCCGGTCCCCGGTGTAGGGCAGGGTCTTTTCGCAGTCGCCGCAGATCAGGTCCCTGCCGCCGATGTGCCGATTGCAGAAGGGGCATTTCCGGGGAAACAGAAGGTTCAGCGCTCCCTGCTCCAGTTGGTTCAGGCGCTCATTCAGGTCACTCATGCCCATGGCTTTCTCCTCCTTGCTTGAGCCTGCGGCGCAGGCCGCTGTATCGCCGGGTGCGGCGGTCGTTTTCCGCCATCTGCCCGGGGATCACGTCGTCGCCTACCATCACCAGCAGCTCCCGCGCCCGGGTGATGGCGGTGTACAGCACGCCCCGCACCAGCAGGGACGGAGCCGCCGGGGCGGATACCAGCACCACGGCCCGGTATTCGCTGCCCTGGGCCTTGTGGACGGTCATGGCGTAGGCCATGTCCAGCTGGCCCAGCAGGTCCGCCGTGTACACGCTGACCCGGTCGTCGAAGCGGATGGTCACCAGCTCGCCGGAGGGGTCGATGTCCTCCACCGTGCCCACGTCGCCGTTGAAGATGCCGCTGCCGGCCTCGCCGCTGTCCTTCTGCCAGATCACATCGTAGTTGTTCCTGGTCTGCATGACCCGGTCCCCTACCCGGAACACCATGTCGCCCCAGGCCTTCTGGCGCTTGCCGGGGGACGGGGGATTCAGCGCCGCCTGCAGGGCGCGGTTCAGGCTGACGGTGCCGGTCTCCCCCTTACGGGTGGGGGAGAGCACCTGGATCTGTCCGGCGGGAATGCCCATATTTTCCGGCAGGCGGGTGCGGCACAGGTCCACCACCGTCTGCACCAGCCGGTCAGGCGACCGGCGGCACAGGAAAAAGAAGTCGTTCTGCTTGTTTTTCAGATCCGGGGACCGGCCCCGGTTCACCGCATGGGCGTTGCGGATGATGGCGGACTGCTCCGCCTGGCGGAATACCTCCGTCAGGGTCACCGACGCCACCGAGCCGCTGCGCAGAATATCCCCCAGCACGTTGCCGGGCCCCACGGAGGGCAGCTGGTCCGGGTCCCCCACCATCACCAGGCGGCACCCGGGCTTCAGGGCCGCCAGAAGGGCGTCCATCAGCGGCAGGTCCACCATGCTCATCTCGTCCACAATAACGGCGTCGGCCTCCAGCAGGTCCTTTTCGTTTTTCTTGAACGTCACCTCGCCGGTGAGCTCGTTGAAGGTCATGCCCAGGCAGCGGTGGATGGTCTGGGCCTCCCGGGAGCACAGCTCGCTCATGCGCTTGGCTGCCCGGCCCGTGGGGGCCAGCAGCAGCACCGTCAGGCCCATGCGCTCCAGCAGGGTCACAATGCCCCGGGTGGAGGTGGTCTTGCCGGTGCCGGGGCCGCCGGTCAGCAGCAGCACCCCGGACCGGGCCGCCAGCGTCACGGCCTGACGCTGGTGAGGGGCATAAGCAATGCCCTGCTGGCGTTCCATCTCGGTGATGATCCTGTCCACATTTTTCCCGGTCTGCCGCGGCGCATCCCGCAGGGACAGAAGCCGCCGGGCCACCCGGGTCTCCGCCTGATACAGGCGCAGCAGATAGCAGGCCTGGACATTGGCCACCTGCTCCTGAACGATGACGCCCCGGGTCAGCAGACCGTCCAGGGCCGTCTCCAGGGCGTCGGTATCCGCGCTGATGAGCTGGGCGGCGGCGGACAGCAGCTTGTCCCGGGGCAGGAACACATGGCCGTTGTTCAGGTTGTGGGATAATTCGTATGTAAGAGCGGCCTCCACCCGGCAGGGGCTGTCGCCGTCGAAGCCCATGCTCAGGGCGATCTCGTCCATGGTGGAAAAATCCACACCATAGGCGTCGCCGGTCAGCAGATAGGGGTCCTCCCTCAGCCGGGGCAGAGCATCCGCCCCGTAGGCCCGGTACAGCTGCATAGCCAGGGGCACCGGCAGCTCATACCGGGCCAGGAACTCCATGACCCGCTTGAGCCCCGTCAGCTCCCGGAAGGCGGCAGACAGCTCCATGGCCCGCCTGGCGGTGATGCCCTTGACGGTCTGAAGCCGCTCCGGCTCCTCCTCGATAACGGCCAGAGTGTCTGCCCCGAAGCGGTCTGCCAGCCGCTGGGCCGTGGCGGGGCCGATGCCCTTGAGAATGCCGGAGGACAGGTAGGATACGATCTCCTCCTCCGTCCGGGGCATCCGCCGCTCCACGGACTCCGCCGCAAACTGGGGCCCATAGCTGGGGTGGTTGGTCCACACCCCGGTGACGGTCATGCCCTCGCCGGGAGCGGCGCAGGGAATGCACCCCACCACCGTTACCAGCTCCCCGTCCTCCGTCAGCAGGGAGAGCACGGTGTAGCCGTTGTCCTCATTCTGAAAGATCAGGCTTTGTACGGCGCCCTCCACCGTGCAGCGTTCGGCCATACCGGCCCTCCTTATGGTAAATTCTGAATGATCTCCTCCGGAGCCAGCAGCAGGACGTTGTCATACCGCTGCGTAAGCTCCCGGGCCCGGGACAGTCCTGCCTCATCCAGTCCGCAGTCGCAGATCACGATGGGCGGCAGGCCCCGCAGCTGCCGCCGCAGGTCCAGCAGCTGGGCCACCGGGCCGGAAAAATCACCGCTCCCCCGGGCGGGGACCAGCAGCACGGCCCGGGCGGGCTCCCGCCGCCGCAGCCACCCCGTCAGCAGCCAGAACAGGGCCGCCGCTCCCGTGGCCGCCAGAAACGCCAATACGCCGTCTTGCAGCACCTCCATACGCTCACCTCGGTACCAGTGTATGCGGCGGCGGGGACGGGGGTGCGGGCGGCAGAAACGTGCTGCATTCCGCCGCGCCATTTGATACAATAGCCATGGCGCTGCACGAACGGCAGGCGGTTGGCTGATGATCCCCGAAAGGGGGTGACGCCATGCGGATTACATTACATATCGGGCCCTATACGGTTATGATCATTGTAAAGAAACGCGAAAACCGCCACTCGGCCAAGTGACGGTTTTCATTATGAATTCCTGATTGAACCGAGCCAACCGCTTGTCGCAGCGCCCTTTTCTGTGTTCATTATAGGCGGCGCAGGCCGTCTTGTCAAGCCCCGGGACCGTCTCCCGGGGCTTGATTTTCTTTTGTGCGGGTCAGGTACGGGGGGTTGTGCGGTTTAATACTGATAGCCCCGCTTTTCGTCGCGGAATTCCTCCACCCGGGCCCGGTAGGCCTTCATGGCGGTGTCTTCAAAGGCCAGCTTCACGTCCTTTGCGCCCATCTGCTCCAGGAGGTACCGGGTGAAGGGCGGGTTCAGAGGCAGCAGCGGCCCGATGAGGTAGGTGGCCATGAGGCCGCCCCGGAGAAAGCCCTCGGCAAAGGCCCCGGGATGGCGGCCCACACCCCGCTCCACCCGGAACAGGGGGTTCGCCAGCTCATCATCGGGATAGGTGTGGCCGAACAGGCTCTTGAAGCCAACGATTTCCATATCCTGGAAGCTGCCCAGCAGAAAGCTGTTGTGCCGCTTCATCATGTGATACTCGGCGTGGGTCTTGAGAATGCCCAGGCCGTCGAAGGCGCGCTTGCCGTCGATGACCACATATTCGCCCAGGGCGTCCAGGGCGTTGCCGGTGGCCAGCATCAGCCCGCCGCCGTCCACATACCGCTCCAGCTCCGCCCGGTAGGGGGCCAGGGCCTTGACCATCAGCTGCAGGCCCCGCTCCGTGGCCGAGCCCACATACACCAGGTCCACGCCGCCGTCCAGGAAGGCGGGGCGGTCCTTCAGGCCGGTCTCCACCACCTCCATCTCCGGGCAGCACTGACGCAGATACGTCACGTTCATCAGATCGCCGCAAAGGTTCGCCACCTCGGGAAACAGGATCTCGGTTTTCATGCCTGCACCTCCTTATCCGCGCCGTCCGCCGCCCGGCTTTGGGCAATGGCCTTCATCTGGTCAAACACCTGATATGCCAGCTCCAGCGTGTCCGTGCCGTAGAGCACGTACAGCTCGTCGCCGGGCTCATAAGCCATCAGGGCCGCCGCATCGCGCTCGTCCACGGCGCAGGCCAGCCGGTCCTCCGGCACCCCCGCCATCAGGCAGCGCAGCTTGTAGTCCTCACACCGCAGGCCGGTGCACACCACCCGGACGATGCTCTCGTCCGCCAGGTACTCGAAATCCGTATCATAGAACCAGCACACGTTTTCCGACCAGTGGGGCACGTCCGTCAGGGAGTTCATCAGCAGCATGACCTCTTTTTTCCCGGGACGGGAGGCGATGTAGTGGAATACCCGGGAGCAGGCCAGGGCGTTCTTGTCCTTGGCCATTTCCCGCACCAGGGTCACGTTCCCCACCTTTTCGGCGTTGTGGCGGCTCTCGGTGATGGCGGACTCTGCCAGGACGCGGGCAATCTCCCCGTGGTCATAGCCCAGCTGCCGCAGCACGGCAATGACCGTTACCATATTATAAATATTGAACACACTGTCGGAGATCAGGGTATAGGGATATTCCTTACCCTTCTCCCGGATGGTCATGGTGCCCCCGGCGATGTCCACATGGGTGGCCAGGTAATCGCTGTCCGGAGAGTGGAAGCCGCAGTCCTGGCACACGGCCCGGCCAATGTGGTGATAGCGGCGGTATTCATAGCGCAGCTTCCCGGCGCACTTGGGGCAGATGCGCACGTCGTTGATGTGGTTGACGCACTCCACGGTGTCCGTGGACAGGCGGTCAATGCCGAAATACACCCGTTCATTTTCCGGAGCCAGGCCGCAGGAGATCAGGTCGTCGGCGTTGAGCACCAGCCTGGACGAGGCGGGAACGCTGCGGCTGATGATATCCGCAATAAATTCCGCGTGGGCGTTGCGCATGATGCTGTCCCGGAACAGATTGGTAACGGCAATATAGTCCGGGGTGATGTAGGGATACACCCGCACACTGGACCGCTCGTCCACCTCCAGCACCGCCATGTCGTAATTCTTTACCCGGCCCGCCAGATCACAGCCCTTCAGAAGGGCTGTGGCAATGCCGCTGGCCACGTTGGAGCCCGCCCGGTTGATGAGCACACGGTGGCCCTCCTTCTCCAGGGTGTCCGCCAGAAGGTTGCTGACGGTGGTTTTGCCGTTGGTGCCGGTGACGGCGATGATGGTCTTGGGACGGCCCACATATTTCAGGAAGTCCGGGCACAGCTTCAGCGCCAGGGTCCCGGGGAAGTCCGTTCCGTTGTGCCGGGTGATCTTCAGCGCCGGGACGGACAGCTTCGCCATCCACAGCGCAAACAGGAATCGCAGTTTACCCATTGTTTTCAAGCCTCCTTGGTAACGATCGCCGCCGCCCGGCAGCTGCAGCCGTCGGCATTTTCAAATTTCAGGGGCATGGTCAGGAACGTGAATTCCCGGCCGATGAGCTGCGCCAGCCCCTTGAGGTTCTCGGTATTCACCAGCCCCGCGCCAAACAGAGTCAGGTGATTGGGGAAATCCACCGTGTCGCAGGGGTCCAGGGAGATGGAATCCTCCCCCACCCCCTTCAGAGGCAGGCCCGCCACGAACCGGGCGGCCTCCTCGGTCAGACACGGAAACCCCTCATAATAGGCATCGGTGCCCCAGTATTGGTCCCACCCGGTGCAGAACAGCAGAAAATCTGCGTCCCGTATGGCGGCCTCGTGCCGCAGCAGCAGATCCAGCCGGATCTGGGCCTGGCCCCGGCAGTCCAGGACGAAGCCCCGGCCCACGAAGCGGTCCGCGCCGCAGCCGTCCAGAGTCAGGGCCCCGTCGATCATGTGAGCAGGGGCGTCCATGTGGGTGCCGGTGTGGGAATACATGTGCAGCAGCGTCTCCCGGTAGCCGCACTGGGAAACGGTGCAGGCGGTGGTGAGCCGGGGCTGCTCCGTGCCGGGATAGACGGGCATGTCCTCCCGGATGGTGTGGGTCAGATCGATAACCGTCATGCTTGCTTCCCTCCTTCGGGCCGTTCCCGGGTGTGCAGATATACCATCAGCGCCGCCACATCGGCGGGGGATACGCCGGATATGCGGCCCGCCTGGCCCAGGTTCTCCGGGCGCAGGGCGGCCAGCTTCTCCCGGGCCTCCAGCCGCAGGCCCTGGATATGGCTGTAATCCATATCCGGCGGCAGGCGGCGGCGCTCCAGCTTCTCAAATTCCTCCACCTGCTTCTCCTGGCGGCGGATATAGCCCTCGTACTTCACGGTGATCTCCACCTGCTCGGCGATGTCCTGCGGGCAGGCGGCGCAGCCGGCGTCGAAGGCCCGCAGATCGTCGTAGCGCAGCTGCGGGCGGCGCAGCAGCGCGATGAGCGGGCTGCCGTCCGTGATCTCCGCCGTGCCGCGCTCTCGCAGCAGCGCGTTGAGCGCATCGCTCGCGGGAAGGCCGGTGTGCTCGAGCCGTTTGATCTCCCGCGCGACGGCGGCGTACTTTTCCTCCACGGCGGCAAGACGCTCGTCGGAGATGAGGCCGATGTCGTGCCCGAGCTTTGTGAGCCGCCGGTCGGCGTTGTCCTGCCGCAGGAGCAGGCGGTACTCGCTGCGGCTCGTCATGATGCGGTAGGGCTCGTTCGTGCCCTTGGTCACAAGATCGTCGATGAGTGTGCCGATGTAGCTCTCCGAGCGGGAGAGGACAAAGGGAGACTGCCCCGCGAGCCTGCGCGCGGCGTTCACACCGGCAACAAAGCCCTGTACGGCGGCCTCCTCGTAACCGGACGAGCCGTTGAACTGCCCCGCGCCGTACAGCCCCGCGATGGCTTTCGTTTCCAGCGTAGGCTTGAGCGCGGTGGGGTCGATGCAGTCGTACTCAATGGCGTAGGCGGGGCGCATGATCTCCGCGTGCTCAAGCCCCGGAATGGTATGGACCATCCGCACCTGTACGTCCTCGGGCATCGAGGAGGAAAAGCCCTGAATGTACAGCTCCTCGGTATCAAGCCCCATCGGCTCGATGAAGAGCTGGTGGCGGGGCTTGTCCGCGAAGCGGACGATCTTCGTCTCGATGCTCGGGCAGTAGCGCGGCCCGACGCCCTCGATCACGCCGGAGTAGATGGGGCTGCGGTCGAGATTTTCGCGGATGATGCGGTGTGTCTCCTCGTTCGTGTAGGTGAGGTAGCACACCGCCTGATTGCAGGGAACGTGCTCGGTCGTGAACGAGAACGGCAGCGGCTCGGCGTCGCCGTCCTGCCGCTCCATTTTGGAGAAATCGACGCTGCGGGCGTTGACGCGCGGGGGCGTGCCGGTCTTGAAGCGGCGCAGAGGAAGTCCGAGCGCGCGCAGCTGCTCCGCGAGCGGCAGGCTTGCGTGCATCCCATCGGGGCCGCTTGACTGAATGCATTCGCCCACGATGGTGCGCCCGTCGAGGTAGGTTCCCGAGCAGAGGATGACGGCCTTTGCGCCGAACACCGCGCCCGTCGCGGTGACGACGGCGGAGACTGCGCCGTTTTCCACGCGCAGCTCCACGATCTCCGCCTGTCGGAGCGTCAGGCTTTCCTGCCGCTCGAGCGTATGCTTCATGATCTGCTGATAGCGGCGGCGGTCCGCCTGCGCGCGCAGAGACCACACGGCGGGGCCCTTGCCGCGGTTCAAAAGGCGATACTGGATGCAGGCGCGGTCGGCGGCCTTTGCCATCTCGCCGCCGAGCGCGTCCAGCTCGCGCACAAGATGGCCCTTACCCGTGCCGCCGATGGCGGGGTTGCAGGGCATATTGCCCACCGCGTCAAGGTTGATGGTGAAGCAGACCGTTTTCTGCCCCAGCCGCGCGCTTGCGAGCGCGGCTTCAATGCCGGCATGGCCCGCGCCGATGACGGCGACGTCGTAGTCGCCGGCAAAAAATTCGTACATAGGCGTCCTCTCGCCTCCCGAAGAACAAAATTGGATACATTATTTTACCACAGGGCTTTGAGCGGAAACAAGCAAAACGAATTAGCGCAAAGCACAAAACGGCGAAAATGTTTTTGTGAAATATGTGGAAAATCACACTTGCGCGCTTGACAGAGAAGTGGTATCATACTCTTGAAATTGAAAAGAGAAAGGAGCGTGAGAACCAATATGATGTTTGAAAACTTCAAAGGCTTCGACGTCGATGACATGATCTTCGGCACGACGGAGCAGATCGTCAGCGAGCGCTGAGCGACCAAAACGGAACCACGCAGGGATGCGTGGATTTTTTGTTTTTATGGGGCAGTTTGCACCGTTGCCGATAAAAAATTGGGAAAATCCGCCGCCGAGGCGGATTTTTCTTGCCTTTCGCACGGCGGTATGATATACTTTTTCGGCTAATGCAGTATGAGAAGAGGAGATCACCATGGCTGTTATCGAATACGATTCCTATAAGCAGAAACTGCTCGCCATGAGCGACACGTTTGAAAACCTTCAGAAGGCGCTTGACATCGAATCCTCCAAGCACGAGATCGCGCGGCTCGAGGCCGAGGCGCATGAGGACGGCTTCTGGAACGACATCGAGCGCTCGCAGGCCAATCAGATGCGCACCAAGCAGCTGCAAAATAAGGTCCACCGCTTTGAAAAGCTCGTCTCCACGCGCGACGACCTGCTCGCCCTCATCGACATGGGCAACGAGATGGACGACGCCAGCCTGCTGCCCGAGCTGGAGGAGGGCTTCGCCGATCTGGAGAAGCGGATCGAGGAGGTCCGCCTCACGACGCTGCTCTCCGGTGAGTACGATAACTGCAACGCCATTCTGACCTTCCACGCCGGCGCGGGCGGCACCGAGGCGCAGGACTGGACGCAGATGCTCTACCGCATGTACACCATGTGGACCGACCGCCACGGCTATAAGTATACGCTGCTCGACTATCAGGACGGCGAAGAGGCCGGCATCAAGTCCGCCACCATCAAGATCGAGGGCGACAACGCCTACGGCTTCCTCAAGAGCGAGCACGGCGTGCACCGCCTTGTTCGCATTTCCCCGTTCGATGCGTCCGGCCGCCGTCAGACCAGCTTTGCCGCAGTCGAGATAATGCCCGAGATAACCGACAATAAGGAGATCGAGCTGCGCGACGAGGATATCAAGATGGACGTGTACCGCTCCTCCGGCGCAGGCGGCCAGAAGGTCAATAAGACCTCGTCTGCAGTCCGCCTGACCCATATACCTACCGGCATCGTCGTCTCCAGCCAGGTCGAGCGCAGCCACTTCCAGAACCTCGAAAACTGCAAGGAAATGCTCCGCTCGAAACTTGCGGAGATCAAGGAGCGCGAGCACCTTGAGAAGATAAGCGACATCAAGGGCGTGCAGATGAAGATCGATTTCGGCAGCGCCATCCGCTCCTATGTTTTCATGCCGTACCAGCTCGTCAAGGATCAGCGCACCGAGTATGAAAACGGCAACATCCAGAACGTCATGGACGGCGATCTGGACGGGTTCATAAATGCCTACCTCTCTATGAAGGCGGCGGACTGAGCCCGCATCACATTATAGAAAGGTTTTGTTATTTTGTTCTCCCGCGTTTCCCACATTTTCCGTGATATTGACCGCAAAAGCTGGATCATGCTG
>ERZ506957.197-NODE-197-length-27312-cov-4.690208_pt1 | contig 27312 bp, 27 predicted proteins | sample MGYA00512894_ERZ506957 | MGnify/ENA metagenome assembly ERZ506957
CCTGCTTTGATGCCCATAGCCCAATCCACCGTTGCAACCTGCCGCAGACGGCATCGTGAAAAAGATCGCCAAGACTCACCACGCTATCAGCCTGCTGTGCGACAACGGGTTGGAGGTACTGATTCATGTTGGCATGGACACCGTGGAGCTGAAGGGCAAAGGCTATGAGCTATTTGTACAGGCTGGCGATCATGTGCAGAAGGGACAGCTGCTTTTCCGGTTCGATCTGCAAGCCATCGCAGCGGCAGGCTACACGCTGACTACTCCGGGGATTGTGTCCAACAGCAGTCGGTTTGCGCAGATAGAACTTTTGCTCTCCGGCCGGGTAACTGCTGGGCAGCAGCTTTTACGCGTCAAAATGTAAAAATGGGCCAGAAACGTCTGTGGACGTTTCTGGCCCATAAATTTTATAATGCTTTTTACAGCGTGACCTTGTGATAAATCTTTTTGCCCTTCTTAATGACGATGCCCTTGGCCAACTGTTCTGCGGTAAAGCTGACAGTGGGAGCAGCGACCTTTTCGCCGTCTGCCAGCACACCGCCCTGTACTACCAGACGGCGAGCCTCGCCGTTGGAAGCAGCCAGACCAGCCTTGACCATCAGGGTCAGGATGCCAATAGCACCGTCCGTCAGGTCAGCCTCGGTCAGCTGGGTGCTGGGCATATGTTCAGTGTCCATTGCGTTGCCGCTGAACAGTGCGCGGGCAGCATTCTGAGCCTTTTCGGCCTCTTCCTTGCCATGCACCATGCTGGTCATCTCGTAGGCAAGAATCTCCTTTGCCTCGTTCAGGCGCTGATCCTGCCAGGTGCTCATCTCGTCGATCTGCTCCAGCGGCAGGAAGGTGAGCATACGGATGCACTTCATCACATCGGCATCGCCCACGTTGCGCCAGTACTGGTAGAACTCGAAGGGACTGGTCTTGTTGGGATCCAGCCAGACAGCGTTGCCGGCAGTTTTGCCCATCTTCTTGCCCTGAGAGTCGGTCAGCAGGGTCACGGTCATGGCGTAGGCATCCTTGCCCAGCTTGCGGCGGATCAGCTCGGTACCGCCCAGCATATTGCTCCACTGGTCGTCGCCGCCGAACTGCATATTGCAGCCGTAGTGCTGGAACATGTAGTAGAAGTCGTAGCTCTGCATAATCATGTAGTTGAACTCCAGGAAGGACAGACCCTTCTCCATGCGCTGCTTGTAGCACTCAGCGCGCAGCATATTGTTCACGGAGAAGCAGGCGCCCACCTCGCGCAGCAGCTCAACGTAGTTCAGATCCAGCAGCCAGTCGGCGTTGTTCAGCATCAGCGCCTTGCCCTCGGAGAAATCAATGAACTTCTCCATCTGCTTTTTAAAGCAGGCTGCATTGTGGGCAATATCGTCCTTGGTCAGCATCTTGCGCATATCGGTACGGCCGGAGGGGTCACCGATCATCGTGGTGCCGCCACCGATCAGAGCGATGGGCTTGTTGCCTGCCAGCTGCAGGCGCTTCATCAGGGTCAGCGCCAGAAAATGGCCGGCGGTCAGGCTGTCAGCGGTGCAGTCAAAGCCAATGTAAAAGGTAGCCTTGCCGTTGTTGATCAGGTCGATGATCTCCTCATCGGTGATCTGAGCTACCAGACCGCGGGCTTTCAGTTCTTCGTACAGCGTCATGGGAAAAACCTCCTGTTTTTGGGGCAGAGGAAACAAAAAACGCCCTCTGCCAAAATTAAATTTGGCAGAGGGCGAGATAACTTCGCGGTACCACCTCTGTTTGCCGTTTCCTCACGGAAGCGGCCTTACGAGTGCACACCCCAGAGTAGAGTGACACTCCTGCGTCTTTAACGCTCGCACGCGGCGCAGCCTACTAGCCTTACGCATTCAGCCTGCAGCTCCGGGAGGTATTTCCCCTGCTGTTCTGTGATCCCTTGCACCGACCGGGACTTCTCTGGACAGAACACTTCAGAGTACTTGTTCCCTTCATCGCCATTAACAATGTCTACTCTATCACAAGACCGTCGCCTTGTCAAGAGTTGCCTTTTTGCAAAAGCGCATTCCGCTAAATCAGCCGCCGTGCTTGTGCTCCTGCAGCATCTCCCGTGCATTGGCACGGGAAAGCTCGGTAACGTGGTCACCGGAGATCAGGCGTGCCAACGCCTCTACGCGGCCATTTTCGTCCAGCGGGTGGATCTCGGTATAGGTACGCTCGTTGGACACGTTTTTCTGGATGAGCAGATGACAATCGGCCAGTGCTGCGATCTGCGCCGTATGGGTGATACACAGGATCTGATGTCCCTGTGCGCTCTGGCGCAGTACCTCGCCAATGCGTCCGGCTGCCTTGCCGGACACACCACTGTCGATCTCATCATAGATCACGGTAGGCACAGCGTCCTTATCGGCCATTGCATTCTTGATGGCAAGAGTGATACGGCTCAGCTCGCCGCCGGATGCGATCTTGGCCAGCGGCTTGGGCGCTTCACCGGGGTTTGTTGAGATGTAGAACTCGATGCTGTCCTGCCCATGGCTGGCCAGCGGACCGCGGGTGTGCCGCAAAGTCATACGCACGCCCGGCATATTCAAAAAGTCCAGCGTGCCGGAAATGCGGGTGTTCAGTTCCTCAAAGGCTTTCAGCCGGGTCTGGGTCAGCGCCTCTGCCTTTTCCCGTGCTTTTGCGTAAAGACGCAGCTTTTCTGCTTGCAAAGCATCATGGCGCTGCTGGAAATTCTGGATGTTGTCCAGCTCCTCCCGGGCCTTCTGCCCAAAAGCGATCACATCCTCCACCGTGCTGCCATACTTGCGCTTCAGCCGATACAAGAAATCCAGCCGCTGCTCTACCTCATCCAGTTCTGCATCATTGGTGTCGTAGGTATCCAGCCGCCCGATCAGATCTGCGGCCACATCCTTGGCGTTATAGTATAAGTCCAGCAGCTGCCCGGCGGCAGCTGTAAGCGCGGGGTCCAGCTGCGCGGCAGCGTCCACCGCGTTGGAGGCTTCCCCCAGCAGATCCACCGCGCCTGCGGCATCATCACTGCCGGAAAGCAGCGCATAGCTTTGTGCCAGACGATCCCGAATGGCAGAGGCATTGGACAGCACCTTCCGGCGGTTTTCCAGCGTCTGCTCCTCACCGGCAGTCAGTCCGGCGTCCTCGATCTCCTGCACCTGATACTGCAACAGGTCGATCTTGCGCTGTTTTTCAGCCTCGTCGGTGATCAGGGCATCCAGTTCCCGCTTGACCCGCACCAGCTCACGGTACAGGGTATAGTACTCCTGAAAAACAGTGCGGTTCTGCGCATAATCATCCAGAATGTCCAGATGATGCGCCGGATTGAGCAGACCCACAGAATCGTGCTGACCGTTGATGTTGATCAGACCACCGCACAGCTCCCGCAGAACGGCTGCCGTGGCCGGCATCCCGTTGATGCGGCAGCTGCTTTTACCCTCGGCGGTGATCTCGCGGCTGAGCAGCAGTGCTTCCGAGCGCTCGTAGCCGGACTGTTCAAGCTTATCCAGCACAGCAGGCGGCACCTGCTCAAAGGCGGCGCGGATCACCGCCTTTGCAGCCCCGGTGCGCACCAAGTCCTTAGAGGTGCGGTTGCCAAGGATCGCATTGATGGAATCGATCAGGATGGATTTGCCTGCACCGGTCTCGCCGGTCAGCACATTCAGCCCCGGTTCAAAGTGCACCTCCGCCTTCTGGATCACGGCAACATTTTCAATTTGCAGGCTGCTCAGCATGGCTTCGTTCTCCTACTGTCATCTCTGCCCCACATAGCGGGTCAGCTCCGAACAAATGGTCTTTGCATCGCGCTCCGAGCGCGCAACAATTAAGAAGGTGTCGTCACCGGAAAGAGTACCGACAACGTTTTTCCACTGCAAGGCGTCAAAAACCTCACAGGCAGCATTTGCCATGCCGGAATAGCATTTTACCAGCACAACATGCCCGGCGTAATCCACCCCCAAAACGGACTCATGAAAGATGGTCTCAAAGCGCCCTTGTGTCTTGGGGTTGAAGCTTTCGTTCCGGCTGGAAACATAGCGGTAACCCTCGGTGGTGGCTGCCTTTACAAGGCACAGCTCTCGGATATCGCGGGAAACGGTGGCCTGCGTTACCTCAAAGCCTTCGTTCCGCAGGTGTTCCAGCAGCACCTCCTGTCGGCTGATGGGATGCTCCTGCACAAGACGCAGAATCGTCTGTAAGCGTTCCGCTTTTGTTTTTGTATCTTCTTTGCGGCTGCGTGCCATCTTAAAAATCGCCTCCCGTGTTATTGTCTTTTGCGCAGTTTCTGGTCAATGGCCTGAAACTGGTCTGCCCGCCCAAAGGTGATAAGCTTGACGTTCTGATCGGACAGACGGATCTCTGCGGTGGCACCCGCCTTGAGGGGGTAGCCCGTACCGCCGTCACAGCTGATAAATACTTCATCATCTGCCACCTGTCCCACGCAGACGTTCAGCTTGCGCTCCTGCGCAAACACCATGGCCGGGCTGGCCAGACTGTGAGGGCAGATGGGAGTCACCACGACGCCCTTGGTCTGCGAGTCCAGAATTGGGCCTCCGGCTGCCAGCGAGTAGGCCGTAGAGCCGGTGGGGGTCGCCACAATAACGCCATCGCCTCGGTAGTGCTCTACCAGAATATCATCGCAGTAAATGCTGAAGTCGATGGCCTGCTGCAAGCGTCCCTTAGTCACAACGACATCATTGAGGGCATGACCTTCCCAGCCGTCCTGACCAAGCACCCGGGCATATAAAAGCATCCGGTTGTCCAGCTGAAATTCGCCCCGCGCCACGGCAGCCAGCTTTGTTTCCATTTCGCCGATCTCGCAAGTAGCCAAAAAGCCGCAGCGTCCCAGATTGATGCCGAGGATAGGCTTTGCGTACCGGAGCGAAAGATTCGCTTCGTGCAGGATGGTACCGTCCCCGCCGATGGTCAGGATCACGTCAGCGCGCTCCAGACACTGCTCCAGCGGCAGATAAAAGACCCCTGCCGTGCTGTTTTCTTGCAAAGCATCGTTCATCAGCACGGCTGCGCCGTGGGTCAGCAGGATCTGCGCCGCACGCAGCGCAATCTCGCTGGCGGAGGTCTTGCCCGGGTTGGGCGAAATGTAGATCGTCATACCGGCTTCTCCTTTGCTGAAGGCTGGGTCTTAACGATCCAGCGTGGTGTGGCTTGCTGCCACCACCTGTGCGGCGGCTTCATCGTCCAACACTGCGGGCTGGTCACTCTTCTGCACAAACATCAGGTACTCGATATTGCCCTCCGGCCCCTTGACCGGGCTGTAATCCAGCCCGCGCACTACAAAGCCGTTTTCTGCAGCATAAGACATGGCATTGTGCAGCACCTCACGGTGCACGGCGGGGTCGCGCACCACACCGTTTTTGCCCACCTTCTCGCGGCCTGCCTCGAACTGCGGCTTTACCAGACAGACACCCATGGCATCCGGGGTGGTGATGCGCTGCGCCACCGGGAAGATGTGATGCAGAGAAATAAAGGAAACATCCACACTGAAAAACTCGATAGGCTCTGCCAGATCCTCCGGCGTGACATAGCGGATGTTCGTGCGTTCCATGTTCACCACGCGCTCGTCCGTCCGCAGGCTCCATGCAAGCTGACCGTAGCCAACGTCTACGGCATACACTTTCACTGCACCATTTTGCAGCATGCAGTCGGTAAAGCCGCCGGTGGACGCTCCAATGTCCATGCAGACCTTGCCGTTAGGGGTAAGCGGGAAGCACTTCATGGCCTTTTCCAGCTTCAGACCGCCGCGGCTGACGTAACCGATATCGTGGCCGCGAACCTCGACCACAGCATCCTCCTTGATCATTTCGCCGGCCTTGTCCACCTTTTGCTGGTTGACAAAAACCACGCCGGCCATAATCAGAGCTTTGGCACGCTCCCGGCTCTGCACAAGGCCGTTCTGCACAAGATATTGATCCAACCGAATTTTCACAGCTCGTTTTCTCCTTTCATAAGGGCAGCCCGGACTGCCTGCACAAGATCTGCAGCATCCAGACCGGTGCACTGCTTGATCTGCGGAACAGTCGCGTGCGGCAGACAGGCTATGCGGACGGCGCAGTGCAAAAAGCGTCCGTCCCAGCCTTTTTGCTGCAAAGCATATGCCAGATGTTCGCCAATGCCACCGGCTGCAACACATTCCTCTGCAAACAGTACAATTTTATATTTCAACACAGTATCGATAAGTTTATCTGTAAAGGGATACAACTTTACAAGTTTCAGAACGTCCGTATTCTGCGATGCATCGTTCAATTGGTCAGCAGCTTCCAGCAGATCCTCCAACTCATCCGCATAGCTGACCAGAAGGACCTTTGCTCCGGGCGTCTGTTTCAGGAAATCGTAGTCCTGCTTTGTGCAGGGATACTGCGCCAGCTTTGCACTCTCGCCGCCGCGGGGATAACGGATAGCCCGCGGGCCGGAGACCGTATCCTGCAATAAATAGTGCAGCCAGTATTGCAGCTCCTCGTAGTTGGAGGGCGCATAGACCGGAATGCCCATCTGACTGAGGAAAGCTGCATCGTAGATGCCCTGATGGGTCTCGCCGTCTGCGGGAACAAAGCCCGCGCGGTCAATGGCAAAGACCACGTTTTCCTTTAAGAGGTTGACATCATGGATGATCTGGTCGTAGGAGCGCTGTAGGAAGGTAGAGTAGATGCACACCACCGGTAGCATTCCCTGACTGGCAAGACCTGCTGCAAAGGTGACAGCGTGTTGCTCTGCCATGCCCACATCAAAAAAGCGCTGCGGGTGACGATGGGCAAAGAATTGCAATCCGGTGCCGTACTTCATGGCAGCGGTGATCGCGCAGAGCTTCGGGTTTTGGATTCCCTCCTGCACCAGCATCTTGCCGAAAACGGTGGAGAAGGACTCCTTCGGCGCAACCTCCGGGTCCGGCATTCCATCCGGGTCAAAGGCGGATACACCGTGATAGTTGCCCGGGTTCATCTCTGCCGGCTGATAGCCCTTACCTTTTTTAGTCACAACATGCAAAAAGTGCGGGCCCGGCCGCTGATAGATCGAGCGCAGAGTGCGCTCCAGTTCCTCCACATTATGACCGTCCACCGGGCCGATGTACTCAAAGCCCATATCCTCGAACATGGTGGAGTGGTACATGGCGCGGCGCACCAGCGTTTTTGCGCCCATCAGCGACTTTTTCATCGGCGTACCGATCAATGGCACGCCGTCCAGAAAGCTGCGCACATTATCCTTGGCATCGTAATAGGCCGTAGTCGTGCGCAGATGGGTCAGATACCGCGCCAGCGCACCAACATTTTTAGAGATGGACATCTTGTTATCGTTCAGGATCACAAGCAGATTATCCAGCCCGCCGATGTTGTTCATGCCCTCGTATACCATGCCGCCAGTAAAAGCACCATCGCCGATCACTGCCACCACAAGCCCGGGCTCTCGCTTGATTTTTTTTGCCCAAGCCATGCCAATGGCCAGCGAAAGTGCCGTATTGCCATGTCCGGCAATAAAGGCATCGTGCACACTTTCATGGGGGTTCGGGAAACCGGAAATACCATCCAGCTGCCGCAAATGGTCAAACTGCTTCCGGCGTCCGGTGAGCAGCTTGTGGGTGTAGCACTGATGCCCCACGTCGAATACGATCTTATCCTTAGGCGTTTCCAATACACGGTGCAGCGCCACTGTAAGCTCTACGGTGCCAAGATTAGAGGCCAGATGCCCGCCCGTTTTGGAGATGTTTTCCAGCATAAAATGCCGTATCTCCGCGCAAAGCTTCTCCACCTGCTGTGCATTCAGCTTTTTAAGATCGCTGGGCTGATCGATCTTGTCCAGCAACAACGATTCCATATTCACACGTCCTTTATGCGTTTGTACTTTGGGCGTTTCTGTCGCTTTTTACACGACCGGGAACAAAAAGCCCACCAGAGAGCCGAGCAGCACGCCTGCTACGACCTGCAGCGGCGTGTGACCGACCATTTCCTTCAGGTGCATATTCTGCAAAAAGGGAGCGTTTTTCTCGCTTACATCGATCCACTGGGCGATCATCTGGTTCAGCACCTTTGCCTGCTCGCCGGTCTCGTGCCGGACACCCATAGCATCATGCATGGTGATGATCGCTACAACGCAGGCAACCGCGAAAATGGGCGAAGAGATCCCGGCACTGCGCCCAGTAACAATGGCCATGGCGCAGACGGTCGCGCTGTGTGCGCTGGGCATACCGCCATCGCCCCACATCCGCTCTAGCTGGAACTTGCCCAACAGAACAAAGTTGATGATGGTCTTTAACACCTGCGCAATGAACCAGCTGAGGAGCGATGCCGTCAAGATCTGATTAGCTGATAAGATGTTTTGAATAAACTGCATATCCGTATTCCCTTTTCTTTAGTTTTTGCGCACCAGCAGTTGCTGTGCCAACTGCTGCAAAAAAACCGCTTTTACGCCAAAATGCTGTTGCAGATCTTCGCAGATCTGCTCGTTCAGCTTTTGTGCCAATGCCATTGCACCGTCTGCCCCGTACAGGGTGACGAAAGTTGTCTTGCCGTTTTCACTGTCGCTGCCAATGGGCTTGCCCAGCTGCTCCGGGGTGCTGGTAACATCCAGCACATCGTCCACGATCTGGAACACCAGCCCCAACCCGTATGCGTAGGAGGCCAGGATCTCGCACTGCTGCGGTGTTGCACCGGCTGCGGCAGCGCCCATCTGGACGGCGGCGTTGATCAGTGCACCGGTCTTGTTGCGGTGGATGAGACGCAACTGCTCCTCCGTAGCAGCCAATGCTTCATATTTCAGATCCAGTTCCTGTCCGTAGACCATGCCGCGGCTGCCCGCACCTGCGCCCAGTGCACGGGCGGCTGCCACGCAGACTTGCGGCGCAGCGGGTGCGTTGGCGATCACCTCAAAGGCCTCGGTCAACAACACATCACCGGCCAGCATCGCTGTGGACTCGCTGAAAGCCTTGTGGCAGGAGGGTCGGCCCCGGCGCAGATCATCATTGTCCATGCAGGGCAGATCATCGTGGATCAGCGAGTAGCAATGCAGCATCTCCACAGCTGCCGCAAACTGTGCAGCAGTCTGCATCTCGCCGCCCAGCATATCACAGACGCTGAGTGTCAGAATTGCGCGGATGCGCTTTCCGCCGCCCAGCAGGCTGTAACGGGCGGCTCTGCACACCTCCGATTCCTCGGGCAGAAAACGGGCGCTGGCAGCATCCAGCGCAGCCGTGGCTTGCAGCAGATATTCCTGATATTGCGCCTTGTATTCCATTATTCTTCCTCCTGCTCCTGCGGGGCTTCTACGGTCTCAGCAATCTTTGCACTGATCTCCTCGATCTGCAACGAGGTTTTTTCCAGTGTTGTATGGCAGTACTGCATCAGAGAGGCCGCTTCCGCATACAACTTGACGGAATCTGCCAGCGAGGTGTCCTCCTGCTGCATCTGTGCAAGGATCGCGTTCAACCGATCCATTCCTTCTTCAAAGCTTTTGGGTGCTCTCATTGATCTCCTCCACCGTTTCCACACGGCATCGTGCCTGATATTGCCGACTGCGCACGCAGATAGTCTGCTCCGGTTGCAGCTGTTCCACGGTACAAACCTTTCCTTTTGTATCGGTTACAAGGGCATAGCCACGGGCCAGCACGCGGTATGGATCCAGCGATGCCGCCAGTGCAGCTGCGTGTTGCAACTGCATATTTTTGTCATTCATACGCGCTTTTTGTTGCATCTGAATGGCCTGTCGCATCTGTTGCAGACGACCTGAATACTGCTGTAAGATTTTGCTCGGCGCGCTTTGCTCCAACAAAAAGTTGTATTGTTCCAGACCATTATAACACAACGCAAGTCGTTTTTGTATATTTTTGTGAATATTTTCTTCAATATTTTCAAAAATGCGCTGCTGCTCCTCCCGATCCGGCACCGCAAGCTCTGCGGCGGCGGACGGCGTGGGCGCACGCTGGTCGGCTACGAAGTCCAGAAGGGTGTAGTCGATCTCGTGACCAATGGCGCTGATCAGCGGCGTTTTGCAGCGAAATGCTGCCCTGGCGATCTCCTCGGCGTTGAACACCCACAGATCCTCCCTGCTGCCGCCGCCCCGGGCCACGATGATCTCGTCCACCCGCCCGCTCTGGTCCAGCGTGCGGATGGCGGCGGCGATCTGCCGGGCGGCTTCAAAGCCCTGCACTGTTACCGGGCATAGCAACAACCGGACAGACGGCCAGCGGCGGCTGATCACGTTGCGGATATCCTGCAATGCCGCCCCGGTTTTGCTGGTGACGACACCAATACATTTTGGGTACACAGGCAGCGGCTTTTTATGTGCAGGGTCGAACAGACCTTCCTTTTCTAGCCGGGCTTTCAGCTGTTCCAGAGCAAGCTGTGCTGCGCCTAGACCGTCCGGGAACATCTCGTTCACATAGACCTGAAACGCGCCGTCCCGCTCGTAGAGGGTAGCGCGGCAGCGTACCACGACCCGCATCCCCTCCTCCGGGCGAAATGCCAGACGGCGGGCATCGGTGCGGAACATCACTGCTTTTACGCTGCAAGCTTCGTCCCGCAGAGAAAAGTAGCAGTGCCCGCTGCGGGCGTTCTGCACAAAGTTTGCGATCTCGCCCCGCAGGGCAAGATCAAACAGGCCGTCGTTCACATCCAGCAGCGTTTTGACATAATGGTTCAGCTCGGATACCGAGATCACATCAGCCATAGTCCGGCCTCCCGCGCAGCAAGAATGGACACGCCGATGGCGTTATCACTGGAATACTGCCCCGGCACAAAATAGACTTGCGGCAGCCGCTGCTGCACCCATGTGCGGATGATATCACTGCTCATCACGCCGCCGGCGCAGACCACCGGCAGACCGGGGTATTCCTTCTGCGCGGCCTTTGTCATGCGGACAACGGTATCTGCCACACAAAGCAGACAGTACTTGCAGACGTATTCCGGCGCTTTACCGGCAGCAAGCAGGGCGTTGCACTGGTTTTCCAGTCCGGAAAGGCTGCATTGCAGCCCCTTTACGCTGGACTTGGGGCGGATCTCCTCGGTGCACTGCGCTGCAAGGCGGGAGACCTCGGCCCCAGCGGGAAAGCCAAAGCCCAGCCGTACGCCTACGCGGTCCACCGCCTGACCGGCGTACAGATCGGTACTGGTGCCAAGGGTGGTGATGGTGCGCACCTGATCACACAGCAAAAGGTCCGTGGTGCCGCCGGAAATATGGAACAGCAGCACCTTCTGGGAGAACAGCGCCTCGCCCTTTGCTGCATACAGCGCCGCTGCAGCGTGTCCCTGCTGATGGGTGGTGTAGATCAGCGGAATGCCCCGCGCCGCTGCAAAGGCAGTTGCCGCACTGACACCGGCCAGAAAGCAGGGCATATAACTGCCCTCTACCGGACGCGGCTTTTGCGAAACACCCACAGCATCTATTTTTGTCAGGTCGAATTCCTGCGCCAGCTCCTGCAGCATCTCCGGCAGAGCTGCCGTATGATGGAACAGCGCATCGCTCTGCCGTAGGCCAAGCTGTCCGGCTTTTACCGGCAAAAAGCGCTTTTTTGCACAAACAACCTCCCCGGCTGTATCAAAAACTGCCAGAGAGGTTGCATAGTTGCTTGTATCGACCCCGAGCGTATAACGGCTCACTGTTCAGCCGACTCCGCGACGGCTTCATCACTCAGGCCGTGGTCGCGTGCCACAGCACCCAGCAGGCCATTCACAAACTGATAGTCCTCGCCCGCGCCGTACTTCTTGGTCAGCTCCACAGCCTCATTGATGGCAACGCCGGGCTTGTTCTCGCCGCCGAACAGCATCTCAGCCACGGCCAGGCGCAGCACGGTCAGGCTGACGCGGGGCAGACGCTCCATAGTCCAGTTGCGCAGGTGAGCGCGGATCTCGTCATCCACCTCTGCGGAATGATCGTAGTAGGCGTTCAGCAGCAGACGGCTGAACGCGTCCACGGGATGCTCCTCGTCGTTCTCGGCGTGATTGGACAGTGCCTCGGCCAGAGGAATGTCACCGAAGGTCTGCGAAAATGCCAGCAAAAAGGCGTTTTCACGGGCTTCTCTACGGGGCAGAATATTTTCCATAATGTTCCTTTCGCAATACAAACCCTCCCCGCCGGGCGTGCCGGGAGGAGGATCGTTTTCTGATATGATTTTTTGCTAAATTTGTTACTGCGCCTCGGCAAGGCCTGCAATGACCAGATCCACGCGACTGACCGTCACATTAGTCATGTTCTGTACAGCAGACTTGACGTTTTCCTGTACCTTTTCGGCCACGGAGGGGATCCGTGCGCCGAACTCCATCATCAGGTGCAGGGTGATGCTGGCCGTGCCGTCCCGCATCTCTACCGCCACAGGCGGCTGGATGCTGGCAGATTCCAGCAGGTTTTTCAGCTTTTTGTTCTGCACGCCGCAAGACACCTCGGCAACGCCGTCCACTTCCAGTGCGGCACAGCGGGCGATTTTACCCACGACCTCGGTCGAAATCTGAAGGCTGCCGCCCTGAAGATCCATGTTCTGTAAATCCATTGTGCTGTCCTCCATCCAAAGGCGGTTGCGGCAGTGGTTTCAATACTCTGAAACTGGCCTGCCGTAGCTGCCTTTTTTGTTCAAACGCGCCCCTGCGCTATGCATAAAGGCACGCGGCATTCGTTTTTGATAGAGTTATTATACCATCAATGCGGGGGCAATTTCAATACTTGTTTGGAAAAGAAGATGGAAATCAGCACAGAATGGCATCCCGGCAGTGCATACAGCTTTCTGCCTGCAAGAAAAGCTGCACCTGCGCCGCCGGGGTGTCAGCATAAATAAAGAGCGTTTACTTCACCTCTACCACCGTGATATTCTGGGCGGTCACACTGCTTTTGTTCATCACCACATCCCGAATCTGCGCCACCTGTGCCGCTGTGAGCGGCTCGCCTGCCGTCATCACGGTCAGATCCGCCCGCCCTGCCTGCAAAAAGCACAGGCAGTCCGCAAAGCCCTTGGCACGCACCAGCGTCTCGATCTCGTTTTCTGCGTTCAGATCTTCCAGCCCGGCCGCCATTTGTGCGGTGTACTCCTTTTTCTCCTCGGCTGTCAGGGAGGAGGACTTCAGGCTCTTTTGCAGGGTGTCCATGGCTTCGTCATGTGCCTTTTCCCGCTTGAGACGAGCCTGTTCGAAAAAGCGGGTACCGCTGTCGTTTGCAACGCTGACAAGCTGTGCTTCGCCATAGTTTTTGCTGGCACCGGAGACGGCTTCTGCCTCTGTGGGCAGTGCATCCGTGATAGTGGTCTCCGCATCTGCTTCCACCGGTTCTGCCGAGACCATGAGGGTGTCATCCTCTGTCTGCGGGGCGATGTCTGCCCGGGCATACTGCCAATTTAAGTAGACGGCAATGACCAGTGCCGCCGCCAGCGTCAGAGCGGTGACCCTGCGGGTGTTTCTGGAAAGTGCTCTCATAAAACGGTTCCTCCTTTGGTATTTCGGTAAGCAATTGCGGTACTTGACAAAAGCAGAGGGTCAGCGCTTGCGCTGCTCCACACAGATGCGGTTTGTGGGCAGATCCAGCAGCGAATGCAGCAGCTCCGTGATACGGGCTGCAACGCGGACATCTCCCCCGCCCTCACACAACACGGCGACCCCGCAGACCTGCGGCAGATAGGTTGTCTCAGCCAGCGCAGAGCCATCCTGTAAAAGAACGTGCGTCTCCTGCTGCTGCATATCCCCCGTCTGGGTGTCTACTGCGTAGACAGTCTCCTCCCCGGCGGACAGAGTGACCATGACCGCGGTGTGACCCGCCCCTTGCAGCTGGCTGATCAGTTCTTCCAGCTGCTGCTCCAGCTGGGCCTGGTACTGGCTGACGGTAGCTGTTTGGGCGGTGGATACCGCCGCTTTCTGCGTGTTCCCGCTGGGTAAAAGCTCCGACAGCAAAAGCAGCAGCATTGCCAGCACACCGACCACCACCGCCAGCGAGGTGCGGTTTTTGCCGCTTTGCAGAGCGCGGAAAACGGAAAGCAATTCGCTCTTTTTCATGGTGCACTCTCCTCCGCCGCCGCAGAAGCGGTACCCAGCGTCTGCTGCAAAAAGCTGAGCACCGCCTGTTTTTGTGCAGCGGTACAGCCCGCCGGGAAGGCAGCAACAGCCTTTTTTACCACGACCTGCTGCCCGGCTTTTTCCAGCGTGACCGTCACACGAATATCCAACCCGAATTGCTGTCGGCACTGTGCAGTGCAATACTCTTCCAGTTGAGCCTTGGTCTCAGTCAGGATCTCCGTTTCCAGTGCATCCGGCTGTGCAGTGGATGTGGCCGCCGGGGCTGTATTCCCCGAAAAAGCGGTCATAACCTTGCCCGGCAGGTGCGGCAACTGCGCAAGAAGGACTGCTAAAATATATAGCCCGGCTACGGCTTTTATGCACCGGCCAGCCCAGCTTTGCCCGCCAAAAAGGCTGACCAGTTCCGCCCCGATGCACGCCATGCAGAACACTGCCGCAGCCCGCTGAAACGCCTGCATCTAACCACCCCCTGCCAGCATCAGCAGCACGATGCCCACCACAAACAACATGAAAAACAAAGCTGTAACTGCCGCCATGCAGCGCACGGCTTCGGCAAAGCATTGCAGCAGCTTATGGCAATGCTCCAGCCCGCCGATCCCGGCAAGCCAGCCGCAGCAGGACAGTAAAAACAGATGCACCAGAAGCCCGAGATATAATGGCACAAATTCTGCCCCGATGCTGAGCAATGCGGCAATGCCAAGGGTGCTTTTGAGTAGCTGCATCCCGGCCAGCACTGTGTCTGCCGCGCTGCTCAGCGCCTGTCCCACAATGGGCACGCTGCCGGTCAGCAGCTGTCCCAGACGAGAGGCAGCACGATCCAGCTGCACCGTGACTACGCGCTGCAGGCTCATCAGAGCGGCGAACGCTTTACCCGCCCAACCGATGGCCTGTCGCAGCAACCGCCCGGTCAGGGTACAGCCCTCGGACAGGCTTTTGCGGGAGCTGATGCCACAGGCCATGCTGATGACAAGGTAGCTGCGCAGCAGTGGTTGCAGCCAGAGGGTGACCGCCTGTGCAACAAAGCACAGCACCGTGAGTAGAAAGCCATTTGCGGCAGCTCCGGCGTTCCATTCGCCTCCAGCTGCCAACACGCCGCTGTATACCGGCAAAAAGCCCAGCAGATAGCTTTTCCACCCGGCCATCCGAGTGCACAAGGCGGCAGCAAGCTTGTCCAGTTCCTGCCACAATAAAACGCCGCAACCACCGGCAGCCGCCAGTTCCAGCAGTGCTTTGTCGGCGGTGTCCTGCAAGAGAAATGCAAGCCCGGTCGCCAGCGATAAAAACAGCAGCACACCGGCATATTGATGCAGCACTTCCCGCAGCAATTGCACCGGTTCGGCAGCAAACAAACGCAGCAAGGTGCCCAGCGGGTCTGCCGCAAACTGCTCGGCCTGTACAGGTGCTTTTTCGAGATAGGTCTGCCACGGCGTTGTCTCTGCTGCCGCAGCTTTCAGAGCGGTTTTGCTGCACAGGATGCTCAGTATTACCATGCAAATGATAAGGCCGCGTTTTTTCATCCCACCAGCCCCCAAATCGTCTGGAATATCTGTTCCAGCAGCGGCCACACCGCCGCCAGCACGAGACACCGTCCCGCCAGCCCGGCGCACCATGCAAGCGTATCCGCTCCGGCTTCCTCGCAGAGGGTGCGGACATAATCTGCCAGCAGCAAAATCCCTGCACTGCGCAAAAGACAGGAAAAAGCCTGTGCATTGGTGCGCTGTCCCAGCTGTACTAATGCTTGCAGTACCCCGCGCAGCGGCTGAGCCAGACGGAGCAGCAGCCACACCGCAGCGCCCAGCGAAAGCAGCAGTGCAAACGCCGGGGAATACCGCTGCAATAGAATGCCCGCAAAGGCTACCAGCAGCAGCGCCGTCAGCACCGGAACCGCCGCGCTCATAGCGCAAACAAAGACCGGATCGTGGCAAACAGGGCACTGATCTGCTTGACCAGAATGGAGAGCACCACAACAAGCCCCGCCAGCGTGGTCATCATGGCCTGATCCTCCCGCCCGGAGCGGATGAGCAGCTGGTTGAGCACCGCCACAATGATGCCGATGGCCGCAATTTTGAACACAAGCTCGATATCCATCCGTTTCTCCTTTGTTCCGTACAGCCTTTACAAAAAGAGCAGCGCCAGCATCATGCCGCCTGCCAGTCCCAGACGGTGCGGCAGACCGGCCTGCCGCTGTGCTGTGCGGCGTGCCTGTTGTAAATAGTCCTCGAACCGCGCCGTATAGTAGCTAAGCCGTTCGCATTCCTGTGCAGCCTCTGCGCGGCCGATGCCGCAAAAGCACTCTGTAAAACAGGCGCGCTCTGCCGCAGAGAGTTGTTCCGGCGCAGGCAGCTGCTGCAATGTACCGCCGGGAGTTTGCGGCACAAGATCCTCGTGGCAAAGCTGCCGGTAAAGGCTTTGCAGATCTGCCCGGCGGTACTGGATCTCCTGCCGGATGCGTTGCAGCAGCTCGATGGTGCGCTGCAGGGCAGCGAGATGCTGAGCGGTTTTGGCTTGTACTGCATCCCCTGCCAGCCAACCGCACAACGGGAGCAAAAACAAGCCGAACCCGCGCAGAAGGTCGCTCATACGGCGCACACTTCCCGGATGCAGCCCGGCGTCTCCCGCCCGGCAAGGACGACCAGCTGCCGCAGCATCCCGCGTTGCAGCAATGCCTGTACCTGCGGACGGCATCGTGCCTGTGCAGCGTCCGGCGCATGGATGCTGGCAATAAAGTCCACCCCGCTGAAAAAGCCCTGTTCCAGTGCCATCGTTTCCTCCAGACTGCCCAGCTCGTCCAGCAGGATCACCTGTGGTGCCAGCGTACGCAGCGCCATCTGGACAGCGCGGGCTTTATCCACTCCGCCAATGCGCTCCAGCGGCGGCAGCGGCCCTTCCGGCGGAAAAAACTCGCCCCGCTCATCAATCACCGCCACCAGACGCTGCCGCTCGGCTAGCGTCCGGGCAATGGTGCGCAGCAGGGTGGTCTTGCCGCTGCCGGGCTCTCCCACCACCAGTAGCCCGGTAAAATGCTGCTCCAGCAGCTTGTCCAGTGCAGACAGCAGACGGATGGTGCGGCTGCGTGCGATACGCAGGTTGAGCGAAGTGACCTTTTGCAGGGTGATGCCATGTCCTTCCCGCTGCACGAACTGCCCTGCCACGCCCACACGGTTTCCGGCAGCGGTGGTCAGGTAGCCCTCGGAAAGTTCCCTTTCATGGGTGTGCACTGAGCCGTTGCAAAGGGTGTGGAAGATCTCCTCTATTTGCAGCGTGTCCAGCCGCATTGCAGCCAATGTCGGAGGACACCCCGGCAGTGCAGAAGCAGAGCATTGCCGCCCCTGCACGGTAAATGTGACCGCACAACCTGTGCGCAGGCGCAGTTCCTGTACACGTGCTGCCGTTTGTGCGGGCAGCTGTGCCAGCGGCGCTGCAAGCCAAGCGGGAAGGGCTCTGACGGCCTGGTAATACTCGTCCACTTTGGTTTCTCCTTCCACGAAAGCTTTGTGCTAGCATTGTATGCGCTTTGTGTGTTCTTAGAACCGCGAATCAGAAAACAAAAAGCCCCTGCAACAGCATTGCAGAAGCTTTTGAAATTATCTGTATTTCGACGTTCAGGAAAGCCGCTTTAAGTCGTTTCCGGTTCTGCCGGGGCATCTTGCAGCATGGCAAGAAATTCCTGTTCGGTCAGCACCGGCACGCCCAGCGCCTGCGCTTTGGTCAGCTTGGAGCCCGCCGCCGCACCGGCCACCACATAGGCTGTTTTTTTGGAGACGGAGCCGCTGGCTTTGCCGCCGTTTTTCACGATCAATGCCTCGGCTTCGTTGCGGGAGAGCGTCTCCAGCGTACCGGTGACAACCAGCGTTTTGCCTGCCAGCTTGTCTCCCTTCGGCTCACCCTTCCACTGCATATTGACCCCGGCGTCTGCCAGACGGTGCACAAGGTCGGTGGTGCCTTCCTTGGCAAAGAATTCCACCACGCTTTGTGCCATCACGCCGCCAAAGCCGTCGATCTGACTGACCTGCTCTGCGGTGGCTTCTCGGATGGCTTGCAGCGTGCCGAAATGCTCTGCCAGCAGCGCGGCTGCCTTATCGCCGATATTGCGGATGCCAAAGCCGAACAAAAGCTTATCCAGATTGTTCTGCTTGGAGGCAGTAATGGCCTGTAACAGATTGTCTGCGCTTTTCTCCTTGAATTTTTCCAGTTCCAGCAGTTGTTCCCGGGTCAGCGTGTAGATATCTGCTGCAGAATGCACCAGCTCCTTTTCCACCAACTGGGTGGCCACTGCCTCGCCCAAGCCCTCGATATCCATGGCATCCCGGGAGGCAAAATGAATGATATTGCGCAGCGCCTGTGCCGGGCACTCCGGGTTCACACAGCGCAGGGCGGCTTCGTCCTCCAGATGCACCACCGGCGCGCCGCAGGAGGGGCAGACCGTGGGCATAGTGTAGGGCTCAGCGTCCTCCGCATGATGGGTGACTCCGATGACCTCTGGGATGATATCGCCCGCCTTGCGCACCTGAATGGTGTCCCCGATGCACAGTCCGAACTGCCGGATAAAGTCCTCGTTGTGGAGGGTGGCGCGAGCTACCGTGGTACCTGCCAGAAACACCGGGTCGAAGCAGGCGGTGGGGGTAAGCACGCCGGTGCGGCCAACGGCCACCTCGATGCTGCGCAGGGTGGTCTCCTTGACCTCCGGCGGGTATTTGAAGGCAATGGCCCAGCGCGGGAATTTGTTAGTAGAACCCATCAGCTCCCGCTGCGCAAAATCGTTCACCTTGATAACAGCACCGTCCATGTCAAAATCCAGCTTGGAGCGGTTCTGCCCGATGTTTTCAATCTCGGCAATGGCGTCCTCGATATCGCGCACCACATGGTAGCGCGGCGATACCGGCAGGCCAAGGCTTTTGAGGTAATCCAGACTTTCGGAGTGCTTGGTCAGGGTCTTACCCCGGATCTGCTGCACGTTGAACACAAAGATAGAAAGCCCACGGCTGCCGGTGATGCGGGCATCCTTCTGCCGCAGAGAACCGGCAGCAGCATTGCGGGGATTTTTAAAAGGCGCAGCACCCTGTAATTCCTGCTCGGCGCACAGGTGCTGAAAGGCCTTGTGTGGCATATATACCTCGCCGCGCACCTCCAGAAACTCCGGTGCATCTTTAAGGGTCTTGGGGATGCTGCGGATGGCTCGCACGTTTGCGGTAACATCCTCACCCACCACGCCGTCACCGCGGGTGGAGGCACGGACAAGCTGCCCGTTCTCGTACTCCAAGCTGCAGGAAAGACCATCGATCTTGATCTCCACAACATATTCCGGTTCTACTCCGGCCTCGCGGACGCGGCGGTCAAAGTCCCGCAGCTCGTCAAAAGAAAATGCATCCAGCAGGCTTTCCATCTTGACAGCGTGGGTCACCTTTGGCAGCTTGCTGCTGGCAGTACCGCCTACCTTCTGGGTGGGCGATGTCGCTGTGACCAGCTTGGGGAACTGCGCTTCCAGTTCCTTCAGTTCCCGCGTCAGGGCATCGTATTCAAAATCTTCCAGCTCCGGCGCATCCTGATCGTAGTAAAGTCGGTTGTTTTTCTCAATAACAGCGCGCAGCTCTTCCACGCGCTTTTTAGCCTGTTCCAGTTCCAAATGTTCCACTCTCCTGCGATATCATTTTGCCGCCCGCCGTGCTGCTTTCCCGGCAGAAACAGTGCTATACACCGGACACAGCAGACGAGCGGCAGTCGTTTGCATTTGCATCTTCCTTAGTATACCACATCCATGGATGGTCTGCAAAGCGTTAAATACAAATCGTATTTTTGAAGTGCTCTCATGCTTTGAAATCGATATCAGTACAGTTTGCGCGTTGATTTACAATCACTTGCAAAAGATACTAAACGTATATTCGTTATATTTTACATCGATAATGCGCTTTATTTTAGGAATCCTTTTGTGGTGACTTTTAGTAATTCTTTGTGCTGCTTTTTTCTGCGCAGGCACAGGCAAAAAGAATCCCCCTCCCCGGCGCGGCAGCTTGTGCCATCCGGGAAAGGGGTACAGTTAAGTTTGCAGCTCAGGTGACCGGGATCAGCAGCCGCTGTGCCTGCGGCAGACTGGTAAGCTCCTCTTCCAGCTGATTCGCCGCAAGGATCTGCGCCGGAGCCACATGGAACCGCCGGGCCACTGCAAACAGCTCCTCCCCGGCCTGCGCGTAGTAGATTCGCAGAGCAATCTCGGGGTCGGTATCGGGCAGCGGGTCGCCAAGGGTGATGCTGCCGATGACCGGGCTGGTGGTGCAGCCTAAAATCGCGCCCTCTGCCCGGACAGTAATCGTAGCTTCCAGTGTGCCGCCCGCACAGGTGCATTGCACGTTCTCGGTGCTCAGCCAACATTCCGGCACAAGCACCGTTTCCTCCGGCGGCGTGATGGGCAGCGGGACAGCGACCTCCAAGGTTTTCTCGTAGCTTTCCAGTTCACCGAGGGTGTTCTCCGCAAGGGCTGTTACCACCGCCTTTGCGGCAAGCACCCAGCCCTCCCCTTTTTGGACGGCCTGCTGCGGGCCATAGTGCACAAAGCAGGCCCGCAGCTGCGCCCCTGCATCCGGCAGCGGACCGGAGCCTGTGACGGTAGCGATATCGTTCAGAGTGCAGAGCAGTTGCTCTATAACGAGCGGCTGCGGCGTGAGCTCCGTTTCAAATCGGGTGGAAAAAGCATCCACTGCCACCTGCAGCTGGTAGCTGCGCCATGCCCGCAGATGCAGCATGACATTCGCCGTCAGCTGAGCGGCGGTGCTTTCCGCCTGCGACAGGGTAAAGCCCACCGGCTCTGCCACGCACAGACAGCGGCAGTCCTCGGTAATACCTTCTAAATCTATCACCTGCTGGAAGGGCAGCGCCGCCGCCTGACTTTGCAGGGCAGTGTTCCCTTCTGCCCGCCATGCACACTGCACCCGCAGCTCCCCCTTGACCACAGCTTTACCGGCAAGCAGCTTTACCTCAGATACACAGGCATTGCCGGTAATATCCAGTACAGCCGCCGGGGGCTTTGCAAAGACAAGTTCTCCCTCTAAGGTAACCAGCTTATCCAGCACAGCCACGCTTCGCACACCTTGCAATGTACGCAGCTGCTGCTCAATGCCGCCATCTGCCAGTGCGGTGATAACCTCGGTCTTGCACTGGGTGTGCACCGTGACTACCAACCCGTAGGCACCCCGCACCTCAATACGGCGCGGGTCTGCCGCGCGGGTGTTGAGGTACTCTGTCTGCCCTTCCACCACGGCTGTCCATGCCGTAAAGGCAAGCTCCGGCAGCTCCAGCTGCCGGGTGAAGGGCAGCTTTTGCTCGGTCTGGCACAGACCTTTTTCTTTTTCGCTCTGGTAAAACACCGTGCAGCGCAGATAGCCCTCTAAGGTAAGCCTGCCCGGCTGCAACTGCCGCTGCAGTACCACCGGGCGGACAAAGCACTTGACAAGCTTGCCCACCGGCGGTAGGTCATCCGAGATGCGGATCTCGGTTTCCAGCGGAAGTTCTGCTTTTATGGTACAGCCCGCCCCGCCCTGCGGCAGCGTGTCCCGGAATATCTTCAGTTCCATGTGCAGTGCGCTCCTTTCCCTGTCCGTTTCCGTAAGAGTGTATGCAGCGGCAAGCGGCGGTATGCCGACAGCAAAAGGCCGGTGTGCAGCAGCTGCCACACACCGGCCTTTTATGGATTCAGTTCTCTTTGCGGATGCCGAACAGCTTGCGCAGAATGCCGCACAGCGCTTTCGGGCTGCGAATGACCACTACCTGCATCTCTACCCCGCCTTTCGCTTATGTTTACCCCATTATAGCGTCTGACAGGCAAAAATGTTCCGGGAAGGGTTCAATCTGCGATGGTCTCCACCACCACAAGCGCGCCTTGCCGGGTGCTGACGGTGATGCAGCTTGAGCCTTCGGCGTACTCGTTGCTCACACCCAGCGGATAGCCTGCTGTGAGCACGGCATCTTCCAGCTCATAGAAGGAGCCTTTTTCGTTCACACCCTCGGCGCGCCCCTCCATGGGGAAGGCCGAGAAGTAGAAAAACTCTTCCTTGGGGTAGCAGCGGCTCTCGCCCGGCAGCACAAAGGTGATGCGGGAGCGCTCGTCCTGCAAGGCGGCACGGATGCCGCGCTGCTCCAGCCCAAGACCGGTGCACAGGTTTGCAAGGGTATGCTCCACCCTTCTGCCGCCCAGTGCACCCAGCAAAAGCACCTCGTCAAAGCCCTTTTGCGCCGCGAGCTTTGCGGCATACTCGGTATCGGTGTCGTCCTTGACGTGGGGCAACACAACGATATCGTCCGCATTCTGCTGCGGACAGGGAGCGGAATCAAAATCGCCTACAATGATATCCGGCTTGCAGCCCAGCCGTTCGCAGTTGCGGTAGCCCGCATCGCAGGCGATGATAAAATCATCGCTGCGCAGCAGGTGCTTAAGCTCAGGCTGCACCGGGCAGGCGGAAAGGATCACACAACGGGACATCTTACTCTTCCTTCCGTTTTACACTTTCGGGCGCTGCCAGTCCTTGACATCCTTTACCTCGTCGTACATGGCGCAGTAGCTGTCGTACCGGGTCTTGGAAAGTTTGCCCTCTGCCAGCGCTGCCCGCACAGCACAGCCTTTTTCGCTGCGGTGGGAGCAGCCGGTAAACTGGCACTGACCAAGATAAGGGTCAAATTCCGGGAAGGCGTGCTCCAGATTCTCCTTGGGGATGAACCCGGCGCGGTTGGCTTCCAGACTGGCAAAGCCCGGGGTGTCGGCAATGCGTCCGCCGTAGGCTTCAAAGACGGTCACCTCACGGGTGGTGTGACGGCCGCGCCCCAGCTTCTGGCTGATGGCGCTGGTCTCGCGGGCAGCATCCGGCAGCAGCGCGTTCAGCAGGGTGGATTTACCCACACCGGAGTTGCCACAAAAGGCACACAGCCTGCCGTTGATCCACTGCTTTACTTCGTCCAGTCCCGCGCCGCTTTCGTAGTCGATGCGGATAAACGGCAGGGTGGATTTTGCATAGGCGTTTGCCAGAAAATCCGCCTCGGCAAGATCGCTTTTGGTGCACACCACCACCGGCTGTACGCCTTTATCCACCGCAATGGCAGAAAGCTTATCCAGCACCAGCGTGCTGGGGGTGGGCTGGGTGGTGCTGGCCACAAGGAACAGCACATCCAGATTGGCCACAGGCGGCCGGACAAACACGTTTTTGCGGGGGGCGATCTGTGCAATGACCGCCGCACCGTTTTCGGTCTCCAGCGTTACCTCATCTCCTGCCACAGGGGTGATCTTCTGCTTGCGGAAGATGCCGCGGGGCTTGCACTCCACGATGCCATCCGGCGTTTTTACATAGTAAAAGCCGCCAATGCCTTTTACGATATAACCGTTCATGCACATCCTCCGTCAGCCCAGCAGCGAGGACCACCAGTCCAGAATACCGCCGCCTGTGGAGCTGCTGCTGGAGCTCGGCTCGCTGCTGCCGCCGGTGCTCTCGCCGCCGGTAGAGCCTTCGCCCGTGGTGCCGGAAGTGCCGTCACCGCTAGGCTGCTCCGGCTCCTGCGCCGGTGCAGCGCCTGCGCTGACCACAACATTTACGCGGCTGTTCAGCTTTGCGGTAGCACCTGCCGCCGGGTTCTGGCTGAGCACTGTACCTGCGGGCTGGTCGCTGTATTCTTCGCTCTGGCTGCCAAGACCCAGATGATTCTGCACCAGCAGGGTGCGGGCATCATTCACGCTCATGCCGGTAAGGGAGGGCACCTTGGTGGTGGTGGACACCTGCGGACGGCTGATATAAAGGATGACCGTAGAGCCTGCCGCTACCTGCGTACCGGCGGCAGGGTCGGTGCGGATGACCGCACCGGAGGCCACGGTGGTATCCACAGCCTGCGTGACCAGCACCGAAACGCCCAGTGCCTTGAGCTGCTGCTCGGCATCGGTCTGCACATAGTTGGTCAAGTCCGGCACCGTGACATACTGGGTGCCCAGACTGACGGTCAAAGTCACGCTTTGTCCCTCGCGGACGGTGCGGCCGGACACCGGCGACTGCTTATAGATATAACCGGCAGCATAGTTGCTGTTGTACTCTTCTTCCCACTCCGGGGAGATCTGGCCGGATGCGATCTGATCCGTGGCCATGGCCTGATCCTTAGTCATGCCGATATAATCTCCAAGGGTGACATCGGCCTTGTTGTTCATCAGGTTGGAGGAATCGTTCAGGATCATCCAGCACAGTGCAAGGCAGGCAAGGGCAAATGCAATGGTGATGCCCAGCAGCGCCGGAAGATAAATGGTACGGCGCTGCTTTTTGCGGGATGCAGTCTTTTTGCTGCGGGGCGCAGGTTTTTCGGCAGGTCGATTTGTGCGGTTCTGGCTCATGGTACGTTTCACCACCTTTTCGGGCGCATCTTCTGTAATATATTTGTACTCGAACATCACGGAGGGATTCTGCACGTAGGCGTCCAGTGCATCCAGCATTTCGCGGGCAGAAGCATAGCGGTTCTGCGGCAGCTTTGCCATGGCCTTTTCGGTGATCTCCACCAGTGCATTCGGCACCTCCGGCGCGATCTCGTGCAAAGACTTCGGCTGATCGGAGATCTGCTTGATGGCAACTTCCACCATGTCGTCTGCATCAAAGGGCAGATGACCGCTGAGCATCTCGTACATCATCACGCCCACCGAGTAGATATCGCTGGTGCAGTCGGTCTCATCACCTTTGGCCTGCTCCGGACTGATATAATGCACGCTGCCCATGGCCTTGCCGCTGAGCAGCTGATTCTCGGCCCGGGAGATGCGTGCGATGCCAAAATCCATCATGCGCAGCTGACCATTGTCCAGAAGCATGATGTTCTGGGGTTTGATGTCTCGGTGCACCACACCGTTGGCATGGGCGTGTTCCAGAGCCTTTAAGATCTGAGAGATGAAATGCACAGTCTCCCGGTTGGTCAGCCTGCCACCGCGCTGGTTGAGGTACTCGCGCAGGGTCATGCCGTCCACATATTCCATCACGATATACTGCAGATCATCGTTCACCGAAACATCATATACCTTGACGATGTTCGGGTGGTTCAGCAGCGAGATGGCCTTGGATTCATTTTTAAAACGGCGCACAAGATCCGGGTCATGCATATACTCCTGCCGCAGCACCTTGACCGCCACCACTGTCCCGGCGGGAACAGGGCCGTTCTGGCCAAGCATGACCGCCTTGTAGACATTCGCCATGCCGCCGGAGCCGATCAGCTCCTTCACCTCATACAGACCATCCAGCTTTTTGCCGATCAGGTTGTCCATCAGCGCACCTCCTCCACACACAGAAGCAGCGCGGTGATGTTATCCGGGCCGCCGTTTTCGTTGGCAGTGCGGATCAGCAGATCCGGCAGATCATAGAACTTTCCCGTGCGCAGCAGCTGTTCCAGCTGTTCTTTGGGTACCGCATTGGTCAGGCCGTCCGAGCACAGCAGCAGGATATCCCCTTTCTGCAGCGGTGCGGTGGTGAACTCCGAGTCCAGCCGGTAGTCCACGCCCAGCGCCTTGGTGATGATGTTCTTCTGGGGGTGATGCTCGGCCTCCTCCACGGTAATGGTGCCGCAGTCCACCAGCTCCTGTACATAGGAGTGGTCGTGGGTCAGCTGCGCCAGTTTACCGTCCCGGTAGAGGTAGGCGCGGGAATCGCCCGCATGGCTCAGATATGCCTTGCCGCCGCGCACCAGAGCGCAGACAGCGGTGGTGCCCATACCGGCCAGAGACTCCTCCCGCAGTGCCTTCTGGAACACATAGCGGTTGGCGCTGAGCAGCGCCTTCTTTAAAAAAGTCTCCTCTTCGCCGGGGATGCACTGGCTGTACTGCTCCTGAAAGCAGCGCTCGATGACGCTGCATGCACACTGCGAGGCTTCCCGCCCGCCGCGTGCGCCGCCCATGCCATCGCACACCAGCGCCCAAGCTGCATCGCCGGGCAGCTCCCCGGCACGGTAGTCATCCTGATTGTCCTGCCGGACGCGTCCTACATCCGTTTTTCCTGCAAGTTTCATAGGTTTCTCCCTCTATTTATGCCTTGCCGTTCATTTCGTCGCGGCGTAGCTGGCCGCAGGCGGCACTGATCTCGCTGCCAAGGCGGCGGCGCACCGTGGCGTTTACGCCAAGGCTTTCAAGCTTTTGCTGGAACCGGCGCACATTGGCTGCATCCGTAGCGGAATACGGGCTGCCGTCCACCGGGTTGATGGGGATCAGATTTACATGCGCGCCCATGCCCCGGATCAGGTCTGCCAATTGCTTTGCGCAGACATCAGAATCATTGACACCGCGCACCATGGAATATTCAAAGCTGACCCGGCGTCCGGTGGTCTCCTGATACCGGCGCACAGTCTGGATCAGTTGCTCCACCGGGTAGGCATCGTTGACCGGCATCATGCTGCTGCGGATCTGGTTGGTAGGTGCGTGCAGCGAGATGGAAAGGGTGAGCTGCAGCTTTTTCTCCGCCAGCTTGTCGATCATGGGCACGATGCCGCAGGTGGACAGGCTGATGTTGCGCATGCCGATGTTGACGCCCTCCGGGCAGGAGATGATCTCAAGAAAGTCCATCACATTGTCAAAATTGTGCAGCGGCTCGCCGATGCCCATTAAAACGATGTGGGAGACACGCTCCCCGGAATCCTTCTGTGCAGTGTAAATTTCCGATGCAATCTCCCCTGCCGTCAGGTCGCGGACGCGGCCCGCCTGAGTCGAGGCGCAGAAGCGGCAGCCCATGGCGCAGCCGACCTGTGTGGATACACAGACAGTATTGCCGTATTTGTAGCGCATCAGAACGGTTTCGATGCAGTTTCCATCGGCCAGTTCCAAAAGATATTTGACGGTGCCGTCCCGGGATTGCTGGCGGCGGCGGATCGACGGTGCCGCAATCGTACACTGCTCCGCCAAAGCGGACAGCAGTGTTTTGGGCTGGTCGGTCATCTGGGCAAACTCCGTCACAAGCTTCTGATGCAGCCATTTGAAAATTTGCTTGGCGCGAAATTTCGGCTGGCCCAGACCAACGATGTAGGCGGTCAGCCGATCCAGCGTCATATCGGAAATACAGATCTTTTCACTCATGCGGGGTCACCTCCCTTTATAATAACGGATCATAGTTCAGTTTCGTTCCAGAATGGCGGCAAAAAAGCCGTCCGTTCCGGTTTTATGCGGCAGAAATACCGTGCCCAGCGGTGTAATATCTGCCCCGGGCAGTGCGCTCTCGGGCTGCACAAGATGGAAATCAGGATTGGCAGAAAGGAATTTTTCCACCTGATTTTGGTTTTCCTGAACATTTACTGTACAGGTAGAATACACCAAACGGCCGTTTTCGGCAAGGGAATCCGCCCCGTTTTGCAGGATTTTTTGCTGTGTGTC
>ERZ506957.214-NODE-214-length-25959-cov-7.574506_pt1 | contig 25959 bp, 29 predicted proteins | sample MGYA00512894_ERZ506957 | MGnify/ENA metagenome assembly ERZ506957
ATATGTACCGCATCTGCGGCGGCGACTATGCCGAAAAGATGTCCCTCCTGATGGATCACACCGCTCGTCCCGGCAATGTGGCGGACCCATGGTACACCGAGGACTTCGAGGCGACCTGGCAGGATGTGCTGGAGGGGTGTCAAGGACTTTTAAAAGAGTTAACTGCTGGGAGGTGCGGTGAAGATGGATAAGCTAATTGTTCGCGGAACAGAGATCAATGTGCAGTGGGATCTCAAGCGTGATGACTTTCTCAGCTTGACAGACATTGCAAAAATCAAGGATAATGACAATCCACGGTACATCATTCAAAACTGGCTTCGCAATAGAAACACCATCGAGTTTCTCGGTGTGTGGGAAACACTCTACAATCCAGATTTTAACCGTGTCGAATTCGATGCGTTTAGAAGTCAGGCAGGGCTGAACAGCTTTGTGATGACGCCGCAGAAGTGGGTGGATGCGACCGGTGCCATTGGCATTGTTTCCAAGGCTGGCCGCTATGGTGGAACCTACGCCCATAAGGAAATCGCGTTTGAGTTTGCCTCATGGATCTCCGTGGAGTTTAAACTTTACCTGGTCAAAGAGTTTGAGCGGCTCAAGACCGAGGAAATGAAACAGCTTGGCTGGGATATCAAGCGCAACCTTGCCAAGATCAATTATCGCATTCATACGGATGCCATCAAAGAGAATTTGATTCCGCCTGAACTGTCTGCCCGTCAGATATCCTTGGTCTATGCCAATGAGGCAGATGTCCTGAACATGGCCCTGTTCGGCATGACGGCCAAGCAGTGGCGGGATTCCCATCCGGATCTCAAGGGGAACATCCGGGACTATGCGAATGTATCGCAGCTTGTGTGCCTGTCAAACTTGGAAAATCTGAATGCCGTGTTCATTAATGAAGGAATATCGCAGCCTGAACGGCTGGCAAAGCTCAACGCCATTGCTATTAGCCAGATGAAGGTGCTGGCGGAGGATCACAGGATTCTGCAGCTTGATGCGGCTGAGGAAACAGGGAAGCCAGAGTAAAGCTTGAAGAGTCGTTTCGCACATCGTAATTTTCTGGTCGGGGGTTCGAAAATCTATCCGTTATGAGATGTGATATAATAAAAAGCGGGCCATTGAGGTGAGAACATGAATAGCTTGCAACCTCCTTTTTCTGATATCGTCGGAGAAAGCAGTCCTGTCCAAAAAGCAATTAAAATGATATGGGAAATCTTTGCGAATCATCCATTACCCAATAATAAATCGATTGCATCGCAGTCAGCCGCTGAACAAATAGTATTACATCTGCTTGGAACCATGAATAGTATTGGAATGATCAATGCTGCTGGTTACCACTCTGCTGCTGTAACTCTCATGAGATCGATAGAAGACGCCTTAGACTGCTTGTTCGCAGTAGTTCAAAGTGATATAAATGCAAACAAATGGCTTAATGGCGAACTCAAGGCAAGCCAAGCAGCAAGAACGTGGACAGCAGATAAGGTGGTTGATCAATCCATTCCGCTTGGAGACTACAGAAAAAATATCAGACATGGACTAAACAAGTACAGCCACTGTTCTCCGAATCAGACAAGCTGGAATATTTATCGAAAAAGTGACGAGAAAGGCATGTGTAGACTTGAACTTAATTATCAGCATGCAGTAATAAGTAAAAATGGATACCATATTGATAGGGACCTTTGCATTCATTTATATGAGCTTATGGATAGTTTACCTCTTTACTATAGCGAGTATTTTGCAGATAAGGAGGAGCGAAGAAAACTCTTTGAAAAGCTAAAATATGATATCGAAACAATCATTAAAGACTTTTTAAATAGCATTGGGAGCGATAAGTTATACATGGATACTCCTCCTGAGCTTGAAGGGCTTAGCAACAGGAAATAACCCATAGAAATAAAAATCTATAGTGTTGAGTTATGACACAAAAAGCCTGTAATCACGCCGATTACAGGCTTTTTTATTTTTGCCCAAAGGATAAGCCTGCACGATCTTCGGTTTTCAGGGGAGAAAATCAGAAGTTCTCCCCGGCACCGATCGACCCCCAGCGGCTGCTGAAGTCGCCGCCCTCCGGCAGGGCAAGCCCTGTCTCCATCGCCTGCGCCGAAGTGATCTTGGACCTGTAATCCAAGTGGGCGTAGATGTTCGCCGTGGTGGTAAAGTCGCTGTGCCCCAACCACTCCTGAATGTGTTTGAGGGGGACGCCGTTGGCCAGCAGCAAGCTGGCACAGCTATGCCGCAGATCGTGAAAGCGCATCCGGCGCAAACCGTGACTCTCCAGAAATTTCGGAAATGCGTTGGTCAGGTATTCCACCCGCATCCGCTCGCCCAACTCATCCACGAATACAAAGCCATCGTATTCATAGTTGTAGCAGTTGCCGCAGACCTGCTTGTTCAGCTCCTGCGCCTCTTTCACCTGCATAAAGTATTCCCGGAAGCTGCCGATGAGCGGCAGGGTGCGCAGACTGGACTTGGTCTTGGCGGATTGCTGCTCGAACTCCTGATACTTGCCGTCGATGATCGTTGAGGTCACGGTGCGCTTTACGGAAATGGTGCCCTGCTCAAAGTCGATGGCATCCCATTTCAAGCCCACCACCTCGCCACGGCGAAGTCCGTAAAAGGCAGCCACCAGCACCGGCAGCTCCAGCTTGGTTCCCCGAAGGGCTTCAAACATCTTCTGCATCTCGTCCGCCGAGAGAAAGACCGGCTGAAAGCTGTTCTTTCTGGGCCGGTCCACTTTGTCCGCCACATTCTGGATCAGCATATCGGTCTTGACCGCATATTTCAGTGCCGAGTGAATGACGGCGTGATAGTGGATGACGGTGTTGGGCGTAACCCGCCTGAGCATTTCGGAATAAAACATCTGCAAATGTCGGGCTTCCAGTTCCCGCAGTGTCAATTTCTTCTTGCGAAAATAAGGGACGATGGTGCTTTTCAGCAGTCCTTGATAGGCACCGTAGGTTGCGTGGGCCAGCCTTCCCTTGGCGATCTCCAGCCATTCCAGCAGATAGTCGGCGAACAGCATATCACTGCTCAGGTCGCCCACCTCTTTAGGCGGCTCAAACTCCGCCCGAAGCCTCGCCAACTCCGCCTCCGCCTTGCGCTTGTTGCCCTTTTCGGGAAGCCCCAGCGAGATCCATTTCGTTTTCCGCTGCCCTCCGGCGTTTTTGTAGTTCAACACGGCATAATACTTGCCGTTTTTCAAAGTCAGATGTCCTGCTACCATTTTGTATTCCTCCTGTCTTTCTATTTGCAGAACAGAACTCCAAACCGACAGCATCAGTATACCATCGGTTTGGGGTTCTCTCTATTCTGCGAATTGTTTTATCGTAGCCGTATCGGTACGAATCAGCGGGCATCCCGGTTCCGTTCTCTCTGCCGTTTCAGCAGTTCCAGACCCTTGATGATGTCCCGGCGCATCTGCTCCTCGGTGTAGCCGGAGGGGAAATATTTCCGCAGCTCCTCCCGTTTGAATTTCAGCTGCTCCTGCTGGTTGGGCTTCGTCTCCGCCAGCACGGCGTAGACTATCTGGTCATCCAGTAAGCCCTCCTGCGCCAGCTTTTTCAGGCGGATGCTCTGGGCGTGGGACGGGGTGCAATCGTTCAGCGCCATCGCGTCCAGCACCGCCCGCTGCTGATACGAGTCTAAGTAGGAAAGCTCCACCGCCGGATTAAAGGCGATCTTGCCGTCGTCCACCATCGAAAGCAGTTCGGGGATCAGGTAGGTCAGGCGGATATATCTTTTAATTTGATTGCGGCTTTCGCCGGCATCGTCAGCTACTTTTTCTACACTGAGCAGCTTCTGCCCAACTTGGGCAGAAGTGACACCTTGATGCTTAATGGCATCCAACTTCATCTTGTAGGCGAATGCCTTTTCGCTGGGCAGGATAGTCTCCCGCTGCAAGTTGGCATCCACCATTGCGATCACCGCTTCATCGTCAGACAGCTCCCGGACGATGACAGGCATCGTCTCGACACCCAGCACCTGACACGCCGCCAGTCGCCGGTGACCGGAGATCAGCTCGTAGCCGCCGTCCGGCAGCGGCCTTGCCAGCGCCGGGGTGATGGCACCCACCTTGCGGATGCTCTCGATCATCCGCTGCATCTCCTCGTTGTTCTGCACCTTGAAGGGGTGACCCTTGAACGGGTGCAGCTCGGCCAGCGGAATATTCCGCACCCGCTCCAGCTTGGCATCGTCCCGCTCCGCCTGCGTGGAGAACAGATCGTCCAGCGTGGGTAAAGTAAAATCCGATTTTCTCATTGTGTTGTCCTCACTTTCATAGTTTTTTCTTTCGGGGTTTTAGGGCACGCCCTAACGAGTGTTTTTGCGCTCCGGCCCTGCCGGGAGTAAAAACGCACTGCTCGCTCAGATGACGCAGGCATCGCAAGCGGATACACTGTTTGGCTCCGACAGGAGTAAAAACAGTCTGCTCGCTTAGACTGCGCAGGCGTAATTCTCGCTTACTTTAATTCATTCAAAATTGCTTCCAGCCTGCTCAGAATTTCCTCTTTCTGAAGCTGTGGAAGCTCCGCTTTCAGGCCGTTCAGCATCCGAAACAGGCGGTAATCCCGTTCCGTGATCGCCACTCTGACCTCTTTTCCAAGCCCCAGCCGCCGCAAGTATTCCGACAGCGACAGAGAACAGAACCGGGCATTTTCCAGCAGCTTCTGCTTCTCCTGCTCGGTCACACGGACATTGATCCCGTAGTTTTTGCTGCGCATTTGTTCACCCCCTTTCTTCGGTTTGTGACGGCAATGACGGTTGTGACGGGGATTTCCTTATATAGCGATCCCGGCGTCATTTGCGTCATCGCCGTCACGGCGCAGGAATTTGATGAGCCGACTTTTTCCCGTTCGCTTGGTGCGATACTCGATGCCCAGCGGCTCCAGCACCTCATAGGCGAACTGGCCGAGATACTTTGTGACCATATTGGGCGTGACCTCCTGCTCCTTCATTTCGGTCAGCAGCTCCGTGGCCGTGCCTACCCATTCGGTGCGGCACTCCATAAAGTCCACCACCCGAAACAGAAATTTCGGCAGCTCCGCCTTGTGAATATCCTCGCTGTTCTTGCGCTCCACCAGCTCCCAGACAAGGTCGTTAAACTGCAAGGTCAGTTCCTGATATTCCACATCCCGCCCGCTGACCAGCAGCGTAGCGGCGTTTCCGCTGCGCTTGCGGCGCAGGATGAAGTTGGTGTCCGCAGCGCCGATGATGCCGGTAGAGCCGCTGACATCGTTAAAGGGATCGTCGCTGTCTTGCAGCTTTCGCAGGTGATGCACCAGCAAAATGGCGATGTTGAAGCCGTCGGCAATGCGCTTGATGGAGGAAATGTCGTCGTAGTCGTTGCCGTACATTCCCGCCTTTCCGGCACTGCCCTTGGAGTCCCGCACCTTTTGCAGCGTGTCAATGATGACCAGCTTGGTAGCGGAATGCTCGGTCAGAAAGTCCGTGATCTGCTCCTCCAGCCCGCCACCGATCAGCCCGGAGGTCACGGCAAAATACAGGTTGTCCGGGGCGCTGTCGGTGAGGTTGTAGAGCCGATCCTTGATGCGGCGCTGGGTGTCCTCAAGGCTCAGATAGAGCACATCGCATTGCAGTGTAGGCAGCCCCCAAATAGAGTTTCCCTGCGCCACTTGCAGCCCCAGCCACAGCATCAGCCAGTTTTTGCCGATCTTGCTGGCACCGCTGATGACATTGACGCCCTGCGAAATAAGGCCGTCTACGATGAACATCGTCTTGCTCATCGGCGTGGACAGCAAGGTCTCTGCGTCCACGGTTTTCAGTTTGTTGTCCATAGAATTCTCCTTTGTAGAATGATAGAAGTAGATTTTGGCGGGGGCGGATGGAAACGGCCACCCGCACCCGCTTTGCTCTCAAAAAAGCCCCGGAAATCAAGGCTTTCCCGGTGCTTAATGTTCGACGCTGCGCCGCCGTCTGGCAGAGTCCGCCTTCTGCTTGCGTCGGATGGAGCAGCCGCATTCCGGGCAGTATTTCTGCCGGTTGCTACCGGGTGCAAAGGGCCTTCCGCATCGGTCGCAGAGCCGTGTGCGCTGCCGGTAAATATCAGCGCAGAGTACCTTGTCGGCGGGCAGAACCGCCCGCCGGAAATACTTGCACAGCAGCGAATAGGAAATCGTCTGCACGCACACGCAGCCCTCGCCATCGTCCAACGGCAGACAGTTGCCACCGTCGTAGTTGGCGCACAGCCGCCGGATTAACCGGTTACAGCGTGCCCTTTGGGAGGGCGTCAGGCGCTTGATCTCATCCAACCTTTTTCACCTCCTTCTCCATCACATAGTTGATGACGCTGATTTTCGGAATTTTCAGCGTCGTGCCGATCTTCACGGCGTGGATGTACCCATAGTCGATCAGCTTGTAGGCCAGCTTGCGGCTGATGCCCAGCATCTCCCGAAGCTCTTTGACGGTCACGATGTCCGGGTATTCCGGAAACATCATCTGATAAAGCTCTCTGAGCTCTCCTTTCTTCATAGGTTTGAACCTCCTTTGCTTGTTCTGAAACCGCATTTCTGCGGCGGTTTTTGTTTACTGCCGCTCATCCGCATCGTTCCTGCCCCGGAGTCTCACCACGGCGTATCGCTTCTTCGGTGCGCTCGTTTCTTTTTCGGGAAGTCGTGGCGTCACTTGCCGGAAGCATATCCTTTGGAGACGGCGATTCAATTTTCAAGGTACACAGGGAGACAGTCCCCTCAATAGGTAGCCAGCGAGAAAGGCATTTTATAGACCCCCTCACTAATCAACTGGGAAAAATTTTTCGATTTGTACGAAGGAATTTTGAAAAAATTCTTTGAAAGTCTCTCTACTAACCAACTGGGAAAATTTTTCGGATTTGAACGAAAAAACTTTTGAGAATTTTTCTGCGAACCCCTCTACTACTTAATTGGGAATTTTTCCGGCAAAAATAAAAAGAATTTTGAAGAAAATTTTTAAGCGCCCCTCCCACTAATCAACTGGGAACTTTTCTGGCAAATAACAAATAGGTTTTAAAAAAATTTTTTAAGTGCCACTCCTACTAACCAATTGGGAAATTTTTTGAGATTTTGGCAAAGTAATTTGAAAAGTCCCCTCAATTTTTCAAAAGGACCCTTCTACTTACTCTGAATAAGGGGTGCCGTTTGGCAGGGTACTTTCCAAAATTCCCCACAAAAATATTTCTCCCTTCACTTACTCTGAACAAGGGGCGCCGTTTGTGGGGGTGTTTTCGAGAAAATTCTCAAAAATTTTTCCGTCCTCACTTATTCTCAAAATTGCAAGACCATTTGTGGGGGCGTTTCCGAAAAAAGAGATATGTAGCAAAAAAGGTTTCTCCGCTCAAATCAGTAAACTGAGCGGGGAAACCTTTCACTTTTAATTATAAGATTTTCTTCTGAATCCCTCATAAATCCGTAATAATCCTTGATAAATCGGCATCGCCGTGATATACTTAAATTGTATAATTATAGCTATCGGAAACCGCCTGAAAGTGAGGACATTTTAATGGAACCGACCATCGAACGCTGGTACTCAATGAAAGAGATTTGCGAATACCTCGGCGTCAGCCGTGATACGCTGCTCGCTTGGATAGAGAAAAGAAATATGCCCGCTGCGAAAATAGGCCGCCTTTGGAAATTCAAGGTCAGCGAAGTAGACGCCTGGATGAAGTCCGGCGTGGCGGCGGATAAATAATCTGGATTAGGTGATGAGCTATGGGCTTTATAGATTCGTATAAGCATCTCGAAAAGCTGTGTGGAGATATGCTGCAAACTCAGCACGGTGTCTCCGCTTATATAGCTGAGATGGAAAGTACCCCAAATGGTTCATATCGGGTGCAAGGCTGGGTCGAAGATCTCAAGTGCCTTAAGCATTACCGCTGGGTCAGAAACCAAATTGTACATGACCCGAATAGCAGCGAAGAAAATATGTGCGACCTCAGCGACGCACAATGGATTGACAATTTTTATGATAGGATTATGAAGCAAGCTGATCCTCTTGCTATGTATCAAAAGGCGACAAAACCTCGGCCTATCGCAAAGCCAAAACCGCTCCGCCAAGCGCCGCAGGCACAATATACATATTCCGTACAGCCGGTTTACTCAAAAAAGAAAGCGAAGAAAGCCACTGGATGGGTTGTGTTATTTATTATTACAGTGCTTGTCGGACTGTTTTTTGTGCTTAAATACCTTGTAAATTAATCAGGAGATGCACGATGGCACTGGAAAATAAATTGGGGCTGACAAGCTCCGCCGATCTTGCCCGTGAAGAAGAACGCCTCAGCAAGAAAAAGGCGGTAGAACTGTTTGAAAACGGCGTACTTGACACCCTACCGGCAGGTAAATTCTCGACCTTGCAGGCGATTCACAAATATCTGTTTAAAGATATTTACGACTTCGCCAGTGAGCTGCGCACGGTGAATCTGGCGAAGGGCAATTTCCGCTTTGCACCGCTGATGTATCTGGAGGCGGCACTGGCCAACATCGACAAGATGCCACAGTCCACTTTTGACGAGATCATCGAAAAATATGTGGAAATGAATATTGCCCATCCCTTTCGGGAGGGCAATGGGCGCAGCACCCGCATTTGGCTCGACCATATCCTGAAAAACGAAATCGGCAAGGTCGTGGACTGGAGCAAGGTGGATAAAGAGGATTATCTCCTTGCAATGGAGCGCAGCCCCATCAAGGATGTGGAGATCAAGGTGCTGCTGAAGGCGGCACTGACCGATGAGGTCGGCAGCCGTGAGGTGTATAGGAACGGCATCGACCACAGTTACTATTACGAAGGGTACACGACCTTCAAGGCAGAAGATTTGAGCAAGGAATGAGGTGCAAATATGCCGGATCAGAATTGGCAATTTGAACTGGAAGAATATATCAAGCAGGGTGAACCCGACCGAGCCGAAAAAAGCGAGGCGTGGCAGACCGCCATTGGCTTGCAGGCAGTTGACGGGCTGAACACCTCTGCCTATCTGCTGGATACGGCCAAAGATCACATTGAAGGCAAAATCACCATTGATGAAGCCCAGCAGCGCATTCATAGCTATTATGAGCAGCGTACCACCCGCACCGAAAACGAAAACGAAACCAAAGAGGCAGATATTGTATCTGCAAGAATAACGAAGCTTTTGGGCGAAAAAGCATTTCAGTTTTCTCCTGCTGAGTGGATTACCATTCACCGCAGATTGTTTGAAGGCGTATTCGACCACGCCGGGCAAATCCGCCAGTACAACATCACCAAGAAAGAGTGGGTGCTGAACGGCGACACCGTGATCTATGCGGACTGGAACAGTATCAAGGATACTCTGGATTACGATTTTGCCACTGAAAAACAGTTCTCCTATGAGGGTTTGTCCGTAGATGCGGCGGTGAAGCACCTGGCGAAATTCGCCTCCGACATTTGGCAAATCCATCCCTTCGGTGAAGGAAACACCCGTGCCACTGCCGTCTTTACGATCAAATATATGAAAACTTTCGGCTTCCGTGTAAACAACGACGCCTTTGAAAAGAATTCGTGGTATTTCCGCAATGCATTGGTTCGAGCAAACTATAACGATTTGCAAAAAGGTATTCATTCCACCACAAAGTTTTTGGAATTGTTTTTCTCAAACCTTCTGCTCGGCACAAACTACGAATTAAAAAATCGCTATATGCATGTTGATTTTGTGGATGAAAACACTTCCCAAAGTGCCAAAAGCGAAACGCCAAAGTGCCAAATTGACACTTTGAAATGCACTTTAGAAGAACTTGCCGTGTTAGATTTAATAAAAAAGAACCCGTCTGTTAAGCAAACCGAGCTTGCAGAACAAACAGGAAAATCCGTCAGAAGTATAAAGCGCATTACAGACTCTCTGAAAGAGAAGCAATATCTCCGTAGAGTTGACGGCAAACGCTACGGCAAATGGGAAGTTTTGGCTTAGGACATGAGCGATTTAATCTTATTATCTCGCATATATCCTTTCCTCAAGCCCATATTCATGGCATCTTTTATGCGAAATTTGTTGATGCTTGAGGGACAACAAAAAACGGAGGCTTTATTATGAGCACATTAAAGATTAAAAGAGAAAACGGGAAAATCTTTTGCCCGTTAGCTGATTCTTGGCATATTGAAACTCCCGAAGAGAAAGTACGCCAAGAATACATAAAAATCCTTGTAGAGGACTATGGATATTCTCTTGACCAAATGGCACAAGAAATTAAGGTCAATAACTCTCAACGTGGTCAAGGCAAAGCACGTGCAGATATTGTTATTTGGAAATCAAAACAGGATAAAATCGAAAGCAAAGCCGCTTTTATTGTTGTTGAATGTAAAGCGGAAAATGTTCGTATTCGTGAAGAAGATTATTATCAGGGATACAATTATGCTTCTTGGGCTGGTGCAAGTTTCTTTGTAACCACTAACGAAAAAGAAACAAAATACTTTAACGTTGACAAAGATTATCTTCCCAAGGAGTTAGTAGAGGTTGTTGCTATTCCTACCGCTGAAGAAGCGCTGAATGATAAAAAAGTCAAAGATATTCTTTCCAAAACTAAAACATTTACGAGAGATGATTTTACAAAGATTCTTCGCACTTGCCATAACATTATTCGTAATAATGATAAGCTTTCTCCCGAAGCTGCATTTGATGAAATCAGCAAAATTCTCTTTATGAAAATCAAATACGAGCGTGAGCAGCGTGGTGCAAAAGTTTTTACGAAAAATGAGTTTGTAGAAAAAGAAAAATGGTTCGAAAAAGAGATTCGTCCAAGCCTGAAAGGAACTCCCAAAGACCTTCCTTATATGCAATTCTTGTTTTACAACACCAAGGAAGAGTTTAAGGATGACCAACTTTTTGAGGAAAACGAAATCATCAAAATTAGACAAAACAGTTTTGAGCAAATTCTCGAAAAACTTGAAACCTATAACCTTTCCGACACACAGGATGATGTTAAGGGTATAGCCTTTGAACAGTTCTTGGGTACTACTTTCCGTGGCGAATTAGGCCAGTACTTTACACCTCGTACTATAGTTGATTTTATGACACATATTCTGGATCCCAAAGAGAATGAAACTGTATGCGATCCAACTTGCGGTAGTGGTGGCTTCTTAATCAAAGCATTCGAATATATGCGTGAAAAAATCGAGGAAGACGTAAAGAAAGCTAAGACCGAATTGCGTTCCGTTATTGAAGGAGAAAACTACGATTCACTGTCCGAAAAAGAACAGGTAGTTATCAACGAACGCATCGAAGCTATGCAATCCACACTTAACAAAGAACTTGATACCCAAGTAGAAGGTAGCCGCATGTATAATCTGTCCCGTAATTGTATTTATGGAACGGATGCTAACCCCCGTATGGCAAGAACATCAAAAATGAATATGATTATGCACGGCGATGGACACGGTGGCGTTCATCATCACGATGGCTTGCTGAATGTTAACGGTATTTTTGAAGAGCGTTTCGACGTTATATTAACCAATCCTCCTTTTGGTGCGAGAATTGATAAATCCCAAAAAATTACCGAAGCAGATAAATTTACCGATAAAGCTTTAATCGCAAAATATAAAGAAAAATACGGCGAAGCTTATGAAAAAGCACTTAAGCAGGTAAATGACAACATTGGTAAGTCCTTGCTTTCATTGTACGACGTAGGTTCCATGTCCGGTCTTACCGAAGTTCTCTTTATGTACGGTTGTCGCTAATTAGAACGGTTTCGTCTAAGCCTAAATCTCCAAGCAAACGCAGGTAAATGTCTACATTGCCCTCTTGATCGACCTCAATCTTCTGAATAACCTGTTTAAGCTGGGCATTGGTGAGCTGCCGCACATCGGTAATGCTCTCAATGGTGTCAAAGGTTTTCTTGATGATCCCCTCTAACTGCTCGCCCTTGTCGATGTTAAAGGACACCAGCTTCAAATCATTCTCAATCCGGGCAATCTCCTCTTTCATGCCGCCGATCCTATCATTCAGCTCTTGCCGGGTAATCAGATCATCGGCGTACATATCCATATACTTTTGGCGGGTCTTGTTGAGCTTGGAGAGCTTTTGCCGCAACTCTTTTTCATATTCCACATTGTCGCTCTTGGCTTTATAAAGCCGGTTAAACTCGCCTACAACATAGTGAATGATATTCTTCTTGGATTGCAATACCTCGGCAAAATAGGCTTGCAGCGCCGCGATCAGCTCGTCCTCGTCCACGGCAATACGGTTGGGGCAGCTATCCGCTCCTTGCCCATTGTGGCCGCTGCACACCCACCGGATATAGGTGTTTTTATAGGTACGGACGGTGCGCCGGAACGACCAACCACATTCTTTGCATTTGATTAGGGTAGAGAACAGATATTTGTTGCTTTGACGCTCTCGTTCAACATGAAAGGTTTTCCCTCGCTGCTCCATGAGCTGCACGGCCTGTTCGTACTGCTCCGGCTCGATGATCCGCAGATCAGGGCGCTCGGTTACAAGCCAGTCTGTTTTGTCTTTTTCTGCACGCTGGCCGGTGAGAAAGTCTGTTACTTCCTGTTTGCCGTTGATGATCTTGCCGGTGTATAGTTCATTGGTAAGAATACGGCATACGGCGTTTTGCGACCAAATACAATCGCGCTTTGTCCGAAGCCCTTTTTCATTCAGCATTTTGGCTATCTTGGCAGCTCCATACCCCTCTTTTAAGTACCACTGATAGATTTGCTGAACAACATCGGCTTCCTGCGCGTTGATTTCAAGATTGAAATAATCCCCGATGGTTTTATCATAACCGTAGACAATGTTCGGCACACGGCCTTTCTCGGCGTTGAGCTTCTTTCCAAACTTCACGCGCTTTGAGGTGTTGGCGCTTTCTTCCTGTGCCAAAGCGCCGAAGATCGTCAGAACAAACTCACTGTTGCCCAGCACCGTCATGTTGGCTGTTAAAAAGGTGGTTTCAATTCCTAATGCCTTGAGCTTGCGGGTGCTTTGCAGAAGATCTACCGTATTGCGGGCAAATCGGGAAATATCCTTTACCACCACCATATCAAAAAGGCCGCTTTCAGCGTCTTTCAGCAACCGCAAGAACTCCTTGCGGTTTTTAATCTTTGTGCCGGAAATGCCCTCATCTGCATATAGGCGCACCAAAGTATGGCCATTCTTTTCTGTAAACTCGGTAAAGAACCGCTTTTGCGCGTCCAAGCTGTTGAGCTGATCTTCCTTGTCGGTAGATACCCGACAATAAGCTGCTATATTCATAGGGCGTTACCTCTCGAATAAAATAATATCTGTCTGTTACAACTGAATTATATACTGTATCGGTTTTGTTTGCAAGCACCGATAAAAAAGAAAAGAGCCATTCATGCAGAATGGCTCTCGGCTGGTTCCGGCTGGGCGGGGCTGATGGGCGGCGTTTCCGCAACCTCGGCTGCGTCCCGCATGGCCTGTTCCACCTTTTCTTTGCTGGCTTCTATGAACATTTTTAATATGTAGTCGGCGGTCGCTTCCGCCGTATTCGGGTTATGAAACCGAAAGTTCAATTTTTGTTTTGCCACGGCAGCGAACCACCTCCTTTTTGCCTGTCCTTTCTTTTCAAGTGTATGTGCTTTTTGAGGAAGATAGCACGAGCGGTTTTTGTAAGAAAATCAGTTTTCTTGGTCTATCATTTTCACAAGCCGCTCGGTACAGGCTCGCTTTACATTTCCGTAATACTGCTTCAAATCGTCAATATCCTGTTGGTAAATGCTGCGGGTTTCATTTGCCCGCAAAGCAATTTGATTGATGTTTCGGGCAAGATTGGCAAGCTCATTTGTCAGAGCTTTCAGCTCGGTAAAATCTCGTTTTATCACATAACCGTCTATCAGCATTTTTCATGCATACATAGAAAAGTTTGCAGTTCCCACTTGAAGCATTTTCTGTCGTATCATATCAGCTTCTTTTTCCGAAACAAGAAGTTGCAGCCGCACCGTTCTATCTCTATTTGCCATCTTGCAAATACCGTCCTTTCGTTCTTTATGAAAAGCCGTGCTTTTCTTCTCCGGCATTAGCCGGTGGGGTTTGGGGCGACGCACCAACAAGCAGAAACAGAGGAAGTTGCCCCGTGGCAATTTTCGGCGTTTCGTGGAAGTGTGCTAACACTTCCAATGCTTGTTATTCTTCGTTAAGGGCAGCTTTGCCGCTCCTGCAATTTTCAAAAACAATTTTTCTTACATGGCATTGCAAATGGATTTTGCAAGTCTGCCGGAAGAAAAAACAGCCATTACCAGCACCAACGAATAGAGCAAACATTGGAATAAAACGCCAGTCACATCACCGCCCGCCAAGCCGCCGCTTGGAATGCTGACAGCCAGCGTTCCAAACATACTCATGGCAATATAGATTAGTACACCTTGCACACAAACCGCTGCAAAGGATTTAAGAAAATTTTTGCCGATCATACCAAGATCGCCGCCGCCCAGCGTAGCAATCGGTACGGCAGCAATCGCCGTGTAAATGTAAATCTCCACCATGCGGCCAATAACAACCACGGTAATGAGCATGGAAGAAAACTTGAATACGATCCAGATAATTGTCACCTGTAGGCAAAGGAATAGTTTTGGGAATATTCCATTCAGGCCGCTTATAGAAGCTCTTAAAGCGTCAAGATCAGCAGCCACAGAAGTACCGGGCGCACCGCCGGAAATGTTACCAATAATATTACTGCTCAACTCAAAAATTGCACCTAAAATTTGTGGTGTCATATCCACCGCCAGCTTACAAAGAACAAATTTAATCATAGTCTTAAAAACAATTTCGGCCCCAAAGGTAGCCCCACCGCCCGCACCGTCAATGCGAGTGCTGGCATTGTATAGCTCCAAGGTAAAAATCAGTGCCAACACGATATAGGCCACCGGCATAGCTACACTCTGACAAATACCCTGTACCCAAGAATAGATAGCACTGTTAAACTGCGCCGGTGTCTGTACCAACAAGCCGCCATCGCCGCCCATGCTGGTAACGCCGTTCAAGATTTCCTCAATCACTCCGATAATGTAATCTTCCATTCTACTTTCCCCCCATCAGCTTCTTAAACTGAACTGCCAGAAAGCGAATATCGAGGATCAGACACACAATGACACTGACTGTTAGGATCAGCAGCAAAATAGAGGGCATAGCCTGTCCAACAGAAATAATGTACTGCCCCAGGATTAAGGGGTAAACCATCATTACGGTTTCTTTCTTTGGTAAAATTCTCATAGCTTCTCCTTTTCTCTCCCTCTCTCTGTTCCGGCTTTGCCGGATTATAACCGGCGGCAAAGCCGACGGAATGAGTGAGTGAGTGATTATTCTCGTAAAATATAATTCTTTTTTTATAATTAAATAGCCTACATTTTGAACCACATACAATTTGAACCGCCTTCATTTTGAACCGCCTACAAAATGTGGGTGGTTCAAAACACCAATAATCTTATGTTTCTGTGGTATAAACTCTTGCGTAGTCATACTCTATTTTTATAATTTCACCTGTCATTCTAACATTTTGCAACGCCGGAATAGTAAGATCAGCCTTTTCTAAAAGATCGTATTCATAACGGTAACCGGCTGCTGTTCGTATGCGGTATTGCTTCAAGTACCCCGCAGTTTTTAGCTCCTGCCATGCGCCATCAAAGGCACGATCTCCCAAGCAAGCAATTTTTTGCAATGGCCGCTTATACAAGATATAATCTGGTATGGTGATATAGCTTTGAATAATGGCATATAAACCCCGTGCTTTGCAAGAAAGCTCAGTGTTATGAAGCGCTTCATTAGAAACTTGAGCAAAGGGATTTTGACGCTTTCGGAAACTTCCATCTATCCCCATAGAAATCACCCTCTTTTTGATTGATCGTCCAGCCACTCAATAAAGGCAGCTTTCGGAATTTTGATCCTGCGGCCAACTCGGACAACTGGAAAACCCTTACTCTTTACCAGCTCATAGGCTGAAACTTTGCTAATGGCTAAAATAGACGCAACATCGTTCACATTGAGAATTAGTGGCAAATCGTCAAATGTAGTTGCTGATTTAGAATTGCTCATGCTGTACCTCCATTATATAAAGTGCTGTTTGCTATTATATTGACAAAGCAAGTGCAATTTGATATTGTTAATATAACATACAGACAAATTGAGTTGCAAGTAAAAATAGATTACATAGTAAATGTGCAACTTTTATTTGCTAAGAGGAGAAAGAAAATGAAAAAAGCAAGTACAACTAAAAATGATGTGGCTGAAAAAGCAAATGCTCCCTTTCCAACAAGACTTCGTGTCTTAATGGAGAGAGAGCACATAAAGCAAGGAGATTTAGCTGAAATTCTTTGCGTTACACGGCAAGCAGCTAACCAGTATTGCTTGGGGCTTTCATTCCCAGATTTTGAAAAGCTCTGTAAAATAGCAACATATTTTAATGTTACCACAGATTACTTGTTAGGTTTGTCCGATGTATATAGTCAAGCAGATGATGGAATTAACCGAGAGCTGGGACTAAGTGAAGCTGCTATATCGGGATTGAAAGAATTATTAAATGACAAAAAGTATGGCAGGGTTGTTCCGTGCAAATTGGTCTTTTCACAACTAATTGAAAGCGAGAATTTTTCAGCAGCTCTCATGTGGCTATTTAAGGCAGTTGATAAAACAGCCGAGTATCTGCCATATGAGTCGGTAGAAGAACAGTATATGGACGATACCGTTGCGGGATTGGATATTGCCCCTTGTGATGTTGCCAATACATACTTTATGAGGGCACAGGCGGCTTTTTCAAAAGCCGTGAATGATATTTCGGATGAAATTACCCTAAAATCTCTCAATAACCCCGGAGAGTTATTTATTACACTTTTGAGAAATCTTCCAAAAGAAGATCAATTACGGTTGGGAAAATACATTAAAGAACAATACTACATGGCTGAATATGAAGAAACTTTGCAAAGTAGCATACCGGGCAAAATGAAAAACTCCCTTAAAGCGGCTGAAGATTTTCTGTTAGCAGAGATAGAAAAATAACAGCACCGTCCCCCAAGGAACGGCGCTGCTATTCGTCAAACTCTAAAAATTTGCTGGGTGCTATGTGCAAAGCGTCTGCAATCGCAAACAAGGTTGCCAGCGAAACAGGCTGCACAAAGCTGGGCGTTTCTACCTGTGAGAGATAGCCGGGGCTACGGTCGATCTTATCGGCAAGCTGCTCTTGCGTCAGGCCACGCAATTTGCGGTAATAGGCTATCTTTAGGCCGATCTGTATGTACCGGCTCTCGTTTGGATCATTCATTTTATCACCACCACATTTATTTTATCCGGTTGATCAGATAGTATGAATATGGTATAATATCGATTATTATAGGTTTCACCTGTAATTGATTAAACTAAACATATACTAATCAAGAATAAGGAGATGAACGCATGAAAAAGATTGCAATGCTGGCGGCTGCCGCACTGCTAATTTGCGGATTAGTTACCGGCTGCGGTGCTGGCAGCTCCGTTGTGGGTACATGGTACAGTGACCGGGACGATGAAGCAGCCTTGGTGTTGAACAAAGACGGCACATACAGCGATGGGCAATGGCTCACCAATGGCAACTACACCATAGACGGCAACACCGTTATTCTTACCGGCACATTGGACGGACAAAACAAGCTGACAATCCAGACGGAAAACGGAAAGACAACATTGCTCTTTGGTGACGGAAGCTATTCGCATACTTACTACGGCAGCGCAGAAGCTGCACAGACGGCCAGAGAAGCCCGCCAAGCGGCTGAACAGGCCGCAGCAGAGGAACAGGCCGCAAAAGAGCGTGAAGCGCTTAAAACGGCTCTTGTGGGCTATTGGTATAACATGAGCAGCTACCCTGTGGAATTTACCGCCGATGGCAAGTATATTAGCTATCAGCAGGGGGAACGGCAAGAAAGCCAATATGAGCTTGTTTCCGGCAGTATGCTTTCTGTAACAGCCGCAGACGGCACAACACAGGAAATTTCGGCAGAGGTGATGGGTGACGGACATTTACAATTCAGCACATTGGATTATTATAAAGGCACAGCGCTCGATCTTTCCCTTGATCTGCTGGCCGGGGAGTGGACGGACGGCAGCTTGACAACCGTATTCACGACAGATAGCACCTACATTGAGAAAAGCGCGTTCGCGGGTTTTGTGGACGATAAAACAGTTGCATTTACCATTACCGGCAGCAATACGATTGATGTACCCGATCAGGGCGGTCAGCAATGGGCATTCCTAAGCGAAACGGAAACAGAATACCAATTACTTATGACCAAGACCAAGAACGGCGCAAGCTACATCACATTTATGACCAAAGCAAAATAGTCTGAAAAACGGTTTTGCTTATATGATTTTCGTACTATAATAGGAAGCGATATAGTCCGAAAATGGGTGTCCGAAAAAAGGTACGAAAAACGATTGTTTTTCGTACCCTTTTAGTGACTATAGTGGTTTGGTATTTTGATACTGATTGACAATCAGAAGAATATAGAGTAGAATTTATAAAGAAAATATTGTCCGCTGTTCCTGATATTCAGCGGCATTACAAGTAATCAGGTTGCCACTACTGTTCACCCTCGCAAGGCATAAAAAGAGGGCTTGAAAATGTAATGAAAGCGCAACGCCCACAAGGACGCTATAAACTGTGGGGCTGTCAAGGCACGAATAGACAGCTAAAATATGTGCCGGTGCTTCACCGTCGCAAGTGTGAATGATAATGAGATTTTGAAAGTTAATTTTCAAAAACATAAGAGGGCAGGCACACCGCCTGTCCTCTTTCTTTATGCCACCGCCCATATAAAGCGTTCTATTTTGTTACTTCCATATGGAACGTTGTCTGAGACTGCTTAAAAAAGGTGGCCGTATGGGTATGGTTTTGCCTGAAGGTGTGCTTAACACATCAAACCTTCAGAAAATTCGTGAGTATTTTGAAGGTAAGGCTAAAATCATTTTGATTTGTTCAATCCCCCAAGATGTATTTATCGCTGCCGGTGCCACAGTAAAACCCAGCCTTGTTTTCTTCAAGCGTTTTACCGAAGAAGAAGAGCTTCAGTACTTAGGCGCAAAAACAAGGGCAGAAAAAGAAATTAGACAGAAGTACATCGGCCAAATAAAAGCTTTGCAAGAAAAAATAGTCGAAGAAAAATCCAAGAAACTTAAGGTTAAAGCGCTCATTGCAGCAGCAGAAAAAGAACTCAGAGATCTTGAAAAAACTATCGTTGAAGAAGCGAAACCTTTGACCAAAGAATATTTTGATTACGAAATACCCATCGCTATGGTTGAGGATGCCGGCATTACTTCTACAGGTGCTGTTTCCACAGGTAATCAGCTTCCTACCCTTCAAGATGAATATAAAGAATATAGAATTGCAAAGAAGCTATGGAATGAATCCAATAGCGTTATTTCCTATACCATAAATTCGGAAGGAAGGCTTTTCCGTATCAGTGATGGCAAGGAGGTTGAACTAAAGTGGTAAATACAAATTCAGTGTTGTCCTCTATTTTATTTAGCCAAACCATCGATTGGAATATAAAACAATTCTTTAGTTCTACCTCAATTAATTCATCGTTTGAGTTAAAAAGAATAGGAAAAGCAATAACACGCCGAAAAGAACAAATGGTTGTTGAAGATGACAAAAGATACAAGCGTATTACAATCAAAACAAATTGCGGTGGTGTTTTTGTCAGAGATGAGGTTTTAGGAAAAGATATTAAAACCAAGAGCCAGTACTATGTAAAGGCTGGTCAGTTAGCAGTGTCAAAAATCGACGCTCGAAACGGTGCATTTGGCATTGTTCCTCCTGAAGCAGATGGGGCTATTATTACTGGTAACTTTTGGGTTTATGATGTGAACCCAAATATTGCAAACATTGAGTATTTAATTTTGCTTTTATCATCCAATGTGTTTGTGCAAGCTTGGCAGGATTGTAGTAATGGTAGCGGCAATCGCTTGTATTTACAGGAAGAAAAATTTTTGAATTATAAGATCCCTATGCCCGAAGCCGATGTTCAGAAAGATTTGATACGTAAATATAATACTCAACTAGCTGAAGCAAAGAAAGACCAGGATTCAATTGATAATTTACAGTATCAAATAGAACAGTACATATTAAAAAAGTTAGGAATATCGTTCAAGAGATCATCCTTTAACGGTTTAATAGGTACTACATATTATAAGAACTTAACAAGATGGGATCCGACTTATCTTTCCAACAAAATAATAATTAACTCAAACGAAAAAATGATTGATATGGCAGCTGTGATTGCTCATTTTATGGTTGACACATCCGGGAAAAGGTTACGCATTAACACCAAGGAAGATCCGGACATAAAATTCGCTTATATCGGAATGGAGCATGTTGAAAAAAATACAGGTAAAGTATTCATGCAACAGATATCCGGCAAAGATATATTAAGTCAAACTGTTCGTGTGCCATACGATTATATTATCTATGGTAAACTTAGACCTTATTTAAATAAGTACTGGGAGAATAGGTCTGCAACAAAAAATGTAGTATGTTCATCTGAATTCTTTGTGTTTGATACAAAGAATATCAATCGGATATATTTTATGGAGATTCTTTCTTCCATAATTATTCAAGAACAATTAACACCCTTGTATAGTGGAGCACGTATGCCACGTATTAACGAAAGTGATTTTATGGGATTAAAAATCCCTTTACCATCTCCACAAAAACAACAGGAAATAGTTGATTATATTTCTGAAGTGCGCAGAAAAATTGCAACTTTACAGCTGCAAATACCTTTACATTCACAACGGGCGAAAAAAGAATTTGAGGAGGCCGTTTTCGGTGAAACTCAAAAAGTTACAAATTAAAAAGTATAAAAATTTAATAGATTTTACAGTTGATTTTGAATCAGGTAAAGGTTTATCTATCCTAATTGGTAATAATGGTTCAGGAAAAAGCAATGTTTTAGAGGCTATAAGTGGTATTTTTGTCAATGCCTATTCTGCTAAAGCCATTCACAAGTTTGTATATTCATTGACCTATGAGATAAAAGGAAAAGAAGTTAAATTAGAGCAAACAATATACCGATGCCAATACTATGTGGATGGAAAAGTAATTGCCGTTAAGGAACTTGCTTTACGAGGTTTATTACCCACTAATGTTATAGCTTTGTATAGCGGGGAGGATAAACGTTGGTGGCACAATTATTATGAGCCATTCTATTTAAAGTTCACAAGAGATATAAATGCAGGTACAAGTAATACCCTATCCCCCAAAATGTATTACATAAACAAGTATTACTGGGATATTGCGTTGCTTTCACTCGTTTATAGCACTGCTGAAGATGATAAGCAGTTTTTAAAAGAAACTATTGGTAGAGATACCGTAGACCATATATTGCTCTTTTATACACAAAATGTTGAACGGCACTGTAAATCAGAATTGCTAAAATCATTTCTTCAGTCTGTAAACCTTTTTTCCGAACATAGCAAAGGTCCTGATGGCGAGCCAGTCTATTTATATGCAATGACCAAAGAAAGTATATTCGATACATATGGCGTTCGGGTTTTTGAAGATTTTGCAGCGATGAAGAATTTTTATATGTTTGCAGATGCCAAATTTCTTAACAACAAGCCCGAAGAGTTCAACTATTACGAAAAACAGTTGTTTGATTACTTCGTTCAGGCATATATGCCTAAAGGCAAAAAGGTAATTAAGAATATTGAATTAATCTACAATGGTTTTTCGGCAAAAGATTTAAGTGAAGGCGAGAAGAAACTAATTTTGATCAGGTCTATTTTATCTTTTGTTGCAGATGAAAATTCATTAATCCTCTTTGATGAGCCTGATGCAAATATTCATGAAGGACGTAAGCAACAGATATACAATCTTTTTGCCGAATATTGCAAATTTGATCGTCAAATGGTTGTTGCGACACATTCTCCAATTCTTGCTCAACTAGCTAATGAGAAAGAATTGCTGATGTTAGAACTGGATGAGGGCAAATCAACGATTTTAACCGATGAAAAAATAGAGAAAATAAAGAAATTATCTGGAACATCGTGGGATGTTATCGGTCAAGGAATGATGTTGAAATCAAACAGACCACTTGTCGTATTTGAGGGTAAAACGGATATTAAATACGTAAAACGGGCTATAGATTTGCTCAAGGATGAAAATCCATTATATGGGCAGATACAGGTCGATTATATGAGCGCTGGTGGAGCCGATAATATGCAATTCTTTATTACGGATTTGCTGGAGGTTATCCCAAGCAATAAAAAGATAATTGTATTTTTTGATAGAGACGATGAGGGGCAAAAAGGGGCAGCGGCGCTTTTGAACTTGACTACCTCGGACGAAGCTATCGCACAGTATAATGATATAAAGCGAGACAACTTAACCGTAAGTTTTATTCCGTATAAAACAGGTGTTAATAGAGGGGATTTTTTAATAGAAGATTATTTTTCCTGGGATAAAACGGTAAAACCTATGGTGGATAAAACTATTGAGAATAGCCACCATCCTTTAAAAAATCTTCCAAAACTTTCGTCCAGAATCAAGAAAGGGCTTGAAGATAAGCACATGACTTTCACCAAAGAAGAATTTGAAGGTTTTATTACTTTGCTTGACAAAATCGTAAAGTTATCAACGGAGGAAGGAATATGAACGCGCAAAAATTGAATTCAGCAATAGCTGAGTTTACAAAGAAAAAGAAGTCCAATGCGGCATATTACGAAGAAAATTGGGCTGAGCGCAAGGAGCGCAAGGACTATTATCAGTCATTTACCAAGGACAAGCTTATTGCAATGACTGAAGAAGAGTTCTTAGAGTATATCAGTAAGCTTTGGTCTATGCTTATTTGGGGTAATAAAAAATATGTTGTTGACAAGCTGATTGCCGACAACGGTTTTGCCACGCTAAAAAAGCATTTGGCTGAATTGTTATATGGTACAAATCCTATCGAAAAGCGTTGGGATATATTTTTGAAATCTATAAAGGGTATGGGGCCTGCAACTATCAGCGAGTTACTTACATACGCAAACCCGCAGGAATATGTAATCTTTAATAAGACAACTATCCTTTGTTATGGCTATCTTGATATCCCTGATATGCCGAAATACAACTATCAGTACACCGGAAAGAAGTATGCGGAAGTATGTGCTATTGCAAAAGAGATCGCCGCAGAACTCAAAAAATCCGGTGCAGATGATTATGATCTTTTAGCAGTAGATTACTTTATGTGGGATGAAATTTTACCACTCGCTGAAAAGAAGTCTCCCGTATCTCCTGCTACCCCTGAAGTCAAGAAACCTGTTACCGTGAAGGATTCAAAATCTCTCCACGATGAGATTAAGGAAAAGTTGGTTGCCATTGGCGAACTGCTCGGCTTTGACAGCCGCTCTGAAGTAAAGATTGCAACAGGCGCAGTTGTGGATGCTGTCTGGGAAGCTAAAATCGGCAATATGGGAAAAGCGATTTATGTTTTTGAGGTGCAGTCCAAAGGTTCTATCGATAGCCTTATTCTAAATTTGAAAAAGGCACAGAGCAATGCAGCGGTTCAAGCTGTTGTCGCCGTTGCAGATGAAGAACAGCTTGCGAAGATCATTCAGGAAAGTGCCGGTGTGATTGATGAAAAATCTCTGCGAACTTGGGACTCCGAAGATGTTTTGGCAGTTTATGATGCGCTAGTGCGGGCACACGAATCAATCAACAAACTGGCTCTTGTACCGGAAAGCTTCTGACCTCTTGCTCTGATAAAGTTCGGAACAATATCAAATTTAGTTTGACATAGTTCCGATAGAACAATGACATTGTTCCGGAAATTTTTGATATTGTTCCGAACGTTGTTCTTTTTCATTCGACCGGAGCTGTATATAAAGCATGCGGAGGTCATCGACCCCCGCTTGCTCGTTACCCATATACAATTTCCTGCATCACGATCTCGTTCGCTCGGTTTCGGATGCCGTTCATCTTCCGCACCCACGACTGCGGTTCGCTGGCCTTCAACCTCTCCGTCACGCCCTCGGAGTCTGCGTATTGTTCTACCAACCGAAGAAAGAGTCCCTGCGCCTGCTCCTCGATGTCTGCGAGGTGCCCGTCCAGCGTCCCGGTGGTCAGCAGATTATAATACAGTACCCGGTGATGCTCCTTCAGATAGGCTCGCCGCCGCTGGCCGTAAATGCCGATGGGGCGTTCCTCTTCGGGCGGTAAGCAAATATTGGGTAGGCAATAGTCGCCCTGCCTTGTGTAAGTGCCGCCCAGCTGCTCAAATAGCGATTTCATATGTGATCCTCCCATTCAAAATTTCCCCGGCAGGTCTGCAATGCAAAATGCACCCGCCTTTCGGTTACAGTCTACCAAAACCGAAAGGCAGGTGCGAGTGTGCGAATTTCAGAATCGCAAGGTCAGTACGATATTGTGACAGGTTATAGGCTTTAGGCCAAAATACGATGCACCTGTATTTTGGCCCGAACGGGGCAATTCCGTACATCTGCAACAGGCCCCCCCTTGTATCCACAAAAAATGCAGTGAACTTTTGCTGTGCGGGCACACTTTTTACAACGAACTTTGCAAATGCCCTTAAATCGTTGCAAAGATCATTTCCGCTTCATCTTCCTGCTGAACTCGTTCAGCGTCTGGATATGCCAGAGGCTTTTGCGGGTGATGGAGCGGAAGGTCAGGGAGCAGAAGAAATCCACAAGAAAGATTTTCGGGATACAGAACTTCAGTCCCTTTTGAAAGGCTTTCAGCGACCCGCGGCTGCACCAGTTGTGGACGGTGGTCAGGGTGTAGCCGGTCAGGGCCACCACATCCTTTACCGTGACCACATCCGGGTATTTGCGCAGCAGCTTTTCATAGTAGCCGTGCATCTGCCGCAGCGTGTCCTCCGGCAGCTCCTTGGAGAGCCTCGCCACATAGTGGGTGCCGTACCAGCCCTTCGGCGCAGAGTAGAGTTCAGGGAAAATCGCCCGTTCCTCCAAATATGCTTTCACATCCTCTTTTCGGATTTTATAGCACCGGGTTTTCTTACCCGACCACTCACAGGGCACCTTGCCGCTTTTGAGCAGGTGCAGCGCCGTGGACTTGCTGATGTGGCATATTCGGAAGAATTGCTCCTTGTTCATTACCTCGGGAACGCTGTCCCAGTTAACGGGGAATACATCCATTTGTAACACCTCAAAAATAGATTTTCGTCGGTTGGAAGCTCTATCCTGCGGTGTATGGCCGTCTCCCGGTTTTTCTCTCCTATCTTCCCGCATTTCTCCCCAAAATCGAGAAAAATGCCGATTTGAACCCACTTTCAAAAAAGTCCGTCCTGCAAGGCTTTCGGGGCGAAAAAGCCTGATTTCATGCGGGTTTCAGCAGGGACAGGAGTGTCAGAAACGACACTAAAACGGGCACCCCCGTCACAGTTGCAGAAAAGACTCGAAATGCCGCGTATGAAAAAACAAAACCAGGGACAGGCAGAGTCACTCAGCTCTTACCTGTCCCTGCTTCCTGTTCCGGCGTCCCGAAACCGGCGTTTGCACAAATTTTGTTGACTATTGAGAACGGAATCTGTATAATGAAAGCAAAAGTATTCTGAGCAGGAGGACGAAATGCATGGCGACGATCAAGGATGTTGCTAGGATAGCGGGCGTGTCCGTGTCGACCGTCTCTCACGTGGTCAACGGAACCCGATACGTTAGTCCTGAGAAAGTCCGGAAGGTCGAGGACGCTATTCGCCAGCTGGACGAGCTCCCGAATTTCATCGCGAAACGGAGCGCATTGAAGAGCAAACTGTCCGAAAACCGCTATGTGCTGATCTTGCTGTCGAAAAAACGCAGCCTGTTTCAGAATCAAGTCAAGGAAAAGCTGGAAGAAATCGTAGAGCAGAAGGGCTATATCGCCATTTCGCTGGCGTATGACCTCGATGAAGACCGACTGGCGGCCATCCGCGCACTGGCAGGAACGATGGATCTTGCGGGAATGGTCGCTTTCCCGGACCGGGAAGGTGTGCTTTCCGGAGCCTTTTTCAAAGGGCTCCGGTTTCCGGTGGTTCTGATTGGGAACCCCGTGG